>Ga0315315_10005664_pt1 | contig 11538 bp, 7 predicted proteins | sample M140m3416metaG_FD_203699 | JGI IMG/M metagenome (GOLD analysis project Ga0315315, IMG submission 203699) | Ammonia-oxidizing marine archaeal communities from Monterey Bay, California, United States - M1 40m 3416 | ecosystem: Environmental > Aquatic > Marine > Intertidal zone | place: USA... | reverse complement strand
ACTAGGAGGGGAGATCCCAGACAGGGCACATAGTCTTCTAGCATTCGTCAAAGACTCCGGACCTCCCCCCCCCTCTCCTCCGCCCGATTCGGGAAAGTACTTGCGGTCGTCCACGTCGTGAAGGAGCGCAGCCGCCTGAATCTCCGTCGAATCGGACGCGGACAGAGAGAGGCGGGCGAGAGCCGATACTGCGTGGCCGTGGACGGCGAGGGCGTGCGAGAGCCCATGCGACGCCTTGATCTGAGGGTTGGAATGGAAGAACTCGGCGAGGTGGGAAAGGATTTGGCTCACAATCCCATTGGCGTCGGCCATGTTGACCAACGGGCCGATGTTTGTGTGATGGAGAGATGGTTGCAGGCGCGCGCAAGCGCGCACAATATTCCAAACATGGGCAAACCCCCAAATAATGACAGTTGACGGCCGCACCCCACTCCCTCCGCAGCACCCATGGCCGTCACCGCGACGCCTGAATGCGAAGCCGTTCTACCCGGCAGGCTCTACGTAGGAAACTACGAAGCGGCTCGAGCCATCGACGTTCTCAACGGGATCCGCTGCTCCCACATCGTATCCGCAGGATTCGACGACGCTGCAGCAATCCACGAGGGACTCCGGTACCTTTGCATCGACGTCAGAGACCAACCGACCGAAAATTTGCTTCGCCATATGCCGAAGGCGACGCAGTTCATTGCCGATGCTCTCACGAATGAGAAAAATGTAGTTTTCGTTCATTGCGTGCATGGGCAGAGCCGCTCCTGCGCCATCTGCGTGGCGTACCTCATCAGATGTGCCATGATTCGTCCGCAGGGACCAAAGGAGAAATCCTCTCTTCTGCACGAAATGTACAACGTTGTTCAAAAGGCGCGACCATGCATGGCAATAAACCCAGGATTTATGAGGCAACTTGAAATGTACCTTCGAATGATCTGCTGCGATGGATCATTGCATGACGAAGAAGATCTTGATAGGTCTACAGGCCCTCCTGCCTCCAAAGCGCACGCTGCGTTTCGAATATTTCGAAGCTGTTCGGAATACATGGATCGTGGTTTGGTGTCAGATTGGTACCCGTCTCCACCATTGAATGGCGGACCTGAAATATATCGTTGTAAAAGATGTCGACGACCTCTATTTTCCTCACACAATATCGTCGATTGTTTGTCCGAAGACGACATGCGAGCTTTACCTTCGTCTGCCTACTGGGGAGAGAGTGCTGGAGGTTTGCAGTATGCTTGCCAAGGAGCTCCTGCCGCGAAGCCAACCAACAAAAGCATTGGAGATCCCATGCTAAATACCGAATTGATACAGTGGATGAGACCTCAAATGGCAATGCGTGGCTGCGAAGAAAGCGCTCTCGTTCGCAGCGGGAAGTTATCATGCCCGAACTGCTCATCCAAGCTTGGCTATTGGGATTTGATTGGCACCGATATATATAATGCGGTATACATAACGCCAGGGAAAGTTGAGATCACAAATTATTAGATAAAGAAAATACAGTGCAGTAGCGAACTAACATGCGCAGATCTTGGGAATGAAAGAACTAGATGGATGCCGTCACACGTCATAAATATAAATTACTATGACACCGCAGTTGATAAATGACTCAAGACAGCGTGTTCAATCGAGACTGCATTCTTGAATCGCTTGATCACTTGCTCCAGGATGAAGGCTTTTGGGTCTATATATTTTTGTTTCAATGCTTGTTCTGTCCATGGCCGCGCGTGCAAAGGGGTGTAGCAAATGGAAATACCCTGCGCAAGAGTCAAGTGCTGCTTTAGATTGGGAATGAGGAGGGTGTCCACCTTTCGTGAAATTTGGTCCAATTCGGACATGGTGATGCTACTGGGGGGGGCATCATCGTCATCGCCATCATGATAGGCCCCATCTTCACCGGCTGCTTGAACATAATTTCGAATCTTATCCACGACGGTTTCGATTTCCTCGATCAACTGGGCATTACCACCAACCAGCTGCGCAACTGCATGTGATATTATATAGTACTGACCCAGCTTGGACATTGCATATGTGTAATTGTACTTCATAATCTTGTAAGATGGAATCACCAGTTCTCCAATATCGGGGCTGATCAAAATCTTGTCATCTGGATGGGTGCTCGGTAGGGTGGCATCTGTACCGGTCAGAACTACCCTCCAATTATCGGTTGCGATTGTTTTGTTGTCCTTCAAATTTGCGACTAATGCCTGGGCGAAGTTCTCAGCCGCCTGCACATTTCTTACGAATGGATTCTCTCCCTTGTGTTGGCCCAGGGTAAAGAAGAGCACCAAATGCGAGGTCGACGACTGCAACTCCAGTGCGTGTTCGATCACTTGAGAAAACTCTTCTTTCCCATCCTGAACGGATGCTTGGTCCAATCCTAGCTTGGAAATATGCACAACATTGCTGGGAAGAGGGTAGTCTAGTTTGGACCTTGAAACTGTAAGCACATGTGGGCACTGCATGGTAAGCTTTGATACGAGCAGTTCGGAAATTGATTGCGGTGCAGACGGAGCAAATTTGCCACCAAAGACAACCGCGATTTGGTCGGACGGTACATTTGATTTGTGTGGTCTGCGTTCCTCAACAAAACTATCACATTCCGCTTCTTGCTGACCCAAAATGGGGTTGATCTTGTCAAAGAGTGCCTGCGTCTGATCGAGCAGCCCCTCCACGCTGTTTTCACCAGAAGGGTGAGCGGAGGATGATTTTGCGAATTCTTCCAAGCTCTCTACAAGCACAGGATCAGAAAGCCGCCAAAATGCAAGTGTTTTTGGCTGCTGACTCCGAATATCGCTAATAAGCTTTTGTAGGTGTGATTCGGCGGCAGTCATGATTCAACTATGCTCATCTAGTTCGGGACGAAGATGAGGACATCTATCGGATCTCTTGGCTCTCGAGATCTTGAATAAAACCGTATCTTGTTTTATTTACTCTATGCACAGAGAGCCGTATTACACGTACGACGATACATGATTTTATTATATATATATATATAATGCGTACATACTACTAGCTAGTACTTATTATGTAGGATCGATTCCTGATACGCATAAACTAGTCATGTACTAGCTAGTACTACAGTGTAGTATTCATACACCAGCAGAATATCTACTTACTTACTTGTACAGGGGGAGGAATTTCTCATAATGCTCATAGGTAGCTAGTATCATGATGAGGAATCCCTGATCAATCCTGGATCTAAAAGGACTAATTTGTATACTGTGTCCAACTCACTCTCTGAACCATCCACTGCCGCCACCATAAACGGGAGCAACCCCCCCCCGGTCATTGCTGTCCCCGACGGGAGCACCCCTCCTGGGCACCGGGGCGTGGTCTGTCTATCGGAGATCGTGTCAGGAGCGGCACGGAGAAGCAATGCAATGTGATTCCACCGGCATCCATGGTAAATGGCTTCGTGAAGAGGAAGTCTCCCGGCTCCTGATCTCACCCGAAGCGCTTGTGGGCAGCAATTGATCAAGTATTTCACTTGTTTTAATTTTTCGAGTTCATCATGGGGTGGGTATCGCAGCAATGGAACAGTTAGGGCTCCCAAGGAAGTCACCGCATGATGAAGCGGTGTGCATCCTTGCTCATCCACCGCAAGCATTGCATCCTTTCCGCAGCGAGAACTTGCCATCTCAAACACGGCAGGATGAAAATGAAGAGCCGCGGCAGCGACATGCAGAGGAAACCAACCGCGATCATGATGGCCTCGATCTTCTACGTAGGGGTCGGGCAGCGCATGACGCCAACGCAGCAAAAGCTCAACGCGTTCCCAAATCTTTTGGATAGGGTCCCCACCAGCCTTTATTATACCCTCGAAAGCCGCGAAATTTTCAAGGTCAGCGGAGTAGTCGATAAGCTCATGGACGGGGGTGTTCCTCTTCTCGTTTCTGTATTCCAGACAAGGCGACCAATTGGAGAGGAACAGCTGCGGATCTTCGGAGAAAGGGTTTGATGCGTAGACATAGTGCAATGGAGTATCACCATCATCGTCGAACACGCGGCCGGGATGCGTGTACTCCCCGTCCTTCGCCGACACCTGAGAAAAGTCAATGGCAGCCTCAGCGTCCAGAATGAGCTTCACGATAGCGCCGTCCGTATTGCCATCGGCAATGAAGTGGAGGGGGGTGCACCCATGGTCGTTCTTCTGTCCTAAAAGGTCGTGGACCGAGGGGAGTGCCCGGCCATCCTTCCGCCTGCGAGGGGGGCGTCCCCTACGCTTCCGCCCCTCGATGTGATCGCTGGTGCCGTTCAGGATCATTCTGGCAAGGTCCAGGCATCCCCCGGCCATGGCGCCGCAGACGCAGTGCAGCGGCGTGTTCCCGGAATGGTCCTTGACGGTCAGCACCGAGTTGTGCAGAAGCCTCTCGCGCCCCCCCGATTCGGATCCCGCGCTGCAGCTCGGCTCGATTGAGTGGGAGGCCTCGACCAGGGCCCGGGAGACGGCCAGGGCACCCCCCCTCTCGGACTCGTCGAGCTGGGTCTTGCAGATTAGGTGCAGCGGCGTCCGGCCCTGGGACTTGTCCGACTGGAGGTAGGTGCAGCGGGGAGCGCGTTTGACGAAGGCGAGGGCGTCCTTCCAACGGCGCCCGAGGACGAGGAAGAAGATGCCCTCATCCCCCTGGGGGCAGGGACCGGGAACGGTCTTCCGGGGGGTTGGGGCTGCGGACGACCTGAGCGGGAACCCAAACGTGGTATCCATGAGCCTCGCGGGTGTTTTGAAAATTTTGAACATTAAGCACCCTGACATGCACTCTCATCAGAGCTCGGGGAAGTCTTCTTTTTGGTCTTCTTTTTATTGTGTTTTTAGCTCCTCGTATTTACAACGGTACATCTGCATACGTCATGATGACGGGAGCTAGTACTCTAGCATGGATAAGTACTAGCTAGACTCCTAGTATGCATACTACTCTAGAGTAGTAGTACCACTATCAATAGTACGTATGTACGAGCGCGTATATTATGCATACTAGCTATGCATAGTAGTAGGAATATGCATACTAGTAGACTAGATTAGTATGCATAAGTATGCATACTATGCATAGCTACACAGTAGTATATGCATAATTTGAGATACATACCGTAGTATTAGCGGCACACGAGGTACGCGCGATGAGCGAAGGCAGGCACTACTACTACTAGCTAGTAGCTATGCACATACTAGCTAGTAGTAGTTAGTGTGCATAAATAAAAATACTAGCTAGTAGTATGCATATTATGCACAGATCTATCTACTCGTGGTATCCGCACTCTTGAACAGATCTACACGAGCCGGCGGGGCTCGGCGTGCTGCCCCTTTCTGCCCTTTGTCCACCATCGCAGATGATGTACTATGCATAGAGTATGTATGCCACCCGGTCATACTTCCGATCGTCCCACAGGTTAGGTCCCCATACAAGGACGGGCGCATCAAGCCGCTGCGCGGTTGAAGTCGACCCCCCAAAGCCAGTGCAGGAGGGCGCGCCCACCATGCAGCAACGCCGCCCAGCCAGGGCTGCCGCCGCCTCCGCCGCCGCCGCCTCCGCCGCCGCCGCCTCCGCGTCCGCCTTCGCCGCCGCGGGTGACGGGGATCCGGACGCGGACGCCGCGGCGGCCTCGCTGTCCTCCATCGAGCGCGGCGGCCAGCTGGAGAACGGCGGCCGGGTGCACGCCTCCCTCCCCACCGATACCACCAGCAGGAGGGCCCGCCGCCGCCGCCGCAGGGACGATCCGAGGCGGAGGCGGTCCTCGTTCCTCCGGGCCCCCGTCCCGTCTCGCCGGCGGGGGAGGGCAGGCAGCGGCGGCATCGACGCCGATGCCGCCGTCCGGCTTCTCCTTGTGGGCTTTGTTCTCGTCCTGCTCTGCACGATGGCCGCGGTGCGGCTGCAGCTGCGGCCCGGCGCCCGGTACCCCGGCCCAGGCCTCGCCCCCGACGACGACGACGGGGTCGATGACGGGGTCGATGACGACGGGCCGCCCTCAGCCGGAGGCCGCAACCCGCTCGGCGTCCGGCGCCGCCACGGCGAACGGGAGGAAACAGAGGGCGGCGGTGGCCTCGTAGGCCGCATGAAGCGGGGGGCGGCCGGAATAGTGGACGGCCTGAAGGATGTGGGGAAGCGGCGCAAGCCCTGCCCGGAATCTATGGGCGGGATAGGGGACAAGTCCGACGCCTACTACCGGTTGCGGCAGGAGATTGACGCGGTGCTCCCGATCGACCAGGAACGAACCAGGAGGGCCGTCCGGGATCTGCGCAAGAGGGAGTACCTCACCAAGAGGCCGGAGGACATGGGGTACTCCGTGACCAACTGTCCCATGTACCCCCCGGCTGGGTACCCGCACGCCTGGCCCACCCTGGAGCTGCTGGAGCACTGGCCTCCCGACGATACGACCCCCAGATCCCACATCCACCAGGGCATTTGCGTGTTCGACTACGAGACGGAGCTTGAGAAGGCCAGGAACTACCGCGCCGCCGAGGTTCCCTTCGTCGTTAGGGACGATCCGGCCGTCCTGAGGGCCGCGGAGCGGTGGAACTACCCGGAGTACATGGGAAGGCTCCTTGGCGACGTGAAGCACCGGACGGAGTACTCGCCTGACAACCACTTCATGTACTGGATGGCACCGAACCCGAATCCGAAGAAAGGAAAGAAGGTCGAGCAGCCTGGGATAACTGGGAGCAAGGGACGCATGCCCACCCCCCCGGAGGGCTGGAAGCCGCCCACCCAGATGCTCCGCATGGACTGGAAGGAATGGCTAGGCCACGCCAACGTGACCGAGGACAATCTAGGACCGGACAAGCCCCACTGGTACTACCGCCTCATAGGCTGCGGAAAAATGGGGGACGGACATTGTGACAAAGGATCGTCCGAGTACATCTTCGATGAGCTGCCCTTCTTCCAACCAAGGCATGGCGGGCTTTACATCGTGGAGCCGCAACGGCAGAAGGGAATTCACTGCCGCTTCGGAATGCAGGGTGTCATCGCAGAGAACCACTTTGACGGCAGTCGCAACAGCATCGCCGTAATGGGAGGGGAAAGGAGGTACGTGCTCAGCCACCCCGAGCAGTGCTCCTCGCTAGCGCTGTACCCTAAGGATCACCCGTCTTCGCGCCACTCGGCCGTCAACTGGGGTGCCCCTGATCTGGACCTTTATCCAGAGTTCACAAACGCGGAGAGCAACGAAATCGTGCTCCAAGCCGGGGATGTGCTGTACCTGTGAGTAGCTGCATATATTTGTTGAGGTGTTCCCCATGCTGTAATGTCCCTCTTCGATGGTATAGTATGTTGCCATGGGATCATCACCGTTTAATGTGCTCTCACCAATGCGTTTCCTTCCTTTAATCAATTCATCCCTCCCGCCGCCCCCTTCATCCCTCGCAGCCCAACGAACTGGTTTCATTTCATCGTGAGTTTGGAGCTTAACTTCCAATGTAACACCAGGAGCGGCATATCGAACGAGTACATGAGACCGATCGGGGATTGTGGCTTTCCAACACAAGCGTGATCTAGATCCACGAGTAACGCGTACATGATATTTATGTTTGTTTGATCTAATTCACGGGCTAGACTCAAACATGCATACGACTCGTATGATAGAATGTACTACTGTTTTTTATGTTGTTTAATTAATCGACTTTGCCAGGTCACGATGATTCCGGTCAGTTAAATCCGGTTGGGTGAATCTGGGCAAGGGAGACTACTCTACGAGAGTAGTATGCATACGACTCGTACGAGCGTAGTATGCATAGCCTATGGCATCCTACCTTGCTTGTATGCATAGAAAAAGTTCCTCTACTGTATGAGGAAGCTGCATGCTAGAATTTGCGGTACCCAAAACGTTCGTACGATGGTACCAAGTGATGATCCTAAAACGCACGGCATGGAGACATGAGACAGACACAACACCACAACCTTTGCACCTCGGATTTGGATGGGCATAATTATTATCTAAGTCAGAGGAAAGGCAAAGATACATGTACACAACTAAGTTTGCAGCTAGACCGTGAGGCATTATCCAACCACGATGAGTGACCTTCTACCCTTGGTTCGTTTAGCCGATCCAGCGGTAACATCCATTGTCTCTTCCAAATCCATCTCAAGGCTCTGGGCGGGAATGGGTTCTATAGATGAGCTAACCTGCTCAAAACCTTCTTCAACTGATACTCCATCAAACATTTTGATGGCACCCACCGTGACTATCATTGCTAAACGGATTTCGTGCCCCAACCCGAGGACCTTCGGGGACAAACGTAAGGCATCATCATATCATGTTGAGGCGCGCTGGTATGAAGCGCACGCAAACGACCCAGCCCTGTCTCCAATATGTTGCCGTGGTTTGCTTTCCCACCCGCAGAACCTGGACGACGAGAACGACTGCGGCATAATAACAATTCTCATGACGCCTCTGCCCCGCCCAACGCTTCACACTATGCGCGGCCCCGTCGCGGCGGCCGCGGTTCGCTCTGTCGCCCGTCTCCACGCGCGATATTGGGGACGCTTTAGCGCCGACGAGGCTGTCTGCCGCGGCCTCGCGCAGCAAGGCACGTACTGGTATCTCGACACAAGGCCCGACGAACTCGACACCATGTCAAACATGGGCCTTGATGGAAGGCTCAAGCGTGCAGCCAAGACCATTGATTTTGCTCTAAAGGAACACCAGTACCAGACTATCGTCCACGGAGACCTCAAGGCGTGCAATATGTCTCTTGCAGAAGATGACAGCTACGTAACACTTGTTGATTTTCAATACTGTGGAAAAGCCTGTCCTGCAAAGGATTTGGCGTACTTATTTGTCTGCGGCATGGATATTGATGATGACTTCGAGGAGCGCCAGGAGGAAGAGTTCCTGCGATTGTACATAGAAGAACTGCAAAGGAATGGAGTGGGAAAGAGTGGCGGTGACAGGGACGCACCGTTACCAACACTGGAGGTCCTCACAGACGCGCTCGATCTTGCCTATTGCGATCTCTACAGATGGATGTGCGGATGGGGCGTTTGGGGCAATGGCTTCCTACACGAACGCGTCGAGCGCTGTCTTGCTGAAAAAGCTAAATTATTTGAAAAATCTTGATCTAGCTTTTTAGCACCCGGACTAGATACACATGAATACACCGGAAAACATCATAATCCCCTCGAGTAAAAATAGTTAAAGCCTTCGTCTTCTCTTGAGGGCGCCTCCATTACTCGGGCTGTCAGCTTCCGCACCATCCAACCCACGCTTGATACTACTAGGACCTGCGCCGTCTGAAGCATCTCCCTCACCATCACCTGCTGCTTCCCCGTTCACCTCGACATCACCAGTACCGCCATTCTCCACATCTCCTGCGCCAGCATCCCCATTGGAAGAAGCACCCACTTCATTCTTCTTAGCAACACGCTCATCCTCGAGGGCCTTCAAATATGACTTGTGGACGGCGGTTGCCTTCTCCTGCGCCTCTTTAGTCTCAAGGAGCATGTTGTGCCTGTTCAGAACTGCCTCCGTTTCCGTTCGCAGGATCGACATCATGGAGCACATCTCGTCACTCCTCGTACGGTTCGCAATGATCTCGCTCTGCAGCTGTTTGTTGTTGTCACGTTCGCATTCCAGCTCTTCGACCAAAAAATGCACCTCCTCTCGGACACCGTGTAGCTCTTCTCGGTCCTTTGCGTACTCGGGCTCGAAGGCGAGCGGAATATTCTGCTCGAGCCAAGCTAGAGAATCTTGGTCATTTCCAAAAGTCCCGCCGGTTCCTGGAGAGAAAGGGAAACGAAGCAAATTAGTTGTCTAGAGGAATGGGGGAAAAGATAGCACGAGGAAGAGAAGCGCACGCAAACAATTGTACTCACCGAAACCACCCGCACTGCCAGGCGCTGAGCTTAGGTAGGAGAGATAGATTGGTACCCCGCGGGGTGTGCGTGGCAGAGTTTGCGACATCCATGGCACAATGCCATCATTGTCGAGGTATAGATTTGCCTCTGTTTTAGGCCCGGCTCCATCAGAGCTAGATTCCTCGCTCTTAACCGTCGTCTTACTCTTTGCCTTACTTTTGGACTTTGAACGATGCCCACCTGAGGTCACGTCAGCCGCAACTGTAGCGTTTTCGTCTGCGTCTTTCCCATCGACTTGCCCCGCAAGCATCTTCTTCAGAGAGAGCAGATTTTCAGGGGATGATACCACTGTGCAGTCTTTCTCAGCGGCGACCAGCTGCATGTCGATCCAGTTCCAGCAATCGACCAAGTCTTTTAGCTCAGGCTTCTTCTCGCCATCGTTCTCCTTCTTCTCATCCTCCTTGTCACCTGCTCCTGCTTCCGCGCCGGAATTGTTTTCTTTACCTCTGTCCTCGCTTGCAACCTTCTTCGTTCCAATCTTCACGCCGCTCGCCCTCGCCTCGAGACAGACGAGGATATCTCTGGCAACGGCACATCTGACCCTCCGCAGAGCAGCAACCACGCTCCTCCGCTTGACGAGCTCTTTGAGCAGATCGAGCTGGCCAGTCACACTTAACTTGGTCTTCTGGCACACCTTGCTCGCGTATACAAAGTGCGATTTGAGGCTCTCGTATTCGCCTTCAAGTTTCTCACGCTTGACTTCAGTCAGGGCCATTTTCTTCTTCAACTGCGCCTGGCGTTTTTCCTCCTCCGGATCGATCTTGACGGGCATGGAAATGGGATGCCCTTGCATATGCATGGCCCCGGAAATCGGCGAGCCTGCCGGAACCATTCGGCCGTCCGCAGTGCGCTGGTAGGCATGGGCCGGGGAGTACTGACCGGCTGCAGGATCGTAACCCGCGCTCGTTCCATACGGCGACCCAGGTCCATTGCTTGCATAACCTGGCGCGCCGGGAATGGGAGGGGCCGGCCCGTAGACTCCACGGACAACGAGCTCCTGGTTTGTATAAGCGAAGAATTGCTGCGCATACGTGGTGCAGGCCGTTGCGTAGGCCTCCATGTGACGAAGATCCTTGGCGCTCTCGTCTGCGGCAAGAATCTTAATGTGGGAAGCGATGCGAGACCCGACCATCCGAGCGGACATGCCCCTAGTCAGAAGGGTGAGGTCCGCCACCTTGCGGCGGCGGAGATGGCCATTTTCATCAATTCCTCCGATCTCCTGCTGCGGCGCTGGAATGGCATCAGAGTTACCCCTCGATCTAGATCCAACGCGATTGCGGGATCCTCCGCGTCGGTTAGAGGGCTTGGAGATGCCGTCATCTGACCCGTACCTGTCCTTGGATCCCTTCTTGCCACCTGAATTGCCTCGCTTGCGCGAAGCGAAACCCATGGTGACAAAATTGAAAAGGAGGGTCGGCACCAAGGTATATCTGTGTGATGGAAATGAGCGATGACAAGATACGATGATGAGAGCCGTTTATGTGGACAATCTGATGCTCGCATGAATGGCTGTGTATATATACGATTCCTGGGCAAAGAAGTAACAGAAAGCAAATCCGACGCCGCGAGAAAGGATACTCCTCCCTAGTAGTCAGAGAGCCTGCTCCGCAACGTCCAGCTCAAGTTGAACAGCAACTAACTAACAAAATAAATAAATGCCACTCGCTAGCCATCGAAAATGTACGAAAAATGTACGAAAAAT
>Ga0315315_10005662_pt1 | contig 11539 bp, 9 predicted proteins | sample M140m3416metaG_FD_203699 | JGI IMG/M metagenome (GOLD analysis project Ga0315315, IMG submission 203699) | Ammonia-oxidizing marine archaeal communities from Monterey Bay, California, United States - M1 40m 3416 | ecosystem: Environmental > Aquatic > Marine > Intertidal zone | place: USA... | reverse complement strand
CTCGAAATTCGCTGTGCGTGGGGCTCCCGTTCGAATTACTGCTTCACCACCACCGCACTGACCTCGAAGGTCTGGCTGATCTACGAGGATGACGCTGGAGAGTGGCAGGCGAAGGCGGTCGCCGACATCGGTGATGCCAGCAAAATTCCACTGCCGGTGGATATTTCCATCTCGGCCGATGATAACCACCTCTGGATCAACACCTGGAACGACGGCCTGGTCCGTCTGTACGACATCTCCGACCCCTTTGCACCGACTCAGGTCATGGAGAAGCAGATTGGCGAACAGGTCAACATGGTGTCGCAGAGCTGGGATGGGGAGCGCGTCTACTTCACGTCGTCTCTGCTGGCCAGCTGGGACAAGACCACTGCCTCGGAGGGCAACGACCTGCAATATTTCAAGCTGTACAACTGGGATGGCGAGTCGCTGACTCCCGAGTTCAACCTCGACTTTATCGAGCTGGGCCTCGGCGCACCTCACCAGATGCGTTTTGGCGCGCACGCCCTGTACGGCGGCACGTCGGCGCAATCGCCGTCCGGCCTTGGCATGCCTCCCGCGCACTGACCACCCTGTGCGCGGTACCTTATTCCTGCTGATTTGGGCGTGGAGTGCTGCGGCACTCTGCGCTCCACACCAGCACAAACCGCCGGTTGTGCTGGCACCTGGCTATGCGCCACTCGAGTTCATTGCACCCGAGCCCGGCAGCTACGGCCTCCCCACCATGGGCGTAGCCGCTGACGGCGAGGTGCTGGACAGCGACGGCAATAAGGTGCGTTTGCATGACTTTATTGGAGATAAGCCCACTGTCTTGAGCTTTATCTTCACGACTTGTGATGACGTCAATGGCTGCCCGCTGGCCACTTACGTGATGCGCAGCGTGCAGGACGCACTGCAGGCAGACCCTCTGACCGCCAACAAAGCCCGCCTGGTGAGCTTTAGCTTCGACCCGCTCTTTGACACGCCCGGTGTGATCGACGCCTACGGCGCTCAGTTTCGAGCAGACGGCTTTGACTGGCAGTTTTTGACCACCGAGGGCGCCACAACGCTGGATCCCATTCTCAGCGCCTATGATCAGTGGGTTATTCGCGACTACGATACCAATGGCGAATACATGGGCACCATGTCGCATATCTTGCGGGTATTTCTCATCGACGAATCGCGCCGAATACGGAACATCTATAGCACCTCTTTCCTGCACGCCGATACCGTGGCCAACGACGTCCGCTCCCTGCTAATTGAGGCACAAGCCCACTCGAACACCACGACCGAGCCGGGTCACTAGCTCAGCGTCGGCCCACTGACAGCTCCCACTGTTTTCTTGAAAGGTGTCGTCTAGCGAAACGGGCATTCATGCTACCCTTCGCGCGAAATTTTTCGCCGCGGCGAGTGAATCTCGGCCAAACCCGGGTACCTAGGTGAGGAGCAAGCGTAATGTATATCAACGGCGAGTGGCGCACCGACGGGCCTACGTTTCCCGTTTTTAATCCCGCCACGGGACAGGAAATTGGTCAGGTTGCTGATGGCACCGATCGCGATGCCGCTCGGGCTATCGAGGCCGCTGAGGCCGCTCTGCCAGCCTGGATGGCGGAGACGGCCTATGTGCGATCTGGTCTCCTGTATCGAGCCCATCACCTGATGCTGTCACAGCAACGTGAGCTCGCCGAGCTCATGACCCGAGAACAAGGCAAGCCACTTAAGGCCTCGATGAACGAGGTAAAGTACGCCGCTGATTTTCTGCTGTGGTTTGCGGAAGAAGCCAAGCGCGTCTATGGCGAGACGATCCCCTCGGCGCGCTCGGATCAACGATTTCTCGTGCAAAAACAACCCATCGGTGTGGTCGCCGCCGTCACGCCCTGGAACTACCCGATCTCTATGCTGACCCGCAAACTAGGACCGGCTTTAGCGGCAGGTTGCACCGTAGTATTGAAACCCGCCGAAAGCACGCCGCTTTGCGCGATCGCAGTCTTTAACATTCTCGAAGAGGCCGGTTTTCCAGCAGGCGTAGCCAACCTCGTCACAGCGAGCGATCCCAAGCCGATCGGGGACGTTTTCTGCACCCATCCGGCTGTACGTAAGCTCACCTTCACGGGCTCCACAGCGGTAGGCAAACATCTCGCTCAGGCGTCCGCGCCCCAGCTGAAGCGGATCTCAATGGAGCTGGGTGGCCACGCGCCTTTTATTGTGTACGATGACGCTGATCCCGGTCACGCCGCAAAGGGCGTGTCACTGGTGAAGTTTTTGAATACCGGGCAAGCCTGTATCAGCCCGAACCGCATCTTTGTTCAACGTCGAATCCTGGAGCCGTTTCTTGACACGCTTCAATCCCGGGTTAACGCCCTACGGGCAGGGGATGGAATGGATCCTGCCAATGGCATCGGGCCGCTGATTAACGAAGCCGCCGTCGAAAAAGTCGATCGTCAGGTACGCGACGCCATCGATAAGGGCGCGACACTGCTCGCCGGCGGTACACGGCTACTCGACAACGGACTCGAAAAGGGCTGCTTCTACAGCGCCACACTGCTCACTGATGTCGCCCCCGACATGCTGATCTATCGGGAAGAAACATTCGGACCCGTCGCGGGGGTGGTACCCTTTGACGATGAGGACGATGTAATCGCCATGGCCAATGACACCCGCTACGGCCTTGCGGCTTATGTTTACACTCAAAATCTGGCCAGAGCATTACGGACTTTCGAGCAACTCCAGTTCGGCATCATTGGCATTAACGACATCAACCCCACGAGCGCGGCAGCGCCTTTTGGGGGTATGAAAGAGAGCGGATTAGGCCGCGAGGGCGCACGCGAAGGCATCGAGGAATACCTCGAGACCAAGCTGGGTGGCCTCAGCATCTGACGGCATAGGACGGCAAGGAGCACATTATGGCAGCACCGGATTATCCCGGCCTCGATACCCTGGCCCTGCACGCAGGCGCCCAGCCGGACCCCGCCACAGGCGCGCGCGCGACACCCATCTACCAGACGGCGTCGTTTTGCTTTCCGGACTCCGACTACGCGGCGTCTCTGTTTAATATCGAACGCGCGGGTCACGTGTATTCGCGCCTGAGCAACCCGACCAATGCGGTGCTTGAGGAGCGCATTGCGGCGCTAGAAGGCGGTGTAGGCGCGATCGCAACGGCGAGTGGACAGGCCGCGCTGCATCTTGCCATCATCACGCTCATGGGAGCCGGCTCGCACATTGTCGCTTCCGCGGCGTTGTATGGGGGCAGCCACAATCTGCTGGCTTATACCCTGCCCCGTTTTGGCATCGAAACCACTTTTGTCGACCCTCGCGATCCTCAGGCCTTCGCCAACGCGATTCAGGACAATACGCGCCTTGTATTCGGGGAAACGCTGGGCAATCCCAGCCTTGATGTCCTCAACATTCCGGCTATTGCGGAGGTCGCGCACGCTGCCGGCCTGCCATTGATGGTGGACTCGACCACCACCACCCCCTACTTGATCAAGCCCTTTGAACTCGGCGCGGACATTATTCAGCACTCCGCCACCAAGTTCTTGAGCGGACACGGCATTGTGATCGGGGGTTTACTGGTAGACAGCGGCCAGTTTGACTGGGATGCGTCAGGTAAATTCCCCACACTTTCAGAGCCTTATGAGGGATTTCATAACCTCATTTTCACTGAAGAATTTGGCCCGGCCGCCATGATACAGCGCGCCCGAAAAGAGGGTCTTCGTGACTTTGGCGCCTGCATGGCGCCGACCTCTGCGTTTCATATTTTACAGGGCATCGAAACCCTCAGCCTGCGGATGGCGCGCCACGTTGAAAACACCCGCGCCGTGACGGCGTTTCTACTTGAGCAAGAGCAGGTTATCCGAGTGGGCTATCCCGAGCTTGACGGCCACCCTGACCAGGCATTGGCGGCAGAGTTGCTTCCCAATGGCTGCGGCGCCGTATTTAGCTTCGATCTCGCGGGCGGTCGTGAGGCGGGCATTGCCTTTGTCGACGCACTGAGCGTGTTTTCGCATCTCGCCAATATTGGAGATGCGAAATCGCTGGTCATACATCCCGCCAGCACCACACACCATCGCATGGATGCCGCCGCACTCGCGGCGGGCGGCATTGGTGAAGGCACTATTCGTCTATCAATTGGACTCGAAGATCCCAAGGACCTAATGGCCGATTTGAAGCAGGGCCTGAGAGCAGCGGGAAAGGCCGCTGGAGGCGGCCGCTAATGCGCATCGAGGTAAACGGGCAGACAGTCTATTGCTACACCAATTCGCGCAACATCGATGCCAGCAAACCCAGCATTGTCTTTATCCACGGTTCGGGAATGGATCACATCGTATGGACGCTCGCGGCGCGGCATTTCGCCCGCCATGGCAACAATGTGATTTCGGTTGATTTACCCGGACATGGCCGATCAGAGGGCATGCCCTTGTCCACCGTGGAGGAAATGGCCACCTGGATAATCGGCGTGCTCGACACGCTACAGATTGATCAGGCCGCCTTGGTGGGTCACAGCTTGGGGAGTCTCATTTCTCTCGAGTGTGCCGCGAGTCATGCCGCGCGGGTCAGGGCCATCGCGCTGGTTGGCACCACCGCTCCCATGCCGGTTTCAGACGCCATCCTGAACGCAGCAGAGTCCAATGATCATGCGGCATTCGATATGCTCACGCAGTGGGGCTTCAGCAAACGCCACCAGTTTGGCGGCAATCGCAACTCCGGCATCTGGATGATTGGCAACACGCTCAGGCTGTACGAGCAGTCGGGCCCGGGCGTTTTGTTCCACGATATGCGGGCCTGTAACGACTACACCACGGGCACGGAGCAGGCAGCCAAGATCAACTGCCCCACCCTGATGATTCTGGGCGCCGAAGATCGCTTGACGCCGGTGAGGAGCACCCGCGCGCTACAGGAAGCCATCCCCGCTCCTATCGTGGAGGTATTACCCGAGACGGGGCATACCATCATGGTCGAAGCTCCTAACGCCATGCTGGATGCCCTTCACCGAGTTCTGTAAGAGGCAAGGTCGCTCGCCCCCCCCTAAAGCATGGCCTCGATCTGAGAAATACGCTCTTTACCAAAGAACATTTCCTGCCCCACGAAGAACGTCGGCACACCAAATGCACCACGCTCGGCAGCCTGCTGCGTATTGTGCAGCAGCGCATCCTTCACTGGCTGCGTCTGAATCGCTTCTATGAGGGCCTGCGCGTCGAGACCCGCTGCCTGCCAAACACCGGCGGCCACTTCTGGGTCACCCATGTTCTGCTCTTGCTCCCACATGCCCGCCAAATTGGCATCAACATATTGCTGCTGAACACCCATTTGCTGTGCCGCAATAAAACCTCTCATCAACATGATCGTGTTGATCGGAAAGTGGGGGTTAAAACGGAATCGCTCTAATCGATGCGCCGCGATAAAACGCTGCGTCTCCAGCATTTCGTAATCCAGTTTTCCCTTCACCTCCCCGAAGGCCACCATCGGCGCCTGATTGTTGGTGAGTTTAAAAAGCCCCCCCAACAGCACCGGGGTCAATGTGAGCGCCCATCCGTTACGCTCTGCCACCTCACTCAGCACGTGATAAGAGAGGTAGGCGTTAGGACTGGCGAAGTCGAATAAAAACTCAATAGATGACGACATGAAGAACTCCTTTAAAAACGGGTATCTGAAATAGTAGTGCGGTGCAGCAGGCGGCTGTGTCCGTCATATCCACCGGTGGCGGCGTGCAGCAACGAACGGTTGTCCCACATGACCAACATACCCACCTGCCACCGATGGGTATAAATGAATTCGGGCCGGCTCTGGTGCGCATACAGCTCGAGCAGCAGCGAATCACTTTCGTCCTTTTCCAAGCCGACAAACCCTTTGATATAAGCGGCTGACGAGTACAGCGCCCGCTTTCCGGTTTCGTGATGTACGCGAACGAGTGGATGTTCCTGCGTTTCAAGCGCCTTCTCACTGGGGAGTATCTTCATACTCCGCCCCTGCTCCTGATCAGCCTCACCATAGGCCCCGTCGGGAGCGTAACCCAGCGCAGCCGAATGAATCGCGGTCAGCCCGTCTACCTTAGCCCGCAGCGCCTCGGGCATCTGCTCATACGCCGCCACTTGATCGGCAAAAAGCGTCTCTCCGCCGACAGGTGGAATTGTCAGCCCGTAAAGCGCTGTGGCAGCCGGCGGCACTGGCATAAAGCTCCAGTCACTATGAAATATCTCGGCGAAAATACTGGTGGTTTCGTCAGCCTCGCGCTGGATAGCCGCAACTTTGGGATGCTCATCAATGTGCCCAAAAAAAGGGTCCTCGCCGATGGCACCGAACTGCTCACTAAAGCCCACCAGCTGCTCAGGCGTGAGCTGCTGATCCGGAAACGCCACCACCTTATGCTCCAACCAGTGCCCTCGGATTGCTGCCACCAGATCTCTAGACAAGGGCTCATTCAATCGAACACCAGTAATGGTCGCCCCGCAGCTGTCACCCGATGCCTGAACAGTTAATGTCACTCTACTCCCCCCTCATATGGCGCTCGGTTCAGCACTCAGTCCAGTACTGAGCGCGAAGCAATAGAACACGCGATCCCAGGCATTTAGATATCGACGGCGTGGTTCCACCAGGCCAGATCGGAATAAGCTCGCAAATCGACCTCATGGCTCCAGGCCGAGCGATGCTGCGTGGCGAGATGAAAATACGTTTCAGCCATCTTCTCCGGCAGCAAGAGGCCATCCTTGTCTTTGCCTTTGGCTTCTCGCAAAGCCTCAAACTTTTCGGCGCCCAGCATTTTTCCCAACGTGTCTGGCGCATCGACTGCGCCATCAACCATGATATGAACAACGTGAACACCCTGCGCCGCGTATTCGGCGTTCATCGTCTGACACAGTAGTCGCCGGCCTGCCATCGCGGCGGCGTGAGAGTGCTGGCCACTGTTACCGCGCATTGCCGCCGTCGCGGAGGTCACTAAAATTGTGCCATGGCCCCGCTCTACCATGAGTGGCACGAGCACCTTAGCGATGCGGAAAAGACCGAAGCAGGCCATCCTCCAGCCCAGCTCAAACGTTTTCAAGGGGGTCTCGTCGAGGGACCGGTTGCCAATTTGTGCGCCCAAGTTATAGAGCACCGTATCGATAGGCCCAATGGCCTCGACGGCTGCAACCAGTTCTTCGAGGGCATCCTCCTCCACCGCATTCAGCAGATGCCCACTTGCAGACCAGCCCGCCTCGCGAAGGTCATCGACCATCGCGTTGAGACCATCGATATTGCTGCGCCGGCAAAGCGCGGCATGGTAACCCTCGGCCGCAAATTTTTTACCGACTGACCCCCCAATACCGGCTCCCGCACCAATTACCAAACAGGTTTTCTTCACCTCGCCCTCCGTTGCTTGCTCACTCTAGTACTGTGCCCGCCCGCACCAACGCATCGATAGCGGCCGCGTCGTAACCGATAGCTGCCAAAACCTCGCGGCCGTGCTCACCCAACCGCGGCGCAGGCCGCGACACACTTGCCGGCGTTTTGTCGAAGCGCGCCGGATGCCGGGCCTGACGCACCTCACCAAATTCCTCAAAATGTAAGCGGTCCACTGAACCATTGGCTAACACCTGCTCGTGATCTAGCAGCTCGGAACGGTCAATAATAGGCGCACAGGGAACGCCCGCCTGATCAAAGCGCGCGAGGATCTCGTCGCTGGACCATTTTTTGATCTCTTCTGCGGTAATTTCCTTGCGCTCACTGTTGTGCGTGAATCGCCCCTGAGCGGTTTTGAAGTTGGGATGGTCGATCAAATCTTCACGATTGAGCGCGCGGCACATCCCCTCCCACTCACTATCGGAAATCGCCCCCGCGGTAATAAACCGATCCTGGGTCTCGTAAATCAGATCCATCGCGCCCTGATACCGCCGGACATCAAACTCCTGATCGGCATAGGTCAATCCCGCCATTCCCTCGGGCCAAAACAGGCTCAGCATGGCATCGAGCATAGAGAGCCGCACATGCTGGCCTTCTCCCGATTTTTCTCGAGCGTAAAGCGCCGTGCTAATGGCCTGTGCAGCGGTGATTGCAGTGACTTTGTCAGCGATGATGATACGAAACATCTGAGGCCTGCCGGTCGCTCGATCAGCCTGAATATCTGTCGCACAAGAAAGTGCCTGAATAACGGGGTCATAGACACGCTTGTGTGCGTAAGGACCCTCCTCTCCAAACCCACTTATCGAGACATAAATCAAGCGGGGGTTGAGCTCTCTGAGGACCGGCTCGCCAAAACCCATGCGCTCCATAGCGCCAGGCCGGAAGTTTTGAATCAGCACATCTGCATCGGCAACCAAGTCAAACAAGATTTTCTTGCCGTCTTCAGACTTGAGGTCAACACCAATAGATCGCTTGCCGCGATTACAGGAGAAAAATGCAGCCGTGACCTTATTGACCGTCGGCCCGATATGACGCATTTGCTCGCCGGTGGTGGGCTCTACTTTGATAACGTCGGCGCCCTGGTCGGCCAGCATCATGGCCGCAACAGGCCCCGATACCATACTCGTCAAATCCAACACTTTGACGCCCGCTAATGCACTCATGGGTTACCTCGACTCTACTCAGATTTTCGCCGGACCAATGCGGACCTGCGAGCTCTGCGTCATGGTAACGCCGCAGGACCCTAGGTAAAGCGATTTTGTCGGGGAATCATGCGCGGCCCATGCTACGGGAGCAGCGGCAGTTGACGCGCTGAGCAAAGCAACTTCACTCCTTAATATTTGTGTTAAGTAACACTTGTTTGTTAGTTTGAAGCGAGCCTCATCGAGATGAAAAACTATGAAAACCAATTTGCTGATATTGGGCACCGTGCTAGCCGCCGCACTCGTCATAATCACACGTAACACCGAGGTCAGTGCGACGGCGATCGATCGAACGCGGTTGCCCATCGCCCAGCCCGTCCCCGCGAAGGTGACACAGGTGCTGCCAGCGGATGCAGTCATGCCGGAGCCGTGGGAAGTGAAGGCACCCGAGGGTGCACCCAACGTAGTGATCATTCTCCTCGATGATATTGGCTTTGGCGCCCCCTCACCGTTTGGCGGTCCAGTAAACATGCCAACACTACAACACCTCGCCGATAACGGGCTGAGCTACAACCGCTTCCACACGATTGCGCTCTGTGCTCCCACCCGTGGGGCGCTGAAATCAGGCCGAAACCATCACCGCGTGAACATGGGATCGATACCCGAGATTGCGACTGGCTTTGCAGGAAACACCACTGTGATACCGGACACCGCGGCACCCATTGCGGAAGTGTTACGGCAAAACGGTTACAACACGGGCGCTTTCGGCAAGTGGCACGAGACCCCCGGCCGCGAGACGACAGCAGCAGGGCCGCAGACGCGCTGGCCTACCCGACAAGGATTTGAAAAATTCTATGGGTTTCTTGGCGCCGAAGAAAATATGTATGAGCCCTCACTCCATGACGGCGTCACGGTGATCGATTTTCCTGACAAGCCCGGCTACCACTTACTTGAAGACATGACCGACCAGGCCATCAGCTGGGTCAGACAGCAGCAGGGGATGCGCCCGGATAAGCCCTTTTTCGTCTACTACTCATCGGCTGGCTCTCACGCCCCACACCAGGTTGAACCGGAGTGGATCGAAAAGTATGAAGGCCAGTTTGATGCAGGATGGGACGTCATCCGCGCCCAGACACTGCAAGACCAAATCGCGCGAGGAGTCGTCCCCGAGGGCACAAAACTTCCTCCCAAACCGGCGAGTGTCCCGGACTGGAATGACCTCAGCGAGGGTGAAAAGAAAGTCTATGCGCGGCAAGCAGAGGTATTCGCCGCATTCTCCGAATATTCCGACTACGAGACAGGGCGCCTGCTAAAGGCGATCGATGATCTCGGTGAGCTGGACAACACCCTTGTTATCTATATCAGCGGTGATAATGGCACCAGCCCGGAGGGCGACCAGACCGGGCATTGGAACTGGGGACATTTCCTTAACGGCATACCGGAGACTACGGAAGAGCAACTCGCCCATATCGACGAATGGGGAGGACCCAATACCTACGCTCACATGTCCGTGGGCTGGGCGATCGCCTTTGACTCGCCCTTTGCCTTTACCAAGCAGGTCGCCGGAGACTTTGGCGGCACCCGCAATGGCACGGTGATTCACTGGCCCAACGGCATCGAGGCAAAAGGCGAGATCCGGGAACAGTTCACCCACGTGATTGACGTCGTGCCCACAATCCTCGAGGTCACTGGCATTCCAGAGCCGACCGTCGTGGATGGGATCCCTCAAATCCCCATACAAGGTACTAGCATGGCGTATAGCTTTGACGACGCTGCCGCGCCTGAGCGCCACACTACGCAGTATTTTGAGATTATTGGCAACCGAGGTCTTTACCAGGATGGCTGGCTGGCTCGTGCAACGGTAAAGCTACCCTGGGAAACGACCATGATGAACACCGTCGCCGCAGACGACGGCTGGGAGCTTTACAACACGCTTGAGGATTTTAGTCTGACCCACAATCTCGCCGCAGAGTTCCCCGATCGATTGGCTGCGATGCGAGCCACCTTTATGGAAGAAGCCATTGCCAATCAGGTGCTGCCACTCGACGACCGCTTACTGGAGAGACTGCTGCCAGAGGCGGCAGGTCGCCCCACGATGATGGGTGACCGCACCGCGCTCGATTTATATCCAGGCGCCTGGCACTTGGTCGAAGATTCGATTCTCAGCGTCAAAAATGTATCGAGCTCCCTATTGGCCCGCGTATCGGTTAACGACGGATTAGAGGCCGACGGCGTGATTATCGCGCAGGGAAGTCGCTTTGGTGGCTGGTCTTTTTACGTCGAAGGTGGATACCCCACCTACACGTATAACAACCTTGGGGAACTCACCACCTTCAAAAGCGACCGGCCACTCGATATGGGCGACTCCGACATTCGCTTTGAAATCGACTATGACGGGGGCGGTGCCGGCAAGGGCGCGACCACCACGCTATTAATCAATGGTGACAAGGTGGCTGGAGGCCGTCTTGAAAAAACCGTCCCCGCTCGATTCTCGATTGATGAAGGAACTGATGTCGGAATGGATCGCGGCTCTCCCGTGATCCAACGACAGCTGAACGATCGACGGTTTAGTCCCTTTAACGGCACCATCAATAAGGTCACCCTAGAGATATACCCGGAGTCCTGATGGGGACAATGCCTCAGCTTCGCGAACGGCATGAGCGTTCGCGAAGCTGGTTTTAACCGGGTGGGAACTGTTTTAGCAGCTCATGCACCACGGTGATCGTCAGCTGCTCTTTATCCGCCTTGGACATCTTGTTCTTGAGACGCCCCTCGGCGACGCCGCGCCAGACAATCTTCCCAGACCGGATGTCGATGACATCGAATACCGCCGTGCCATCTTCATACGTTTTCACCGATGGGCCTGATGAGTAACCGACGCTGACGGATTTTCCGTAGGTCCCCACCCCAACACCACCGTGCATGCCCTGCTCCTGCCCGGAAACACGCTGAGTCTGGCGCTTGGTCACGTGATAGTTGACCCAAAAATCAGCCGCCCCCCGCGGGGCCTCTGTAAATCCTCGCTGCATTAACTCTTGATTGGC
>Ga0315315_10005661_pt1 | contig 11541 bp, 10 predicted proteins | sample M140m3416metaG_FD_203699 | JGI IMG/M metagenome (GOLD analysis project Ga0315315, IMG submission 203699) | Ammonia-oxidizing marine archaeal communities from Monterey Bay, California, United States - M1 40m 3416 | ecosystem: Environmental > Aquatic > Marine > Intertidal zone | place: USA... | reverse complement strand
GTTTAATAGACTAACTATTAAGTCACGCCTCTCTTTAAAAGCCCTTTTCATGTCCTCTACACAGGACTGATCTCCAATTAGGGCTTCAATACTCGCTTTTTGACCTATTGAATTTGCACAAGAAGTTGCTTGTCCTTGTATCTTTGACATTGCTTTTATTATATCTCTTGGACCGGCTGAATAACCAATCCTCCATCCTGTCATTGCGTAAGTTTTTGAAAGACTAATACATGTGATAACTTCTGCCCCGATATTATTATCTTGGTTTAATTTTTCTGTACTTGTAAAAGTTCCATCATAGACCAACCTCTCATAACATTCATCAGATATAATGGCCCAATTATGTTTTTTTGCAATTTTTAATAATTTTATGATTGACTCATTACTCCAAATACCGCCTGTTGGATTTGAAGGCGAATTAATAATAACACCTTTAATATTTGAGTTTTGTTTTCTTTCTAAATCTTCGAAATCAGGTTCAAAGTTTTTTTCAGCTAGAGTGTCTACAAGCAGAGGTTCAGCATCTGCTAGCCTAACAAATTCTGGAAAAGAAACCCAGTAAGGTCTAAAAACAACTACTTCATCTCCTCTGTCAAAAAGAGCCTGGCATGCATTGTACAAGCTTTGCTTCTCACCATTTGAAACTAAAATATCAACAGGATCATAAAAAAGGCCATTTTCTCTTTTAAGCTTTTCACAAATTGCTTCTCTAAGTTCTATCATTCCAGGCCCTGCAGTATATTTTGTAAAACCATCATCCATTGCTTTTTTACCAGCTTCAATTATAGCCGCTGGTGTGTTAAAATCCGGTTCTCCAACTGAAAAATTAATAACATCTAGGCCTTTTGATTTCATTTCTGCTGCAATTGTAGCCATCTGTAATGTGAACGAGGGCTTTACCTTATATACTCTATTTGCAAGTTTTTTCATTAAAATTTATGCTGTTTTTTGTGATGTTTTTCTGTATTGAAATTTTGATCATCTGCTTCATCAATAACATCAGATTTCAAATTAATATTTGTTTCTTCTATATCAAATTCTTCTGAGAAGATTTTTTTTGTTTTTTTAAAACTGCGACTTTTATTTTTGATTGGTTTATTATTTTTTTTTCGAGAGTCAACTTTATTCTCAATTATGTTTTTTCTTTTTGGTCTATGTTTTCGAGGCTTCCTTTTTTTTCTTTTTGGTTTTTTAACATTTAAAGTTGATATGGTTTCAAGATCTTTTTGTTCTTCAATAATGAGGGGTTCATCAGATAATCCTTCTTCAGTTTTTGTTTCATTAAAAGAAAATTTATCTTGATTGAACACTCCAAATATTGTTCCAAAACCTCTTGTAATACCATTCCCAACTCCAATATAATTAGGAAGAATAAAATTTGTTTCAAATACTCCCATAAATGCGCCCCATTTATTATCATCAACGGACTCAGGGGAAAAACTAGATAATGAGACTCTTGTAAAAATATCATCAGATAGCTTTACACCGAGTTCATTTGCTAAAAAAACAATATTTTGTCCAATTAGCTTATTTAAAAATGAGGGTTTTTCTTGGCTACCTAAAAATCTATACTTACCACCCGTCATATGATTTAGCGCTACCCATGGAGTGACAAACTTATATTTAAGTAATTTTTTAGATGGAATAAACTGATTTTCTGATTCTTCCACCTCATAAGATTCAATTTCAAAAGTAATATTTCCAAAATCGAACGCTTTAAATTTTTCAGCTAATTTCAAAACAGGCTCAATGCCTTCATTAATGCCTATGATAAAAATTTGCTCGTTTAAAATTTTAACTTGCACACGAGGATACAGAAATTTATCTCTTAAAGAACCATTTAACATAGGAACTATAGTTTCATCAGGAAACTGTCTCATAAAAACACCTTTAACCTGGTATGGTGTTTTTCTAACAGGCTTATCTGTTATAACCTTAATTACAATTGATTTTATATCGGGAAAACTATCACTCATATATATAAAATTATCCGATAATTTATTGACTCATTGTGTCAAGAAACTCCGCATTTGATTTCGTTCTTTTCATTCTATCTTGCATGAATTCCATTGCTTCTTCAACTTTCATGTCATTTAATAATTTTCGTAAAATCCACATCCGGCCTAACGTTTTACGGTCATGTAATAATTCTTCTTTTCGTGTTCCCGAACGAATTATATCAAAAGCAGGGTAAACCCTCCTATCACTAAGGCGTCTGTCGAGAGCTAGCTCCATATTACCAGTCCCCTTAAACTCTTCAAAAATTACTTCGTCTGCGCGACTACCAGTATCAATGAGAGCCGTTGAAATAATGGTAAGACTTCCTGCTTCTTCAGTATTTCTAGCAGCGCCAAAAAATTGTTTGGGCTTTTTTAACGCATTAAAGTCGACTCCCCCAGATAATATTTTACCACTGTGTGGAGTTACAGCATTATGAGCTCTTGCCAGCCTGGTAATACTATCAAGAAGAATTACAACATCATCACCATATTCAACCATTCTTTTTGCTTTTTGTAAGACCATATCTGCAACAGAAACATGCCTCTCTGGTGGCTCATCAAATGTAGAGCTAATCACCTCAGCATCTACATTTCTTTTCATGTCAGTTACTTCTTCAGGCCTTTCATCAATTAGTAAAACTATTCTTTTTGTCTCTGGATGATTTTTGCTTATAGCGTTTGCTAGTGTTTGAAGTAGAACCGTCTTTCCCGTTTTCGGCTGAGCAACTATTAGGCCTCTTTGCCCTTTCCCGACAGGGCACATTAAATCCATTATTCTCATAGATAAATCTTTTGGGTCTGTCTCTAATTTGAATTTCTCTTCAGGGTAAAGAGGAGTAAAGTTACCGAACAAAATTATCTTCTTTAATTCCTCAAGTGGCTTATCATTAACAGTTAATACTTTTAATAAAGCATAAAACCTTTCTTTTGACTTTGGGGGCCTTATTTCTCCTGATATTAAATGTCCTGTTTTCAAAGAAAATCTTTTAATTTGAGAAGGGCTTACATAAATATCGTCTGGCCCGGGTAAATAATTAAAGTCTGGGGATCTAAGAAATCCATAACCATCCTGCATAACTTCCAGAACACCTCTTGCAGAGAACGAACCTTCTTTTTTTGCGTTAGCTTCTAAAATTTTTACAGTCAACTCTTGCTTATTGAGTCCGGTAACGCCACCTTCAACTTTCAACTTTTCAGCTAATTCTGTTAATTTTCTAATACCTAATGATTGTAACTCGTTCAAATCCATATAATTTTTTTACCTATATAGTAATTTTGGAAAATTTTAAAAATAAATCCCGTGGAAAGATTGGGAACAATAGAAATTACATTAAATTAACGCCCTGTCAAATGATAAATCAAACTCCTTGTAAACTTCTTTAGCTATATAGTGTGTTCCAAAAATAATACCTATACCATCATTTTTAGTTAGTTTTTTTATTTCAGAAATACCATCTTTTACGCTATTTGTAGGGAGATTAGAAACTCTATTTTTATGTAGTTTTTGACTTAGTTTTAATTCAGGAATTAATAAACCTTCTTGATCACTTGTAACTATTAAGCGCTCAAATTTTTTCTTTAATATTTTAAAAACTAAGTGCGCGTCTTTATCTCCTTTTAAGGCAAATAATCCATACAAACTTTTATTAGGATAAAGCTCTGTAAAGAAATTTACCATCGCTTTAATCCCTGAATAATTATGTGCTACATCATAAAAAATATTTGGACTGAGCTTCTCAAGCCTTCCCGCCCAGCGAAGCCGGCTAAAACTATCATTTATACTATCATTAGAGATTTCAGGTTCAATCACTTTCAGACCCATAATAGCAAGTGACGCATTTTGAGCTTGATGCTTACCAAGCAATGCGGTTTTATATTTATTTCCACCTAATTTAAACTGAGTATTTAAAGAACTTGCTTTTATATCTTGAGGTGAATTTGCAATCAGAATATTTGTATTTTTCTGTTTTGCTGTATCATATAAAATTTGCATAATAGCGTTGTCTTGTTCAAAAGTAATTAAAGGTACACCTTTTTTAACTATACCAGCTTTTTCAAAAGAAATTTCTTCGATAGTACCCCCTAAGATTTCCATGTGGTCCATTGAAACTGAAGTAATAATAGTTAATAATGGGCTTATAACATTTGTAGAGTCGAGCCTGCCCCCTAAACCAGTTTCAACTATTGCAATATCTACTTCTTTCAATTTAAAGTGATTCAAAGCCATTGCAGTAGTTGTTTCAAAAAAAGTAGATTTTATTTTATTTATATTAGTCCAACTTTGTTTTAAAAAAGATTTAATCTCTTGATCCGTTATTGGAATTCCATTTACTCTTATTCTTTCATTAAATTTTACAAGGTGAGGAGAAGTGTACAGTCCCACTTTTTTACCGAGTCCCCTCAATACGCATTCCATATGAGAACTTGTTGAACCCTTTCCATTTGTTCCTGCAATATGTATGAGATTTAGTTTTTTTTGAGGGTTTCCTAAAGTAAAAAGCAGCTTTTCTGTATGTTCTAAACCCATTTTTACACCACGACGTTCTAACGAAAACAGTGCATTTAAAGTTTCTGAAATACTAGACCAACTCAATATGACTTGTCCCAACTAATTTCACTTTTAAAAATTTTTTAGCATGTTTGTCAAAACTTTCAGGTTCATCAGTAACAAAACAGCTAAATGTTCCAATTTTCTTATTTGTTGATAATTGTTTTTTTGAAATAAAAGTTTTTACTTCATAACCAACCGCATCTCCAGAATCCACTAAATTAATTTTGTCACCAAAAAACCTTTGGATTTGATTCTTCAAAAGTGGGTAATGAGTACACCCTAAAATAATAGTATCAAGTTTTGAATCTTTAATATCAGTAAGGTACATTTTTATAATTTGATTGGGTATATCTCCTTCAGTTAAGCCTTCTTCAACTAAAGGAACAAATAATGGACATGCAAGACTAGTCACACTAGCTTTGGAGTTTTTCTTTTTTATTTGTAAAGCATATTCATCAGACTTTATTGTTGCAGCAGTACCAAGGACACCAATTTCATGATTTTTCGTAATGCTTACGGCTCGATTAACTCCCGAATCAATTACTCCTATAATGGGTATGAGAAAGTTTTTTTTTAGTGTTTTTAGAGCTATTGCCGATACTGTATTACAAGCAACAACTATTATTTTACAATTTTTATTTACTAGCCAAGAACAAATTTGATTTGAATATTGATTAACCTTTTTTATACTTTTATTTCCATAGGGAACTCTTGCTGTATCGCCTACATATATAAAGTCTTCATCCGGCAACACTTCGCGTAAAGCTTTGAGCACGGTAAGTCCGCCAATCCCTGAATCAAAAATTCCAATAGGTCTATTATCCAAAAATCACTCTCCTGCTAATACTTTTTCTCTAGAAAGTTTGAATTGCTTAATCGCTTCATAAATAGATTCTGCAATTCTTTGTTTATGACTGGATTGTTTTAATTTTTTTTCTTCTGAGGGATTAGAAAGAAAACCAACTTCAACTAGGACATTTGGCATAGAAGCACCTATTAAAACATAAAAACCCGCTTGTTTCACACCTCTATTTGGCGTGTTTAATCTTTTATCTAATTCCATTTGAATAATCGAAGCAAGATCTTCGCTTTCTTTCATAAACATGCTTTGTGCCATAGTTGCCATGATAAGAGCTTCCCCAGTTAAATCTGCATATTTATCCGTGAACTCCTCTAACTGTATTACAGAGTTTTCCCTCGAAGCTACCTCAATAGCATCTTCACTTTTTCCAGGTCTTAATAGAAAAGTTTCAAACCCTTGAACCTTTCTATTTTTATTTGCATTAGCATGAATGCTTACAAATAATTTTCCATTTGATTCGTTTGCCATTTTTGTTCTTTGTAATAATGGAACAAATACATCTTCATCTCTCGTGTAGAATACTTTAATACCAGATTTTTCTAATAATTTACCTGTCCGTTTTGTTATATCCAGAACTACATCTTTTTCTTGAACACCATATTTACCTATTGCACCCGGATCTTTTCCTCCATGACCAGCATCAAGTACAACGGTATCTAAACGCCACCTTTTCTTTACATCATCAATATGTTCTATTACTTTTCCAAGCGGGGTTCTTAAGGTTATAACTATTTCGCTAGGGTCTAAGCTTTGATACCATTCATGACTTAATACTTCTCCTCCTAATTTAAAAGCAACCTGTGCGGTTTTTCCAATTTGATCAGACTCTACTTGACGAACAACCCCTCTCGTCAAAGCTGTATTGATTGTAAAAGTATCTACTGTTGCACCTGCCACCGTTAAATAAAGCCACCCATGCTTGTTTATGAAGGAGCTTATGTTCCTATCTGAAAAAGCTTTTTTTGTTTCCAATTTTATAATAGTGCCATTTGACTTTGTCTCAATATGAACACCTGAAATATTAAATTTTATTACGTCTATATCTAATAATTCTTTTTTAGAATCAAAATTTATCCCAGGAAGCAAAGTTGTTTTTATGATATTAATAAAACCTTCGGCAGGTACATATAAATCCTTTGAGACTACTTTAGCATGCTGAGACATTTGATAGGCAACATCATCAATTATGACAAAGCTACTATTCCCAGATACTTTTATTTTGTGTCCATTTATATAAATGACGAGCTTTTTTCTTTCTTCGTTTTCATAGATTTTAGAAGAAAAGGACTTCGCTAAGTCTTTTATAGATAAATATAATGGAGAAACTCCAGAAAGTGTTTCAATGTCCGATTCAGTACCATTACTTCTGTTAAAAACATGTATTTCTCCGAAAACAATATTAAGGAAAAATACTAGATAAATAAACCCTTGAGGTCTCAAATTAGGACTAAATCTATTGACGAGATTAAAAATTTATAATTTATAATAAAAGCTGACTAAATCATCTTAGAAATGATTCTATATTTCAATCAAATGTAAGCTATGCTATAATAATCATTTAAGTATAGCTTACATTTATTTTGAATTACTTTTTTTCATACCATGTTACAAGTATCATCAGTGCAAGGATTCCAGCGAAACCGGCGTCCCCAAATTGAGACATTATTCGTCCTAATCCCGCAATAACTCCAAAAAAGTCATCAAATAGAACGCCTACTATGATACCTATAACAACTAGTGTCTTAGCTAAGTCTGTGATTTGACCAAGCCATTCATTTACAGTTTTTAAGCCTTTAAGCATAGTTTCCTCCTGTTTTCAGGAAATAGGTAATTTTAAAATACCGTGTTATTATCCTAAAAAAGATAAGAAAACCAGTAATGCCAGAAGACCAGCAAAACCACCGTCCAGAAAAGTATTAACAAGATCTACTATCCCACCTATTGGGTCAAATCCGGTAGAATAAACAATGTTTACAAAAACAAACAGCACTATTAAGGCTTTTATTACGCCTACGACTCCACTAGCTGCATTTGATACGGTTGAGTTGACATCAGCCATGCTGGTACCTCCTTGGTTTGATTCTTCAGATCAGATTAATGCTTTGTGCAATTAATCTATATTTAACTGAATTTACATATAAAGAGCATATTAGCAATATTTATTTATGCTTTGTTTTTACTCTCGCTTAAAATTTTTACTGCTTCTTTATAGACGGTAATAGGCTTTATAGAAAGCATACATTTTTCACAAAGCCTCCAATGAGTTTTTTTATGAAAACAACTTGTTTTTGGTTTAATTATTTTTGATTTTAGCCCAGTTGGACATGTCAAACCAGGGTCTTGAGAGCCAAAAATCGATATTGAAGGAATATTATTATATGCTGCAAGATGGCCTGCCATAGAATCAGGTGCAATAATAAGTTTCTGAGTTTTCAGCCATTCATTGAACTCAATTAGAGAACCTTTAAATATTTTAATATTAATTTTATCGCTTTTTATTTTTTCTAATAAATCATTAGATGTTGCAATTTTAACAATTGAAAGGTCATGATCTAGACTTAAAAGTTTAATTAGTTCAAACCAATATAATTCTGGCCAAGCTCTCTTAATGTCCGAACAACCAGGATGAATCGCAATCGCCCCATCTAACTTTATACTTTTATTAAGGATGAGCTCCTCACTGCAACCAACTTTTTTGACTAAGTGAAAAGCTCTTTCTTGTTGATGCATTTTCATATTAATACTTTGAGGGTTTGTAAAAAAATATTTTCCACCGGTGAAAGAATATCCATAACTTTTTTTAGGCTTTGTAATCCAAAGAAAAAAGCTATTTCTTATATCTCCTTTGAAATCAAAAGCTAAATCTATATTTCTAGACTTTATATCTTTTGAAAAAAAATTATATATAGATTTCCATTTTTTCATAGACCAATTCCAGTTAGTCCAAGGTACTTCTATGCCAATTATTGTGTCAGCCAGACTTAAATGTTTTGCAAGCTGTTCTATTTGCTTATTGCAAATTAAAATTATATCTGCTTCAGGGAACTTCCTTTTTAAAGATCTTAATATTGGCTCAATTAAAAGAACATCACCAATACGATGATATTCGTTAACAAGTATTACTTTAACATTTATTTCATCAAGTTTGTATGACGGGCGGAAATAGTTTGCAAGTTTAAAATAAGGCGAGATTATGAGACTGATTAAATATCCAATCGTTATATAATAAAAGCTATATAACTCTTGACCCATCACTAAAAACCAATCGTGTTGTAATATGAGTATAGTTTTTTTGAAACATTTTCAATATCATGATGTTTTTCCACCCATTTTTTACCATTAATCCCATATTTATAAATTTTATTTCGATCTAAGACTAACTCTTTTAATTTATTAAAAAGTGTATTTTTATTAATGTTTACAAAAGGGTGATCTGGTATAAAGGTATTATATTTATCATTAATCTCTGTTAAAGTGCAAATACCCATTGATAAAGACTCAACTGAATTCATTCCATATCCCCAGCCTCCTCTATCTCCAACCTGATCAATAAAAATATCTGCTTTGTTTTTTTTTTCTAAAGCAACCTTATGTGAATTATTTTCTATTAAATCAAATTTAATAAGCCCCTCTTTTTCTAGTTTTTTGCAGGCTTGAATAATAAAATTTGATCCTTTATACAGTCGGTTAGTTGGAGCATGAGCAACTCTAATAATTTTTTTATTAGACTCTTTAATCTTGAATAGTTTGGTGTTATAGGGTAAAAATAAATAATTTATTCTAGGATGCCTTTCTAAAAGATCGACTTCATTCGTAAGATTCAAAGAAGATATTTTGTTAATAAAAGGCATAACACCTCTATTCCTTAGATCCTCACCATGATAATGACAAATAATTTTCTTTCCTCTTCTATGTAATTCTTTCACAAAAAATTCATCTTTTAAAAAATCAATACCGCTTTCAAAATGATAAATATCAAAATTATATAAATCATATTTTTTAATCGCTTTTAGGGTAATCGGTTTCCAAAAAATATCCTTAATTTTTAAAAATAAACTGTCTAGCACGCCTTCTTTTTCCCAAACTGGAGGGTACCCTTTTTTTCCTGTATAATATCCATCTCTACCACGATAAAATTTAAAAAAAAGATTTCGCAGCTTGGACATATATGGCAAGGTAAAGTTAAACGGCAGATTTAAGCATATATCTTCTTCAAATTTTTTGGGAGATCGAAAGAAGGTAACAGTTCTACACTCATGGCCTTTTTCTTCGTGCTTTTTTCTCCATAGCGTTAAAGTTCCAACAGTGTTTTCTGGAGAGATATAAAGAATTTTCAAAATCAACTAAAAATAGATAAATAACGACTTTCTATTTTTTCCCAATTATATTTTTCATTAATCAATTTCAAATTTTTTTGTATCTTAAAATCTATATCTTTATTATTTATTGATTTTATAATATTTTTCGCAAGAGAGGTTGGACTTGATGGCTTTGCCCAGAAAACAGTATCTTTTATAAAATTTCTAATTGGCGGTAAATCAGTTGCCACAATTGAGAGTCCTGAAGCCATCATTTCAAATAACTTAGTAGGCGTATTTATTTTTGTTAGTGGGTTCTCTCTGAAAGGAATAATGCCTATAGAACTTTTACTCAAAACATCCCAAACCTCTTCATGTGGTATTTGCTTTTTTATAATTATATTTTTTTCTAAAGAATGAATTTTAATTAAATATTTAATTGTTCTTTTGTATTTGGCTATTCTAAAAGAACCTAATAGAACAAGTTTGATCTGAGGAATTTTTACTGCAACTTCCTTAATCGCCAATACTAAGTCTGTTATTCCTCTTTCAGGTGCTAAGTGACCATGATAGATAATCATAGGATTTCTGCTAATTTTATTGAAATTCGAACTTATAAATTTTTTATCTGGAAAGTTTTCAATAATTATTTTTTTATTTTTTTTATTTTGATATGCATCGTTTTCAATAGTCTGATTTGCTAAAATAATCAAATCTACGTATTTCAAATAATAGTCCTCTTTCTTTTTACGAAGAAATATAGCTATTTCTTTTATTAAAAGATTTCTCTTCGAAAAGGTTCTATATAGAGACTCCATATCTTCATGAACATCATAGACCGTATTTAAAGATATTTTATATCGCTTCGTAAATTTAAATAGTGGAAGCAAATTCGTTTCATGTATTTGTAAGTGTTTTAAGTTGTTATTTGATTTAATTAAATTTTTAACTCTTATCAAGAATTCAGAAAGGCTCACATTAAAATTTTCATGAATAATAAATTTATTTGATAGATTTATTGTCGAACCTGATCGAGTGAGATATAGTATTTTTTTATTATTTCTAACTAGAGATTTTATTTGTCTCTGATATATTCTTTCATCATCTGGGAAATGGCTGCTAGAAACGATACAAATCATGATAATCTTATTTTTTAAAGAAGAATGAAAACTGATTTTTAAAAATTTCACGCTCCTGTTTATCTGTTGCTAAAAAAACCCAAACAAAAGGGAAAATAAAAGACACTAGGAGTTTATACAACACAACGTCAAACCTAATTTGAGCTAATAACAATATCAGTATTGGAAATATAATTCCCTTCCAATTATAGGGAATAGAATAAACAGTTTGAACTTTTAAAAAAATAGAAAGACTCATAGAGAAAAAAGCTATAACTACTGCAATTGCCGCTCCATAAATTCCAAAAATTGGTATTGTAATAATACTGGAAAGAACTAGTACACTCGCACCAATAACTCTAAAAAGAGGTATCCAACCAGTAATTTCTTTTATATAAACACCTGGTAACTGTATGACATAAGTACCGAAGAAAAAATATCCTAGTAGAATCAAACTCACTATTGGTTCACACTCCCAAAATTCAACCCCAATCAAAGGAGATCCAAAAACTGAAAACCGCATTATTTCTGATATCCAAAGACTTACAAGGAGACAAATATATCCCATTACTCCTAAAAAAATAGTTGTTATAATTTTAAATTGTTTCTTTGCATTTTTATTTTTTCCCCTTTTTAAAAAAAATGGTGTCCAACCCATGTTAAAACCCATAACTGCTGTAAGTCCTAACATACCCATTTTTTTTCCAGCTGA
>Ga0315315_10005660_pt1 | contig 11542 bp, 9 predicted proteins | sample M140m3416metaG_FD_203699 | JGI IMG/M metagenome (GOLD analysis project Ga0315315, IMG submission 203699) | Ammonia-oxidizing marine archaeal communities from Monterey Bay, California, United States - M1 40m 3416 | ecosystem: Environmental > Aquatic > Marine > Intertidal zone | place: USA... | reverse complement strand
AGGAGTGTTTACCAAGCTCAGAAATTCCTGTCATTGCAGCAACGGATTATATGCGTGCATATCCCGAGCAAATCAGAGGTTTCATCAAAGCGCCATACTATACTCTAGGAACGGACGGCTATGGTAGAAGTGACTCAAGACAAAAACTTCGAGAATTTTTTGAAGTAGACGCAACCAACATTACAAGACTTGCAATTTATTCGCTTTTTCGCAAAGGAGATATCAGCAAAAAAGAGATTACATCTTTTTATAAAAAATTAAACGTTGATTCAAGCAAACCAAATCCTTGGGAAGTTTAATGGCCGGTAAGATCATCAATATTCCAGACCTTGGCGAAGCTGAGGATGTTGAAGTCATTGAAGTTTGCGCAAAAGTAGGTGATCAGGTTGAGTCAGAGGATCCAATTATTGTTTTGGAATCTGATAAAGCTGCAATGGAAATACCAGCCTCTGTAATTGGAAAAATTATCTCTATTGAAGTTTCTGTAGGTGATACAGTTAGCTCAGGCTCACCTTTTTTAAAAATCGAAGTTTCTGAAGATTCTGTTCAAAAAGTTGAAGAAGTTTCTGACGAGGATGATGGAGAAGGAAATCAAACTATACCTGAAAAAAAAGAACAGATTGAATTTGACCAATCATCTAATGTCGAAATACAAATAAAATCTTCAATTCCATCTAATGCAAACAATAGAAATATTTATGCTGGACCTGCAGTCAGAAAGCTTGCAAGAGAATTTGGTATTGATTTATCAATTGTTCAGCCTACAGGCCCAAAGAATAGGATTCAAAAAGAAGATTTACATCACTTTGTAAAATCTCGACTTTCTTCAACTCCGCAAGTAAATAGTTTTCAGTTTACTCAGCCTGATATTGATTATTCAAAATGGGGAACAACTAAGGAAGAAAAACTTTCAAAGTTTCAGAAATCTTCTCTTGCTAATCTTCATACATCTTGGATAAACATCCCTCATGTTACTCAACATGACGAATGTGATTTAAATATATTGCTTGAAGCTAGAGCTGAATTATGCAAAAAGCATAAATTAAAGGTATCTCCTTTAGCTTTCATAGCAAAAATTACCTCTCAATTACTTGCAGATTTTCCATTGCTGAATTGTTCCTTAGATCAGAGTTTAGAAAAAATTATTTTAAAAGATTATGTAAATCTAGGCATTGCAATTGATACTCCTGAAGGACTGATAGTGCCAAATATAAAAAATGCGCAATTAAAATCTATTGTTGAGATCTCATCCGAGATTAGCAAATTAGCTGAAGCTGCAAAAAAACGAAAACTAAAAATTGCTGACCTAAAAGGTGCATCGTTTAGCATCAGCTCCCTAGGAGCAATTGGCGGAAGGTTCTTTACACCAATAATCAATCCCCCAGAAGTAGCTATACTTGGAATTTCAAAGACCTATGAGAAGGTTGTCTCATCCAAATCTGAATTTGAAAATCGAAGCTTTTTACCATTCTCACTTAGTTATGATCACCGCGCAATTAATGGAGTGTATGCAGTACAATTTACTAGTCAGTTGGGAGAGGCCTTGTCTGATTATCAATTAATTAAGAAAAGCTTTAAATGATAGATTCAAATTTTCAAAAAGGTTGCGTTCTTATTATTGGAGGAAGTGGAGGCATTGGATCATTGTGCGCTCAAGAATTTGCAAACTCTAAAGCCAAGGTGGCCATCACCTATTATAAAAATGAGCAAGCTGCGATTGATATAGCAAATGAAATTAATGCTGATGTAAATATCTATCAACTAGATAATAGCGAACCTAAATCTGTAGAAGATACATTTAAGAGAGTAATAAAAGATTATGGCTCTATTAATACTCTTGTGAATGCTGCTGGATTTGATATACCGCAAAAATTTATAAATGAAATAGATATAGATTTATGGAAAGGAGTTATTGATGCAGATATCAATGGTTTTTTTAATTTAATAAAATCTGGATTGCCTTTTTTGCGTGAATCTCAAGGCTCTATAGTTTTCATAAGTTCCGCAGGATTATTCAAGTATCCTCCTGGAGATATTTTGTCTGTTGCGCCCAAGGCAACTATTGAGCATGTCTTAAAAGGTATAGCAAAAGAAGAAGGGAAAAATGGTGTCAGAGCAAACTCAATTGCTCTTGGGGTAATAGATACTGGTATTTTTCACAGATTAAGAGAAGAAAATAATACTTTCTTTGATGATGCGTGGCATGAAGCCGTTATGAATACACTAGCTATAAAAAGATTTGGATTTCCTAAAGAGGTTGCTGACACAGCGGTGTTTTTAGCATCTAGTAAAGGAGGATACATCACCGGCCATTGCATCCCAGTTGATGGCGGTTACCATCTTTAAGATTTATACAAAATAATCTGTATTTTCAACACCAAGTTGCATGGCACCATAGTTTCTTGAAAAACTGACAGGGTTATTAGCAACATGAGCTCTAGATGTATGAACATCTAAAAATATTTTTTGAATGTCGCTGCCTGCAAATACTGCGCCACCGCCAGCGTTAGAGAAAAGTGTGTCAACAACTTCTAGACACTTTTCTATGACAAGAGATGCGTCATATCTAAATTTTACCCTATCAATCATGGGGATTCCCCCTTGATTTCCAGCCTGATCAACCATGATATCGTAGTTTCTGAACATCACAGTTTCTATAGCATCCAGTTTTGCAGACGCCTCAGCAACAATTGATTGAGTATGAGTGTCACCAGCTAATTTTGCAGGGTCACTGGAAGCTTTATTATTCGCACCATCAATAAACAGTTCTAACATTTTTTTTGTAGCACCAATCGCTGGAGTAGAAACAGCTCTCACAAATAGTTGTCCCCAAGGTATCTTATATAAATCATTTTTGTTTACTGAATATCCTGGATTAGTTAAATTAAAGCCGTCTGACTGCTTATGAGTACGATATTCTGGCACGAAAACATCATTGACATGAATATCTTGGCTTCCAGTTGCTTTAAGCCCCATTGAGTACCATGTATCCTTAATTTCGTAATCACTTTTCGGAATTAAAAAAGTTCTATATTCTGGAGCACCTCCCTCGGGTGGAAATATTAACCCACCAAGCAATGCCCAATCACAATGTTCTGAGCCACTGGACCATTGCCAATGACCTGAGAATTTAAATCCTCCCTCCACAGGAGTAACCTGACCCATGGGGGCATATGATGAAGAAACAAGCGTGTTGTCGTCTTCACTCCAAACTTCTTGTTGTGCTTTTTCATCATACAGAGCAAGTTGAAATGGATGAATGCCAACCACACCAAGAACCCATGCAGTAGACATACATCCTTGTGCAACTCTTAATTGCACTTCAGAAAAAGTATGAGGATCTAATTCAAAACCACCGTACTGCTTGGGTTGTAAAATTTTAAAGAATCCAGCATCTTTCATGTCTTGAATAGTTTCTTTTGGAATTCTTCTATCAGCATTTGCTGATTCAGATCTCTCTTTAAGAACAGGAATAAGATCCTCAGCTTTTTGAATTAATTCGTTGTGCAGATCAATATTTGTTCTTTCTTTAGTTGCAGTTGATATCATTTAATACCTCGTAAGTAGCTAGATAATAATGATTCCATTAATAGTTTCATGAATCAACAAAACAATTCATATTTTTAATAATTATTTTTACGATTTATGTTATAAATTTAAAATTTATGCTATGAATTTACAGTCTGGTAATGTGGATATGTCAATTTTTGATTGATTGCCTCTATACTTATCCGATGTCTAATATAAGTGTTTATTGTAATGCAGGGAAATTTACAGGCATTGTCAGCAGCAATATTAATTTTTTTTATGGTATTCCTTATGCAAAACCCTTGATTAAAGAAACACAGTGGCAGGCGCCAGAAAAAATTGATTTTGAAATATCAATTGAAGCCACTCACAAAGGTTTTAGTGCACCCCAAACAATTTATGGAGCTTCATTTTTAACAGATCCAAATATGCCTGATGAATCAATAGATTGTCTATCTTTAAACATTGCATCAAAAAATATCAATGGGAACATGCCAGTCATGATCTGGATTCATGGTGGAGCATATATCACCGGTTCTTCTAATTCAGCTGTATATGATCTTGATTCACTTCCCCTGCATGAAATTGTATTAGTCACGATCAATTATCGTTTAGGTCCATTTGGATTTCTTAAACTTGATGAGATATCAAATGGCGAAATTCAATCTACTGGTAATGAAGGTCTCATGGATCAGAAATTAGCAATAGAGTGGGTGCAAGAGAATATTGCAGAGTTTGGTGGCGATCCTGACAATATAACTCTTTTTGGAGAATCTGCTGGAGCTTGGAGTGTTGCATTGCAATCTTCAATCAGCCCAAATGGAAATTTATTCTCAAAAGCTATTTGTCAAAGTGGAGGGATGAATGCATATTTTGATAAAGAAAGAGGAAATCAATGGGGCGAGTTATTCTTAAAAACTGCCAATGATAGTGGACTGAAAATTAAGGATTTATTGTCTGTAGATTATAAGCAGATAACTTCACTTGCCTCTAAGATGAAACATACGATGATTGCTCATGGAAAATGGCTTTCACCGGAAGTAGGATTTGCTCCAATTGCAGATGGCAATTTTTTACCCCTTGATCCTCTAAAAAATTTTCAAGACTCACCAATTAAGTTAATAGTTGGAACAACCGCTGATGAATACAGGCTTTGGTCTGAGTTTGAGCCGTATTATAAAAATCTTACTGAAAATGATTTTTACAAGAGGCTAAATAAAATATTTCAAATAGAAGCTGTAAATACAATTGCAGACAATTATTTATCCAAGAACCCTTCTCAGGATGAATTTAAGGATGCATTGTCTAATATTATGACTGATTGGACATTTGGAATACATGCGCTGGCATTGCTAGAGCAGCACAAAGATAATGCATATGGTTATTTTTTTAATGAGCCTAGCCCGATTTTAGCTGGTAAATTGGGTGCTTATCATGCAAGTGAGCTGCCATATGTTTTTGGCTCAGCAATGAAAGATATTTTTATAGATTTTTGCTCCCAAGAAGCCAAGCAAATTTCTAATTTTTTTCAAGTATCTTGGACTAAGTTTGCAAAAACGGGCTCGCCTTCCTCAGATTTAATTCATTGGGATACTTACAAAGTTAATCAATCAATTGCGTTTATAAATTCTGCCCCTAAAATTAAAACTATTCAAAATAAAGAAAGGATAAAATTGCTTTATGAGTCAAAGAAAAACCACTAAGAATTTTTTAATAACTGCTATATGTTTATTTCTTGTGGGGTCATGCATGAATCCAATTCAGCAAAGCGACTCTTTGACGATTGCCACATCATCTGGAGTATCTCAAGGAACATTAAATAAAAATGTTATAACCTGGGAGGATATTCCTTACGCAATCCCTCCAGAGGGAGATCTTCGTTGGAAGGCGCCTAGAGCATTATTTTCTCCTAAATTAAACATTAAACCTCAAGAAGGAAATGGTTGTTTGCAGGAGGCTAGCATTTATGCAGGTATTCAGGGTGAAGGAATTGTAGGGCAAGAGGATTGTTTATACTTGGACATTAAAGCTCCTGTAAATAATTTAAATAGAAAGCTTCCAGTCATGTTTTGGATCCATGGAGGTGGAAATACATCAGGAGTTAAAGATTACTATGATTTTTCGGAACTAATTCGCGAGCATCAGGTACTTGTTGTCACAATTAATTATCGTTTAGGCCCTATGGGCTGGTTTACCCATCCTGCAATACAAGGACTTCAAAGCGGAGTGGATAAAAGCTCTAATTTTGGCACTCTAGATATTATGGAAGCACTAAAATGGGTAAAAAATAATATTCAAAGTTTTGGTGGAGATCCTGATAATATTACAATTTTTGGAGAGTCTGCTGGGGGAAATAATGTGTTATCTCTTCTAGCCTCACCCATGGGAGGCGATCTTTTTCATAAAGCTATTTCTCAATCAGGTTATACAACCAGTTACACAAAAGAAGAAGCTATAGGAGTAAATCAAAAAGGAATTATTGTTAATCAACTTGGATCTGATCCAGTTTTATCAAAACACGACTTATCTGGATATGGCAGTATAAAAAACTTATTCAATTCAAATCCTTTGAAATACGAAGAAGAATATCAGCGTTATTTGAGATCTCTTGATGGAAGGGCTCTTTTAGAGACCTATAAAAAAATTTCTAAAGACACCTATGATCGGCTGCCACTTCTTACTAGAGACGGGATAGTTACTCATATGAATGGAGTCAGTGCAGGACTGGCTTCTTCTCAAAAGAAAAATAGTATTCCAGTTATTGCAGGATCAAATAAGGATGAACTATCGCTTTGGCTTGGATCTAATAGATATTTTATCAACGCATCATACCCCTTTACAAAACTTGTACCTATTCCAAAAATTGAATTTAAAAAAGAGGGTTTATACAAACTATGGGTTAAAACTCGCTCGCAGGGTTGGAAGCTAAGAGGTGTGGATGAGCCCTTAATGGAGCTTGAAAAAGCTGGGTTTGATTCATTATATGCATACAGATTTGATTGGGATGATCAAGCATCTTCATACTTTGCAGATTTTCCTAATTTAATTGGAGCAGCACACGGCTTTGAGATTTCTTTTATCACTGGAGATTATAGATTTGGACCAATTGGACGTTATGTTTATCCAAAAGGGGATTTAAGGAATCAAATGCAGGAAACCATGATGAATGCTTGGGCTTCATTCGCAAAAACAGGCATTCCAAATATTGGTAAAGACCTACAATGGAAAAAATTTAATTCAAAAGATAGAACATTCATGAAACTTGATTCTGATAAGCATTTATCTTTAGACAAGGAAATGCTGTCTCTTGAATTTATCCTAGAGAATCTAAGATTATCGCCAGAAGGAACATTATTAGAAAAATGTTTATTAGCAGAAGAAACTTTTTTTAATATTGGGGATCCTCTTAAAGATGAATTTAATAAATGGAACCAGGGTGCTTGCAAACAATTTGATATGGATTTTGAGAGAAAAAAAATAGAAACTGATTTAATTGAAGAATACGGTTCAGCAACTGTTTACTAATGAGCTCAATTGCAAAAATATTTTTTTTAGCAGGCCTTGTTATAATTTTTATTTCAAGCTGTGGGTCTGATGTAGATCCTGGACAAATAGAGGGGTCGCCTCGTTCTAGTGAAGCGATATATCAACAAGATTTAAAATTTTTTCAGACTAAGGAAAGTTTATTGGGAGCTGATTCAGGCGATACATCCCAAATTCTTTTTGGAGATTTGCATGTTCATACAACATATTCTATTGATGCTTTCACGTTAGAGTTGCCAATGATGGGTCTTCAAGGTGCTCATGATAGCTCTATGGCATGCGATTTTGCTAGGTATTGTGCAAATTTAGATTTTTTTAGTTTTAATGATCATGCCGAAGGCTTAACTCCAGATCATTGGCGTGACCAAAAAAAGATTATCCAACAATGCAATATCTCAAATAGTGATCCAGTAACAAATGATTTAGTGGTGTTTCCTGGCTGGGAGTGGACTCAAATTGGCACTACTAAAGAAAATCATTGGGGCCATCGAAATGTAATCTTTAAAGACATTCAAAACCTTCCTGCCAGACCAATTGGCTCTAGAACTCAAGATTCTGGATTGGGAGTCTTTGACACCACTGAACAAGCCGTAAGCGCAAGATGGTTAGATGTATTTAATTTTAAGCGCTACTCAGATTTAAAATGGCTCCTCAATGAGGTAAGAAACATACCTTATTGTGAGGAGGGGATCGCTTCTCCAGATCTCCCTCTTGATTGTTATGAATATGCAAAAACTCCGAGAGACTTATTTTCTAAGTTAGATGAATGGAATCTAGATAGCATTGTAATTCCTCATGGCCAATCATGGGGTTTTCATGTCCCATTAGGAACGTCTTGGGACAATCGTCTTAATGCTGAGGGTCATGATCCAAGCAAACAAATTCTTTTAGAAATTATGTCTGGTCATGGAAATAGTGAAGAGTATAGAGATATAGCATCTGCAAATTTTCTTCAGACTGGTGAAATGATTTGCCCAGAGCCAACTGAAGATTTTTTACCCTGCTGCTGGCAAGCAGGTGAAATGCAGAAAAAACGTTGCAATGGGCTGACAAAAGATGAGTGCGATGCAAGGGTGGAGCTTGCTAAAAAATATACTTTGGCTGGGGGCCCATATACCAATATGGTATTTCCTGAGGCCAAGCCCGAAGAATGGTTAAGTTGTGATCAATGCACTGATTGTTTTAAGCCAGCATTTAATTACAGACCCAAACAATCTGCTCAATACGCTTTAGCTATCTCAAACTTTGAAAACTCTAAGGAATCTTTCAAAAGATATAACTTTGGATTTATAGCTTCAACAGACGATCATACTGCAAGACCGGGAACAGGTTATAAGCAGTATGAAAGACGAAAGATGACATTTGCTACTGGTGTTAAATCTAAAATGTGGGAATATCAATATGAGGCTGAGGATCCAAATTTCCCTGAAATTCCTAAAACTACCCCAGGAGAAAGTCAGCCTGATAGCGAGAGAGTTTCAAGTTTTGTATATCCTGGCGGTATCTTAGCTGTGCACGCAGAGGGAAGAGGTAAAGATGAAATATGGACCGCTTTAAAAAATAAAAATGTTTATGGTACAAGTGGTCCCAGGATATTATTGTGGTTTGATCTGATCAATTCTCCTGAAGGACAAATGCCAATGGGTTCTGAGATTACAATGAGTCAAAATCCACGATTTATGGTTAGAGCTGCTGGTAGCTTTAAACAAAATGAAGGTTGTTCAAATGAATCAATAGATTCGCTTTCTTCAGAAAGACTCGAATATTTATGTGCAGGAGAGTGCTATAACCCAAGCAATGAAAGAGAGGTCATTGAAAAAATAGAAATTATTAAAATTACCCCGCAAATATATGCCGGTGAAGCAGTCAGCCCTTTAATACAAGATCCATGGAAGACAATTCCATGCCAAGGTACAGGTGAGTGCATTGTGGAATTTGAAGATCAAAATTTTTCTAGAGACAGCGTTTATTATGTAAGGGCATTGCAAAACCCAACGCCAGCAATCAATGGCTCAAGTCTCTCGCAACGAGATAGCTTTAAACTATGCAAGGGAAGTTTCAAGACTGATCTTGCTGATGACTGTTTAAGTATGACCAAAGAAAGAGCTTGGTCCTCTCCAATTTATGTAAATAAACCTTAGATGGCTTGCTGTTTTATTTGATTTGCTGTTGAGCGCTTTATTTTAATTAATTCAGCAATTTTGAAATATAAGTTTTCTTCATAGGCATCAACGACTGAATCTGCAGTTACAAGTTCCCAGAGTACTGTTAATAATTCAATTTTCTCTTCATAGGAATAGCTGCTATTAATTTTTTTTATTGAAGAGTAGTAGGAAACCGATTCTTCCGTCTCGTCAATAATCTTTTTAACTATAGTGCTTGCCTTTACATCTTCCGTAGCAATTTTATCTGCTCTTTTTTTTATTAGACTTAATTCCGACTTATCAAGATTGCCATCACTTATTGCAATTTCGAACATCAACCTTAATGCTAAATCTGCTTCATGTGTATTGATAACCTCTAGAGGTAGTTTTTTTTGGAATAAGTTTTTTAGCATTGTGCCTATTTTATTAGCCTCGTTAGGAGGTGTCTAGGATATGATATAAAAGTACTGATTAGTATCAAAAAATCAATATGAAAAGATTTTTTCATAATATACAGTTTATCAATTTCTGCTAATTTTACAGGATCGCTCATATCATATCCTAAAACTTGTGATAGACCCGTAATTCCTGGTTTTATCTCATATATATCTTTAGCATCCCTATTTTCTGTAAGATCAATTTGAGAGATAAGCCCAGGTCTTGGACCTATTAGGTTGATGTCGCCTTTTAAAACATTGATAAGTTGAGGGAATTCATCAAGCTTTATTTTTCTAATCAGCGTGCCGCATTTAAGCATATGTTCATTATCGAGTTGATGAGTGGCGATATTAGGAGTTTCTATCTTTAAAGTTCTCATTTTAATAATTTTGAAGATAGCTTTATTTTTGCCAATACGCTCCTGAATAAAAAGAACGGGTATTCCATCTTCAATTATAATTGCAATAGCAGCAACAAATAGAAAAGGCAAAATTACAAGCAGTCCAATTATGCAGATGAAGTCTCTTATCAACCTGATAAATTTTTTGTGCAACATTTTGTGAGGTAAAATAAAACAACATTTTAAATCATTTATATGAATATTGCTTTAACTGGTTCCTCCGGCCTAATAGGATCACAACTTTTGAAAGACCTTTGCGATTTGGGCCACAAAGTCTTGTGCATATCTTCTTCACATTCATCCTATAAAGATAATATTTTTCTTTATGAAGAATTGCAGTCAAAAGAAATTAGCTTTGAGGCTGATTTTATTATTCACTTGGCTTCGATAAATTCTAATTTAGATGAGTCACAAATTTCTCTCGAGATTGAACTGCTTTATAAAACAATAGATTGTATGGAAAATTTAAATTGTAAAAATATAATTTTTTTTAGCACAATCAAGGTTTACGGAGAAAATTCTTTTAATTCTTTTATTATTGATGAAAATTTCTCTAAAACTCCTGAGTGCCCATATGGTGTAGCAAAAGCGAGTTGTGAAAAGGCTTTAATTAGACTCTCCCATGAAAAAGAATTTAAGTATCTTATTTTTAGATTACCTCCAGTTTTGATCAACGACCCAAAATCTAATGTCGGAAAGTTATTTAAATTAGTGGAGAGAGGATTCCCGATTCCATCATTTCGTATAGGAGATCTTAATCAAAGAAGTTTTTTAAATTATGATCTCTTAGTCTATGTTGTAACAGAGGCAATAAAAGAAGGAATAATTTCTTCAAGCAAAATTTTAAATATATCTGACAGTGAACCTATTTCAACAAATGATCTTTTAAGAAGGTTTGGTGAAAGCATTAATAAAAAACCTCGAATCATCTATCTGCCTAATTTTCTTTTTCAATCCATGATAAGGATAAATCGATTACAATTAATTTTATGCAAATTATTTGGAAATTTTTATTTATCGAATGCAGAACTCAAAAAAAAATATAATATACCTAAGGATTTTTAATGGCCTAGGATTCAAATTATGAACCTAATTGGAAGAAAGTTAAACTTACTTAATCGACGCATTAAAACTATTTTAGTTTTATTAAATGATTTATTTTTAGCGTTTATATGTTGGTTGGTTTTTGGACCACCAATGGCAACAATAATTTCCAATCAAAATACAAATAATTTACTAGAAGTTTTATATTCCCAAATATACTCATTTATTTTTCCGGCGCTCTTATTTCTTTTTTATTTCTATTTCTTCGGGTATTACCGATCTCTTATTCGTTTTTTTGATTCAAGAGACTCAATTCTTTTATGTGTTTCTGGCTCTTTATTATTTGGATTTTCTTGGGCTGGAATTTATGTTCTTCAATTTGATATTGTTCAGACTAATTTTTTATCCATAATTCTTCTCCAAGGGCTTCTTCTTTCAGCTGTGC
>Ga0315315_10005658_pt1 | contig 11543 bp, 10 predicted proteins | sample M140m3416metaG_FD_203699 | JGI IMG/M metagenome (GOLD analysis project Ga0315315, IMG submission 203699) | Ammonia-oxidizing marine archaeal communities from Monterey Bay, California, United States - M1 40m 3416 | ecosystem: Environmental > Aquatic > Marine > Intertidal zone | place: USA... | reverse complement strand
TTTAGGTATGTGGTCAATTGGCGAATATACTCTCTACGAGTAGAGTAGTATTGTTCACTTTTAATATATTATTAATAATAAGACCTGAATATCTGGATACAACTACGCTCGTATGCATGTGAATACTACTACGTACAATTAGGAGTACTCTAGCTAGTAGTAAGTCTCTAGGCAGTCGCTTTTATCTATCTCCATCCTCCGACAACAATCACAATTCAACATCCGAGCGCATATAGAAGCGCACAAAAGGCACCACTATGCGCTCGATGAAGGTTCTTTTGTCAGTGGCGCTGCTGGTCGCTCTCGTCGCTGGTGAGACCAACGCGTCCCTGAGACATTACGACGCCAATGCCGACCTCAACACGGGTTTCTACCCCACCGTCGACGCTGACCGGGAACTGAAAAAGGGAAAGAAAATGAAAAGAGAACGTAGAGAGGAGAGGAAAAGAGAGCGCAAAGAGATGAGACAAGCGGCGAGAAATGGAAAGGGCAGTGGCAAGGGTACCACCGTTTATGTTGGCAGTGGTGTCGACGAGTATGTTTCGTTAGGTGGAAACAGGGTCGTCGGTACGGGCACCAATCAAAATTCGTGGAGCGGCGATAGCGGTGGAGATGGTTACCTTACCGCCTCTACTGGCAATACAATGAATTCTTGGAGCGGTGATGGCGATAGCGATGGCTATGGGTATGGCACCGGTAAAACTCAGGATTCCTCGAGTGGCGATCGCGGTGGTTCTGGTTCGGGGGGAACGAGTGCAAATTCTAGCCGCCGTAGCAAAGCTTCGAAACAGAGCACTACTCGTTACAGCAAAGCCAGCAGGAAGTCCGTCAAGAGAGGCAAGGCGGTCAAAGGTGCTAGTCAGAACTCTGGGAGCGACAATAGCGGCGGCTCGGGGTCGGGGTCGGGGTCGGGTTCAGGCTCAGGCTCCCGCTCACGCAGTAGCCTCAGCTCCGGTACCGGAAATAGTGGCGGTAGCGCCAATACTGGCAACACTCTGAACTCTTGGAGCGGTGATGGCGGCGGTAATGGGACCGGCAACACTTCGTGGAGTGACACTTCGTGGAGTGGCGATGGTGGCGGTGGGCCTGCCCCTGCCCCTCCTCCTGCTACTTCTACTTATTGGGGAGGTCCTCCTGCCCCCGCCCCTGCCGTGTGGCAACCTCCTCCTGCCCATGGTAATTACTGGGGCTGGGGATCACGCTGGAGTTTTTGAAACGGCAACAACTCCACCGGAAAGGGCGATAGCACGCCTCCTCTGTACGTTCAACATTCAACTTATCAGTATCACTCACTAATCGTCGGTCCTATTCATATTCTATTCATATCATCATAATCGAAACACATAATTCATAGTACGTAATAAGAAGCAAGTTCAAAATACTCTTCTCGTATTTTGCACACATGCAAAAATGTATGTATAGTACCCGAGGACGTTGTATACATACTAGCTAGTACATGAGTGTACATACTCCTAGAGTACATGTTGCGGAACGAAGGCCGAGGCGATAATGTACAGCTGGTGATAACCAGAACGAACAGAAACCACGTACTCCTAATAGCTACTACTAGTAGTGTGCATACCTCGTCATTACCATATATACACATGCATGTGTAAACCTCTCTTACCTGACAAAAGGAAGATCTTCCTTTACTCGTACCTTCTTTGAGTATCTTGAATCCTCCCGATCTTTCCGATTTTCGGCTCAAAAAGTAGAGCATGACAAGAAGTCTCTGTCGGTAGTATTATATATATATATATCATATCATCGAAATGGCGAAGGCTACTAGCTTTACTAAGTTTACGATCAAGGAGGGGATGATGGGCGAGTTTGAAAAGCAGATGACGGATGGCATCCGAACCTTTACCGCGCTGCCAGGGGTGCTAAGCATGACTATGGCCAAAACGGGGCCAAACGAGATTCGGTCCCTCGTTGTGTACGATAAGATGGAATCGCTGGAGCTAAACTCACCGAAGCTGAAGGAAATTGTTGGCGCAGCTATGCCATGCATTGAAGAGGATGGCTTCGAGCGCTGGACTGGTGAGGTTTTCGTCGAAGGGTGAGAGTTGAGAGGTGCGGAATATGTTGAGGAAGGATCTGAGGCAGTGATCAACGCGGAAGTGTGCTTCCGCCATGTGGATTTACTGGATGCTCTTTAGGAAATTCGTTGCGGCTGGTCGGTAAAGCCATCAGCACGCAGAAAAGTCATCGTTTGCAAGCAATCGGGAAATAAATTGCAATACTATGTGAACTCCTCGACTTCAAAATAACGACGTAATGGTTATTATGTGCGTGCACTGGCATCACTTCTGTTCCTAGCAGGGGTCCGTTTAAGCAGGCGTCCCCCTCCGTTTACTCAACTCTACAGTCCTAGCCACTTCTGTGCCCGAAGTCGCAATAGCTCGATCAACCATGTTTGCCTCCATGAAGAAATACAAACTGATTGCCAAGAAGGGCGAAGGATCCTTCAGCGAGGTGATAAAGGCTCAGCACGTCGACAGTGGCAATTATTACGCCATCAAGTGCATGAAATGCATCTATAGGAACTATCACGAGGTTAACAACCTGCGGGAGATAAGGGCCCTCCGAAAGCTGACCCCCCATCCCAACATTGTCAATCTCGAGGAAATCCTGTTCGACAGTAGCACGGGCCACCTTGGCCTTGTCTTTGAGTTGATGTTTAGCAACCTCTACGAGGCGATCGAGGGTCGCCGTACCGCATTGGAGCCCAGTTTAATCAAGAGGTACGGCTACCAGCTCTTCTTGGCCCTGGATCACATGCATTCTAACGGAATCTTCCACAGAGACATTAAGCCTGAGAACATATTGCTCGACGCTACTAGGGAGGAGATTAAGGTCGCTGACTTTGGATCCTGTCGTGGTGTGCACAATCGTCAGCCCTATACAGAGTACATTTCGACAAGATGGTACCGGGCGCCTGAATGCCTTCTGACAAATGGACATTATGGGGCTGAGATGGATGTTTGGGCGGTTGGCTGTGTTCTATTTGAGGTTATCGCCTTGTATCCGCTCTTTCCGGGATCGAACGAAGCAGATCAGATCCATTCCATCAATAAAGTCCTAGGGCCTCCACCACAGCAGGTTATTTCGAGACTCCTCAGGGAAGGGAAGGCCAACAGTGGCTTCAACTTTCCACCCCGAAGGGGGACTGGGATCGCCCACCTCATTCCACAGGCAGCTGCGGATTGCGTAGATTTGCTGACTCGGTCTCTCATGTACGACCTCGACAACAGATTGACAGCGCGACAAGGCATTCAGCATCTCTACTTTTCCGAGTTTGGTGAGTATCAATCAATGGAGCGGTTCAGCGGAAGTGAGAAGGAGAAGCACCTCAAAAATGAAATACAGTTGACGCCTAAGGCCAAACTTGTAGAAGGACGCGTAAATAAACCTCTCCCCCAGTTGCGCTCAACGTTGCCGAGACTTGGTACCAAGGTCCTTCCTGGCAAGTCAATCACACCGACTGTGTCCATGAACAAAAAACATCCCATCAGATTAGCCAATTATGGTACAAGACCATCTCAAACGACTGGCGTTCACGTGACACGTCGAAAGCCCACCCCACTTCAGAATGACTTCCCATCGAGAAGTATGACGCGCAAACTCATCCCCTTGGCATCAAACACATCATCGTCAGCGCTGCCACCCCTATTTTTTCGGAAACAGCAGCCGTCGCAGGTTGTTGATGGGTTGCAGGCAAAATATATGGTTGATCAGGAGGAGCGGGGTCGAAAAGGTCTACCAGCATCACTCTTTCCGCCGCCGCACAGAAAAAATAAATACAGTGGCGTGAGGTCGTCTGGGTATGGACAAAGCCAAAAGCGCGCCTACGGCAAGTACGTCAACGTTAGGTCGTCGGGATATGGACAAAGGCCTAGACCTGCAGTTGGTAGGACGGGCATTTCGCCCACTCGGCGAAAGGCAAGAGTTTAAGCGGGAGGACATTATTGGTATGGCATATCTGGTGGCTTAGCAATCTTGTTGGTTGTATCTCGCTTCCGGAAGAAGCCCGCAGGGGCCTTCGCGTTAGCTCTGAACTCTATCCAGCAATCCCCAAGTCCATTTCTGGCATCTAGTCTACCTTCGCTTTCATCACTAAGGTTGTCTTTGGCCAGTCCCTGATGACCCCATTCTCCGTCAGCCCGGGGGGGGCCCTCGGCCATGACGTGCGAGCTCTGCAAGCTCTCCAGGCTCCCCGCCATCAGAGATTCTTGACCCTCGGCGAAGGCGCTGGATAACTCTGGCGAATCGCAAAGACGTAGATCGAGCCCTTTAAGGCAAGGGTTTCTAACCATGAACTGCCCACCACTGCTGCCGGTGAATCCCACTCTAGCCAGCTTGGTCCCTTCTTGAGCAGTCCCAGCAACCCTGCCGGCGGCCTCATCAAGATCGTTGCACTGGAAGACCAGTGAGGGGGGGGGCAGAGCCATGTCCTCGCCCGCTCCTGGAAGCGGGCGGAAAACAATGCCTCCCACTGGCCACTGATACAAACCTATTTTGGGTCGTTCAAGCGCATCGTAATGGCCAAAAGCGCTTGCAAGTGTCTCCCCGTTTGGGTAAACCGAGTCTGGGAAATGGGGCAGGACGATCTCCCGGAGGCGATAGTGTGATTCGTCATCCAGAGGTAGACCTTCCCCAACCTCTGCAAGATCCTCGCTGAAGCTTCCACCATCATCATCCTCATCCTCACAATAATTTTCATCATTGACTGATGGAAGATCAAGCAGAGGCAGGCCCTGACCGCTCCCTCCCAAAAGAAGCCGCGCCGCCTCCGCCAAACCCGATTCCGGAGAGGACGAAGCTATGCCAAACCTCGACCCCGATATGGCTAGGCGTAGGCCGGCCCACCGGCTCCCCGCCGTGTCAACGTGCCGAGATAACTGGATTCGGGCATGCTGGACTGCGAGCGCCGGGTTTGTTCTGGAAGGTGCGTGAAATGGTTTTCCCCTGCCAGCGGCAGTTATGGCGAGGAGGGAGATGTGATTGGCCGCGGCTGGTCTGGGAGTGCGGACGCCGGAGGCGGCGTTGGTCGGGGAAAGGAAATGCAGCACAGCCCCGGATTTGCGACACACGGATGCCGCGGACTCTAACCTCCATCGTCGCAGCAGCGGGAGAGCACTGGAGAATACCGAACGGTCCAGCCCGTCCCTCCCGGGAGCGACCCCCTCCCCATCGCCGGCACCGAGGTGGACAGGGCGCAGGCCTGTCAATGACGAGAGGAGGCCCTGAGTTGCCGCCGCGGCCGACGGGCTTGCCGCTAGGAAGGTTACGACAGGGGCGGCGGGGGTGCAGAGGGTTCGGGGGCGGATCATGTCTGGAACGCAGGGACTACTGGAGTACCTATGAGGATAGAATCTTTTCAAGGTTAATTTATTTTTTTAACCCGTTGAAGTACGTACTACTGTAGCAGCTAGTATATCCATACTAGCTAGAGTACTATGCATACGACTCATACTCTAGTAGTGTGGGTAGTAGGAATTCTTATGCATACGAGCTCGTAATAATCTACTCTAGAGTAGTATGCATACTTATTAGGAGCTCGTGGTATGCATACTCTAGTGGTAGTATACGTACTCTCGTAATATATAATACTCTCGTACTCTAGCTAGTATATAATATATGCATAATAATAATACTACTCTAGAGTAGGAGTAATAATATCGTATTGCGGCCACGCGTCCGCGCGTGGCCTCTCTGCGCTTGAGCGTGATGCAAACTGTTGCGTCAGGAGCTCTCCAGCCGATTGGGCGAAGATACTCTAGAGTATACGCTACAACACCTCCTTGGTCTGAAGATCACACTATTGATTGGTTATCTAACACACAAAACAAAAATAATGAGCTGAGGGTGGTGTTACATGCCCGAGAGTGACACGTCACTTCCACGTCCGGCCGCCGTGAAGATCCAGAAGATCCTCAAGGTCTGGCTCCTGTACGATAACAACAACGCATCCCCTGCACACTGAAACAAGAATATAATATTACTACTTCGTAGTAGTATTATTATCAAAAGTTTAAATAAAAATCATTACACCAATACACGTCACATGTATGCATAGAAGCGAAGACTCTCTACTCTTGCTAGGCTAGAGTAGAACTACAGTAGTATCTTGGTCCTGACTTCCTGGTTCCGAAGTTTTCGATGGGCATTTCGGCTCCTTGGTCTCTCGGTCTCTGTGCGCATACGTCGCTATGCATAAGCGCACAATGGGAGATATCAAGAATGACTCAATGAAAATTTTCACAGCCGAAATTGCATTTGCGTTGATGACATGCCTCGGCCCTAACGGTACCTCTAGGCTACAAGCAATATAAAGAAATGTCCCAGAGTAGGAGCTTTTACAACTAAAAATTTAGGACTCTTTCCCGACAAAAACAGACGACTGCCTCTTGATCAGATCTTGGTACTTACTACAGCGACGCATCAGAACATCGTGGCTTCCAGCGTCGACAATCTGCTGCTCGTCGAGGACGATGATTTGGTTCGCCTCCTTGACTGTGCTGAGGCGATGTGCTATAATCAGTACCGTCCTACCCACAACCGCATTCTCGATGGCTTCTTGTACTAGGTGTTCCGACTCAGCATCCAGCGCTGACGTCGCTTCATCTAGTAAGAGCACCTTCGGATCGACCAGCAAAGCCCGAGCAATGGCTATGCGCTGCTTCTGACCGCCGCTTAGCTTGACTCCTCGCTCCCCAACCATTGTGTCATAGCCATCCGGCCACTGCATGATGAAGTCATGGGCGTTTGCCTGCTTGCACACCCGTTCAACTTCTTCTTGAGACACACTTTTGGAAACGCCGTAGCAAACATTCTCTTTGACTGTTAGGCCAAACAGAGAGGGCTCTTGCTGCACATAACCAATATTGGCTCTCAGCCATTGCAGATCAAGGTCGCGAAGGTCAAGGCCATCGATAGTTATAGATCCTTCCGTAACATCATAGAACCGCTGCAGCAGTGATACGACCGTCGACTTGCCTGCCCCCGAAGACCCGACCAATGCGGCTGTCGTGTTCTTAGGTATGGTCAAGTTGAAGCCCTTCAGAACGGGCACGTCCGGTCTCGATGCGTACGAAAAGCTGACGTTGCGAAGCTCGATATGTCCTCCCATAGATTTTGGCTTCATGGGGGAGGGCGCCGGCTTGGATGGTGACTCTTCGTCACTGTCGCCAGTCTTGCAGTTTTGGTCTGGTGGTGGCGCAGGGGTTGGAATAGTGGGAATCCTCTCTAGCAGCTGGAACACTCGACCGCTGGCCCCACGCGCCTCCATCACTTGAGTCAAAAACCTTGCGGTCATGCCAAGTCCACTGGCGATCTGAAAGATGTACGAATTAAAGGCAGTGAGCTGATTTGGGGAGGATCGATGACGGGAAAGAGAAACAGATAAGTTGAGTTGGGAGAAGAGATGCTCATTGCGTCAAAATGGAGTCAAGCCAGGCCTTTTTGCTACACCAATGGCATGTCGGACGGACCCGTTGGCTAAGGGCTGTATGTATGGCCTACTTTTGTCTCCACCGAACGACACGTACCTGACCGAGCGTCATCTGTCCACTGTTAACTAGCTTGAAGCCGTACCAGAGCGAAACATATAGGCTGCCAAAGCCAACCCCGAAGATCCAGGTGTAAAAACCAGAGGTCCACCAAGCCTTGGAAAGTCCTATGCCGTAGGTCGTGCTCTTCCGCTCCTCCTTCTTGAGGGGGATGAAGAGAGTCCTTGAGTCCGGATCGCCGATCTTTTCACGGTAGCGGTCTTTTTCTCTCTCCTCGGCAGCGAACGCCTGGACCGTCCGGGCCGACCCCAGCGCCTCGGTAGAGCGGTTCTGGGCTTCGCCGAGGACGTCCTGGTAGGCCTTGGACAGGGCCGCGAGCTTCTTCCCGACGGGTCCGCACACCATAAAGATGACAACGGTGAAACCTATCGAAACCCCCGCCAGGGGGGGAGACAACCAAAACATGAGGGCGATGCACACCACCACCTTGCAGAACCCCACCACTACCTCGGGCACGGCCGTGCTACAGGCTACCTGGATCAGTGTCGTGTCGCTGCCCAACCTGCTCACAAGCTCGCCGGATTTGTGCTCGTCGAAGAAGGCAATCTCCTGCGACAGGATTCGTGAGTACAGGTTGTTGCGGAGCCTGGCCACCACACGCTCCCCAACGGCGGCCATGATCGCTCCCCGGAGGAAGCCGGCGAGGAGGCCTGCGGCGTGGATAATGAGGACGGCGATCATGGTCCAGTTAATGGCGTCCATCCTCTCAGAGCTAGATATAGAAATGTCAATCAGCGCGTCGTAGGCGTCCGCCACAAGGATGGGATTGTATAGACCGGTTCCCTCCGCTGCCACCATGAATATGACGGAGATGAGCAGGGCCTTCCACTCGGGCACCGCGAGAGAAAAGAGCTTGAGAAATGAGGGCGTCGCAGCATTCTCGGGAGCATCGTCGCCTGGCTTTTCGCCCTTGCTGCTGGCAGCCTTTGGGCTCCTCTCCTTGGCGGAAAACATTTATTACCTCTACTTTCGGACGATTTATTTCTCTGCTTTCTTGTGGAGCAGCCGAGACCGAGGAGCTGTCCGGAGAGATGGAGAGAAGATGCATACTGTAGTACGACAAACCAAAATACATACTAGCTAGTATGCATACATACTCTCGTACATTATTTACGAGTCATGGAATTTCCGAACCCAACCCTATTTAAAACGCAGGAACAATGTCGAACAACGAACTGACTGATAACTGTCGGCGGATAAAATGAAAACGCACCCGGGGCTTCTCGTCCTTCGGAATCCATTCCGCGCCAGCAAATGGCTTAGAGGTTTAGGGCAACGCAAAATCTCAACCCCAAGATTTTTGCCGCGTCTTCCGAACGGTTCAAGCATTTAATTCCCGCGCGCGGGAGGAATTGTACTGACCGAATCGAATCATCCAATCGTACAGTCACCCTGTTCGCTGACGTTATGAGCTCTCTCCTTCTCCCCACCAATCCCGAAGGTGTACCGGGGACGGTGTTGGAGGCACTGGTCGCCGCCCGTAACATTGCCGGGCGGTCTGGCGTCGCGGCGGGTGGGGACCCGATGGACGGCGAGGGCGAAGGAGGCGAAGAGAAGGACAAAAAAGAAGAGGAAGAGGCCAAGCGGCAGCAAAACAAGGAGGATAATCAAGAAGATGAGATAACGTACAGCGAGTACAGGCCATCGAAGCTCAAGTTCGGGTAAGTCTCTCTCGTTGGGGTAAATTGCTGCGGATAGGAACAGTGAAGATATTCTTTGCAGATATTCATTAAATCACGCCCTTCTCCCTTGCTCTGCGTAATGCCTCAACCATGTCCTCCTTCTTTTCCTCGCAATTTCTCTCTCTTGTTCACGCTCGTCGTACACGAATAATTATATTGCATTCCTACGTTTCAGCGTGCCTCATCCGGATCCAGTCGTGGAGAACGCCTCCCTGGCGGCCGTTCCACCGCCCGACATCAATTACAACCTCGCCATGCCGGCTGACGTCATCCAAAAGGGAAAGCTGTCTGATCTGCAGCTAGAAGCGGTGGTTTACGGGTGTATGCGACATCTCAGGTTCCTTCCAGCAGCAGCGACGCCAGACGGAGAAGAAGAGGACATGATGCAGGACCAGGAGGGGCGGGACGGTAGGGGCAAGGACGGGGGCAAGAAGGCAGCAAGAGCCGACGCCGCAAAGAGCAAGGCGGAAGGAGCCGAAGCCGACTGCGCTGCGGCTCCTGAGGTAGGGCCCCGGGCCGGATTCCTACTTGGCGACGGCGCAGGGATGGGGAAAGGCCGTACTCTAGCAGGTTACGTCCTGGAAAATGTCTGCCGAGGCCGGATGAAGCATGTATGGGTCTCAGTCTCGTCAGACCTTTACGAGGATGCGAAGCGGGACTTGTCCGACATCGGATTGGAAAAGTTCGCGAAGGAGCGCACCCTCATTCTAGGAAGGGGTAAGGCCAGCAGCTATGATGACCTGCACAGGGCTTTCGGGGCCAACCACAGAGCGAGTAGGAAAGAAGATGGGCAGGGACTCCTCTTTACAACCTATCACACCCTGATTGGGAAGATGGGGCGGGGGAAGAAGGGCAACGATGAGAGCACGGCAGGAGAGGCTAGTAAGACCCGGCTCGATCAGATCATTGATTGGTGCGGAGGGGAAGATTTTGACGGTCTTCTCATGTTTGACGAGTGCCACAAGGTAAGTCAACTCCTTCCTTTTTTCTTCGTCTCCTTAGGTTTTGTTTTAGGCTCGGGATAGACATTCTCTGTTATTCATGCGGAATCTCATCTTCGAAATTTAAATTTTCATCACTTTCTTGTGCAGGCAAAAACAATTGAGCTCGACGAAAGCGGCACCCCCGTCCTCCAAAAGGGGGATGCTCGAAATGTGGCTGGCTGCTCTCTGACCGCCGCTGCCGTTGTTCAGCTTCAGGACCGCCTTCCCAATGCTCGCGTCGTCTATTGCAGTGCAACTTCGGTCAGCGACCCCAAGAATCTAGGCTTCATGTCTAGACTGGGTCTGTGGGGTCCTGGCACCCAGCATCCTTCCGGTTTCAACCAATTCCTCAAAGCGCTAGAGGATCTTGGTACGGGAGCAATGGAATTGCACGCGCTACATTTGAAGGCCACAGGTGTTTTGCTTGCTCGAACCCTCTCCTACTCGAGTTGCGAGTTCAATCTAGTGAACAATGTCATGAACAAGGATATTTCTTTTCTGTATGATGAGGCCGCCAACCTTTGGAAAGATCTAAATATTGCGCTAGAGAATGATATGCAGAAACGCAATAAAAGGATTGAAAAGCTGGCTGAAATTGATAGAAGGATAAAAGAAGGAGCCTTAATTGATGGAGATATGAAGGAATATCTGAATGAAAATGCCGATAGCGACGATGAGGGTGACATGAGTGAAGCCGAAGCGTTAGCCGCTGAGTACAGGCGCAAATGTCGGAATCGAAAGCCCCGTGTTGTCAAGGCTTTGTTTTGGGTGAGTCTCTTGGACCGACTGTACAGCTTTGCTCTCGTGATTTCAATTCTTCTTTTTCCTCTTACGGACTATTTCTTTCTCTCGCCACACAAACGGTTAATTCAAATCGTAGGGCGCCCACCAGAGATTCTTCCGCTCACTTTGCATCGCTTCAAAAGTCGACCTTGCGATTCGCGAAACCAAGAATGCTTTGTCAGAAGAGATGTGCGTTGTTATTGGGCTGCAGTCTACCGGAGAGGCACGGGCTAGCGATGCTGCAAAGAAGGCTGGAATGGATGATAGCGATGGCATGAATCTATTTGAGGATTATGTCTCTGCTCCCAGAGAGGATCTCATGAGAATTATTTTGAACCTCTTTCCCTTGCCACCGAAGCCTCGTGGAGTTATTCCACCTGACTTCCTCAGCCCGAAACAGCCAAATGGCCTTGATTTCGATGCCGTCAGCTCCGAAACACCTGAGAGGCCCTCTTCTCGTCTCGTCTCTTTGGAAAGGAACTCTATATCTGAGGAAGAGAATGAGAGGAAAGCGAAGAAACCTA
>Ga0315315_10005656_pt1 | contig 11548 bp, 10 predicted proteins | sample M140m3416metaG_FD_203699 | JGI IMG/M metagenome (GOLD analysis project Ga0315315, IMG submission 203699) | Ammonia-oxidizing marine archaeal communities from Monterey Bay, California, United States - M1 40m 3416 | ecosystem: Environmental > Aquatic > Marine > Intertidal zone | place: USA... | reverse complement strand
GTTTTCTTATTCCAGTTACCACCAAGATAATCCCAAGTATCATTATTCCAAACATAAGAGGCATGCTAAAAATAGTTAACATTTGCTGCCAACTAAAAAAGGCCGTAATAACTGTAATTATGAGCAGTAGTATTGTTTTATTTACGGTTCCGTTAACGGTCATTTTTTCTTCTTTTACGAAGTCCAAATTGTCCAAGATCTTCTCATTAAACATCGGATTAGAGCTTTTGTTATTTAGTAAATTCATAGTTATTTTTTAAAATATTCTAATAATTATTTTCCATCTCATTGTAATTAAATCACTTAAATGTTATTTCAAAATTAAAGATACTTTTTTTAATTATGTCTTGACATTTAATCATAGCCACAGCTGATATCTGTTTGGCACAAGTTAGTTTTCAATAGCAAAAATACGGCTTCTTATAAGTCTTCTTTGATCTCGATTAAAAAAGATTTGATTTTTTGTAATCTTTTAACAATCTCATGCTGAGATACAGCTTCATCAACATTACCTTTTAAATGGTCTTTCGCTCCTTGCAGCGTGTAACCACGTTCCTTTACCAAATGAAATATTAAATGAAAATTTTCAACATCCACTGGCGTAAACATTCTATTTCCTTTTTTATTTTTTTTCGGTTTGATGATGTCAAACTCCTTTTCCCAAAAACGAATTAATGAATTGTTGACACTAAACATTGCAGATACCTCTCCAATGGAGTAATATAATTTCGTTATTTCTTTATCTTTATAAGGCACAAGGTGTATTCTGAAATGTGAAAATACAAAATAAGAAATCAAAGATTTCCTTTGACTAAAATTGTAAGTAACAGCTACTTGTTAATAGCAGTCGTTAAGATGGCTCCAAATTAAATCGCTTTCATAGCCTTTGTTATATATGTAAGCAGCGGTTTTCTTTTTCTTTGTAAATGGGTTTTTATCTTTTAATGAGGTGTATTTTTTTTCAATAAGATTGTGCATGTTCGAAATATACTCTTCCTCTATTATTTCTTCTAGACCTATTTTAATACAATAACCCGAAACACCCTTTTCTTTTAATTTTTGGATTATTTTTTTTCTTCCCCATTTTTTAATTCTAAATTTTCCTCCGGCAAACGCAATGGCGAATCGCTCCTCGTTTATGTAATTTTCTTGTAGCAGGTGGTCAATTATATAATCGATTTCATCTGCATTGAGTTTCCAAGAGTATAATTTATCCGAAACTTCTTTATGGCATCGTTCCTGATATGCACAATAAGATTTAGCCTTTTCAAGACCTTCAATATGTGTTATTATTTTATCTGCCATTACTTTGGTAAAGATATTAAAATGCCGAATTAAATATTTCGCTCTACAAAAGAGGTGATTACAATATTTGGTTTAATAGAGTCAACGATATGATTTTGATAGTCGAACCAAACAAAATGGGTTTCGTAAAAATGGTTTTTAAAAAAGGGAATTAATGCATCGGTAAAAGAATCTCGGAATATCAATACCTTTAATCTGTTCTCGCATTTTTCATTCTTAAAGATTAATGAGTTCTTATACTTTCCTCCCGATTTTGTTGTGGATAGCGTATTGTCCTTTAGTCGTAATGTTGGGTTATTTTCGCTAAAAGAATTGGTTTCACATATCCCCAGCATGCTTAACAAATCTCCTTTTGATTCAGCATGGTATGTAATGGTAAAATCATCTAAATTATAAGGCACAACCCCCAAAATATTACTGGTTTCTTCCATAAAGTAACGGTATGCATAAAAAGCACCTGCTTGATTCCAATGTGTGTCAAGTTTTCGGTAGAGTTGATTTTTCTTTTTTTCTTCCATAAACTTACTTCTAACAGCAATAAATGGAATGCTAGATTTAGATGAATGTAGATAGTTAAGTATCTGATTTGTCTTACTAACAGTGTCTTTTATCTGTGCTTGCATCGTTAGTGGAATAAACTCAGGGTAGATAGCACTCTTATTAGGCCAGACAGCCATAATATATTTTATTCCTTTATTTTCCAGATCTATTTTACGGTTTTCCCATACTTCAACCAATGAGTCTAGTTCCTCATTTGACAATAAATTTCGATGGGTGTAGCTGTTAAACATACTCCCATCTATTTTATTGTAAAATAGCCAACCAGATTTCCCGAACTTAACGTTTTGGGGGTGAACAGATGACTTGAATAGGTTTACTTTGATCGCCCCCCCCCAACTAATCAAAGTATTTCTCAACCCAAAATTGTCGTCAAAGTAGTTTTCGAAATCATCGATAAATTTCTCAGAAAATGAAAAGGAAGGCAAGGTATTTAATTCCCTTTTTTCACAATTTTCAATTAATTTGACATCGAAAAGAGTCAATAGTGAAGGTATAGTTAATGATAATGACGTGAGCCCAATAAAAATATTTTGTATCGTTCCTTTCATCTCTTAAAATCGATAATAAATAAAAGGATTGTAACTAGATTGTGCTAACTCCATAATAGAAAAAAGCAATAATACAAAGTGAAAACCGTAGGCTGAAACTAGCTGAATAGCTTCAAACTTTTCGGAATTAAATTTTTGTAAAATTACTTTTCGAACGGGTGCCACGAAAATTATTGCTAGGCATAAAACAAATACAAAATAATTATTTATATAAATAAATGGAATATAGTTTCCATCCTTTATTGGTGTAAATAAATGTTGCAAATAAACAATTGCATCAGTAAATGTTTCCGCCCTAAAAAACACCCAGCCGACAATTACCACCAGAAGTACATAAATGTGTTTTATGATATTAGGAAGCTTTTCAATTAATGAGCCTTTCGTTTTTTCAAGTATTAAAAAAGCACCATGAAATAAACCCCAAAAAATGAAATTATAACTTGCTCCATGCCAAAACCCAGTTATAAAAAACACAATAAGTAAATTACGATATGTTAAAAGAGCCCCTTTCCTATTTCCTCCAAGCGGAATGTATAAGTAATCTTTAAACCATCTGGATAAAGAAATGTGCCATCTTCTCCAAAATTCTTTAATAGATTTGGAGATATAGGGGTAATTAAAGTTTTCCTTAAAATTAAATCCGAGCATTTTTCCAAGACCAATTGCCATGTCAGAATAACCTGAAAAATCGAAGTAAATTTGTAAGGTATAACAAATAATGCCCAGCCATGCTGCTGCAGTTGGCAAGTCTGTAGGGGCTATGTCAAATGTTTGATCTGCAATTAATGCCAATGAATTTGCGATGATTACTTTTTTTGCGAGCCCTCGAATAAAACGCACTAATCCCTCTGTGAAAAGGTTTCTGGTGATAATTCTGCTTTTCAACTCAGAAGCAATATCGTGATACCGAATAATTGGACCTGCAATTAATTGCGGAAAAAATGAAATATATAAACCCAAATGGATGATGTTTTTTTGGCAACTAACTTCTTTTCTATATAGGTCAATTAAATAGGAAATGCCTTGAAAGGTGAAGAATGAAATACCGATTGGTAGAATAATTTCAGAATCTTCAAATGCTGATTTAAACCCAAAGTAGGATATGTTGTCAAGAAAAAAATCAAAATATTTATAGTAGAAGAGAAAAGATAGGTTTGCTATTATAGCTAATGTTAATAGTGGTTTTGCAGATCGTTTTTGTTTGTGCAAATAGGATATTCCAATACCAGAAATGTAGTTGATTAATATTGAGGATAGCATGATAATGGTTAGCGATTTTTCTCCCCAGAAGTAGAAAAATAAACTCCCAATAAATAGAAATGTATTTCTATATTTTTGATTCAATAGAAAATTTCCCAAAATAATAATGGGAAGAAACAGGAATAAAAATATGGTCGAACTAAAAACCATGTTGGTCTCTCAATATGAAAATTATTTGATGGATTTTATTTATTTCAAATGTACATTTATTTTTACGTAACAAATATGCTCCGTAATAACAATAAAAAGATTCTTATTTAGTTTGTAACTTGCGCCATCTTGAAAAAGCTTTTGACTATATTATTCCTTTTAAAGACCATGTTTCTTACTGGTCAAGATTTTGGAGTTGGCACTTGGAGAGAACATTTACCGTATAATAATGTAGTCTCGATAGCGCAAGTAGGTTCTAAAACATATGCGGCCACAGAGTTTTCGTTATACAGTATAGATGAAGAAGAAAACATAGAACGGCTGAATAAAATAAACTCGATATCTGATTTGTCTATTAAAGTGATTCAGGAAAACAAGTCTCAAAATGCATTGGTTATTGGTTATGAATCTGGAAATATTGACATTATAAAAAATGATAATGTAATTAACCTGTCTTCTATTCTTATCAGTAACATTGTTGGAGATAAAACAATATACGGAATGCATAATGATGGTCAATTTGCCTATTTAGCTTGTGGTTTTGGAATAGTGGTTTTGGACGTTGAAAAGGAAGAGATAAAAGATACTTATATATTAGGAACAGGTGGGGCTCAATTGAAAATTAATGATATTACTATAGATGATACGTATATATATGCTGCTACGATTAATGGTATATATAAAGCAAATAAAACAAGTTCGTTCTTATCTGATTTTACGATGTGGTCAAAAGATAATTCCATTCCGAATAGTAATGGCGAATTTTCAATAATTCATTTATTTAATAATACGATTTATACAAACCTATCGGTAAATGGCAGTCAAAACGATACTGTTTACTATTTTGATGGATCTTGGAATCCGGTTATTGAAACTTTTGGACAAGATTGCTACTCGATTGAAGATAAGGATAATGCTATTGTTACTGCGAATAGTGCGGGTTTAAGTGTCATAAATTCGTCCAATCAAATCATTGAGAATTATTCGTATTACAAAAGCTCTGTTGCTATTCGTCCAAGTCAAATAATTTGGGATGGTAATTATTTCTGGGTTGGTGATCGCGAAAATGGAGCTATTAAAATGTTGAATGATTGGGTAGTAAACACCTATGCTGTATCTGGGCCATTTAGTAACGATGTTTTTCAAATGGCCTTCTTGAATGATTTATTATGGGTTGCTACTGGTCGAGTGGATGGCACGAATTGGAATGCAAACTATAACAAACGCGGAATGTATGTTTATGACCAATATGATTGGGATATGGTAAATGAGATAACAGAACCTGCCCTGCAAGTTCCGGATACACTTTTCGATTTTGTACAAGTCACAATAGATCCTAGGGATGAAAATCATGTTTTTGCGAGTTCATTTCAAGGAGGTATTATTGAGATTCAAGATAAAACGGTTGTAAATCACTTTACATTTTATAATTCATCATTGCAAACTTCTATGAGCCATGGGGGAGATGCGGTAAAAGTTGCTGGAAGTTCTTTTGATAAAGATGGGAACTTTTGGGTAGCAAATTCATTTGTTAATGAGCCCCTTTCTGTTTACACAGAGGACGGAACTTGGATGTCCTTTAGTTGTGGCTCTGCATCAAGTAATATGGTATGTACAGATTTAATGATTGACAAAAACTATAATTACATTTGGATGGCTGTTAAGAATGTTGGTTTATTGGTTTATGATTTTAATGATACTCCTACTGACAATACCGATGATCAATATAAACTTATTGTAAGTGGAGAAGGTTATGGTGACTTGCCCTCTAAAGTAATTAACACGATTGTTGAAGATAAAGATGGTGAAATTTGGATTGGAACTGAAGCTGGTCCAGCGGTATTGTATAATGTTTCTGCCATATTTGATGGTGGGGATTTTGATTTGCAGCAGGTTTTGATTGAACAAGATGGTGTAATTCAATTACTATTAGAGACACAGAATGTTATTGAAATTGTTGTTGATGGCGGTGATAGAAAATGGTTTGGAACAGAAGGTGGAGGTTTGTTTTTAATGTCTGCTGACGGAACTACTCTAATTCATGACTTTAATGAAGTTAATAGTCCTTTGTTTTCGAACAATATTCTAGCATTAGCAATGAATCATAACACAGGAGAATTGTATATAGGAACGGATAAAGGTATTATGGGATATAAGGGAGAAGCTACGGAAGGAGCTGATAACTTGGATAATCTATATGCTTATCCAAATCCAGTTCGCCCGGAGTACACAGGCATTATTGCGGTCAAGGGGTTTATGGATGAATCAGATGTTAAGTTTACAGATGCATCTGGAAATCTGGTTTATTCCACAGTTTCGAAAGGAGGACAGGCCATTTGGAATGGAAAAAACTTGCAAGGAGAAAGGGTAAAATCAGGAATTTACTATTGTTTTGCGGTTAGTAGAACGAGCTCTCAGAAGGGATTTACAAAAGCCGCAACAAAAATTTTATTTATTAATTAATAGTAGGTTACGGTTAATAGTTCTGGCATAACCTTTTATATCTAGTTAAAGTAAACTTAATTATGAAAACATTATTTACACTCTTTTTTTTATCCATTTCCTCAATTGTATTTTCTCAAAAAATGGCTTCTTTTACCATTATTGTAACGGATTATAAAAATGTGCCATTAAAAGGAGAGCAGATACTAATGTCAGGCCAATCGTCCAAAAAGGTATTCAAAGGAGTAACTAATTCATCCGGCACTTTCGATATTGACATTCCTGGTGGGGATGTTTACGATATTAAAATTAAAAGTGTTGGAGATGCAAAGGATTACAATACGATGGAAATTCCTAAAATTGGAGAAAACCAAAGTTATAATAAAGGTACCCTTACGATTATGATAGAGCAGTCCAAATCTTTCACTTTGGATAATGTGCATTTTGACAGTGGAAAGTCAAGTATTAAAACATCGTCTTACGTTGAGCTGAAGGAGTTAGTAGAGTTTTTGAAATTAAAACCGGAAATAAAAATCGAGATTGGTGGTCATACCGATAACGTTGGTGAGGAACCAGCTAACCAAGCTTTATCGCAAGAGAGAGCGAGTTCTGTTAAGGCGTATCTTGTAGAACACGGTGTTTTATCAAATAGGTTAATTGCGAAAGGTTATGGAGAGTCAACTCCTATTGCCGATAATAATACAGAAAAGGGAAAGCGGTTGAATCGTAGAACTGAAGTGAGGATATTGCAATAAAATTAATATTACCAGTTACCTTTCCAAGGGTATGAATTAACTATTATTAATAGAATAGATACTCCAAAGTTTATGGATGTTTTGGATTTAATTGAATGTTTTTAAAGTTTTCCTGTTGATAGAAAAAAACTATATTAAAAAACCTTTCTACTAATAATCCTACTTTCGTTGTTAGGTGAATTATCTGGATTTAATATTTATAGTTCCATTAATATGGGCAGGTTTCAGAGGCTTCAAAAAAGGCCTTATCATAGAGGTCTCTGCTCTTATTGCTTTTGGGCTAGGCATATGGGGTGGTATTCATTTTTCTGATTTTGTTGTGGAATTGCTGTCTGACCGAATAGAATCTAAATACGTTCCTTTGGTGTCATTTGCAATTACTTTCATACTAATAGTAGCGGCAGTTTTCGTTTTGGGTAAAATGTTAGAAAAAGCTATTAACCTTGTTCAATTAAAGTTGGTAAATAAAGCATCAGGTGCTGTGTTTGGGGTAGCAAAGATTGTTTTGGTAATAAGCGTTTTATTGGTAATTGTCAATTCATTTGATGAAAAAGCGAATATTGTCCCTAGAGATTTAAAAGAAAACTCATTGTTGTATCAGCCATTATCAGAAGTTTCTTTAAAAGTTATACCGGCTCTGCAGAACAGCGGGCTATTTAGCGATAGTGCTACTAGTCCAAGGCTGGATACCGTCACTATTGCTCACATTTAATACGCTAATTAGTTTCTAGGAATAATAACGGTTTTTAAAAATAACAACAATTAACGGATATCTTAGGTGTTAAAACCGGCTTCTTAAGTTTAAAAATTCGTTACTTTGGCTTCCGATGCAATTTGCAAATGTAATAGCCCACCAAGCTGAAAAAAAACACTTGATTCATACAGTTAAAGAGAATCGAATTAGTCATGCGCAAATGTTTCTTGGGCCAGCTGGTAGCGGCACAGTTCCATTAGCAATTGCATATGCTCAGTATATTTTATGTCAGAATAAACAAGAAAACGATTCTTGTGGTGCTTGTGCTTCCTGCACTAAAATACAAAAACATAATCACCCTGATTTACATTTTTCTTTTCCTATACACCTCTCAAAAGAAAAGCATATTTATAATTCGGACAATGTCTTAGCCGACTGGCGGGAAATTCTGGATGAAAACCCATATTTTGGCATAGATGACTGGAATCTAAAGCTCGGAAATGAAAACAAGCAGGGCATTATTGGAAAAGAAGAAAGCGAAAATATTATATCTAAAATCAGTCTAAAGTCTTTTGAAGGTGGTTATAAGGTTTTGATAATGTGGTTGCCAGAATTGATGAATGGTAATGCATCTAATAAATTATTAAAATTTATTGAAGAACCTCCTGATAAAACGGTGTTTCTGTTGGTTGCAGAGGATCAAGAGCAAATTATCGCAACAATTCGATCTAGAACGCAAATAATTAAGTTGTCAAAACTAAAGGAGATAGAAGTTGCCGCTTATTTAGAGTCCGAAAAAGGAATTACAGCAGACGATAGTGTAATAATAGCTCATTTAGCAGAAGGAAACGTAGGAAAAGCAGTTCATTTAATTTCTGAACAAACGGTAGCTAACTTCAATTTTGAAAATTTTGTTAATTGGATGCGGTTATGCTATCAAAAAAATATTGCTAAATCAATTGATTGGGTCGACTCAATTGCTGCAGCGGGAAGAGAAAATCAGAAGAATTTTTTAAAGTTTTGCTTAAACATGTTTCGTCAGTGCATTGTAGGTCATTATACAGGAAATGAATTGGTTGTGCTCACTGATGAACAAAATGCTTTTTTATCTAAATTTTCTCCCTTTATCAACAATAAGAATATTGTGGGCCTTACAGAAGTATTTAATGAGGCATATTACCATATTGAAAGAAATGCTAGTGCGAAAATTCTATTTCTGGACTTGTCAATAAAAACATTTTCATTACTTCAGAAAAAGTAATCTTTTACATCCCATAAAATTTGATAACTTTGTGTTTGAAATTGAACGAGGGGAGGAAAGCAAAAAATTGAAGTGAAACAAGATTTATGTTTAATGTTTACAAGCATTGAATACCAATATATAAGCTAACCTTTACTCCCAAAGTAAAAGAAAACTATGGGATGCACATCATGTGGTAATAAAAAAGACGGTATTCCTAACGGGTGCAAAAGCAATGGCAATTGTGCAACTGGTGGCTGTGAGAAAATGTCTGTTTTTAATTGGTTAAATGACATTGAACCTCCAGCTGGGCATAAACCATTTGACTGTATAGAAGTAAGTTTTAAAAATGGTCGAAAAGAATTTTTTAAAACGAAAGAAGAATTAAATGTATATGCTGGAGATACAATAGCAGTAGAAGCAAGTCCAGGATACGATGTTGGAACAGTCACCCTTACGGGAGAATTGGTTAAGCACCAAATGAATAGAAAAGGTGTAAACTATAATTCCAAGGAATTGAAGTCGGTTTATAGAAAAGCTAGTCAATCAGATTTAGATAAGTGGAAGGAAGGAAGAGGTTTGGAGCATGAGACCATGCATAAAGCTCGGAATATGGCTTTAGATTTAGGTTTGCGAATGAAACTGGGAGATGTAGAGTTTCAGGGAGATAAATCCAAAGCGATTTTTTATTATACCGCAGAAGAAAGGGTGGACTTTAGAGAGCTAATTAAAGTGATGGCGGACTCTTTCAAGATAAGAATTGAAATGCGTCAAATTGGTTCAAGACAAGAAGCAGGAAGACTCGGAGGAATTGGTTCATGTGGAAGAGAGTTATGTTGTTCAACATGGTTAACTGATTTTAGAGCTGTATCTACGGGCGCGGCACGTTATCAGCAATTATCTTTAAACCCTGAGAAATTAGCAGGACAGTGTGGTAAATTAAAATGTTGCTTAAATTTTGAGCTAGATCAATACATGGAGGCCTTAAAATCTTATCCTAGCACCAAAACTTTACTAGAGACAAGGGAAGGGAAAGCGAATCATATTAAAACAGATGTGTTTAAGCGTTTAATGTATTATTTTATTTCTAAGGATGGGAAAAATAGCATTGTGCCTCTGAGTGTTGAGCGTGTTTTTGAAATTATCGAATTGAATAAGAAAGGTGAAATCCCTCATAAATTAACAGATTTTGTTGACTTTTTAGAGAAAGAGACAAAGCCAGATTATACCAATGTTGTTGGTCAAGATGAATTAACGCGTTTTGACAAGGTTTTCAAAAAGAACAAGAAAAAGCAGAAAAGTTCGAATAATCGAAACTCCAACAACAGTAATCGGAATAAAAGCCGTAACAAGAATTTTAGGAATAAACGGAATAATAAAAACAAATCGAATAAACCAAAGGGTGAATAAAGTCTTTTACATATTCATTATCCCTTGTTTTTTAATTTCTTGCGGTGATTCTGATGTTGTCTACCAGAATAGTAAGATAATTGAAAATAATACATGGAATAAAAACGAGAGCGTTACATTTAATTTTGACATAAATGACACGAATGAGTTTTATGATTTTTACTTTAACCTGCGTACCACAAATCTATATGAATGGTCAAACTTATATATGTTTGTCGAGATAGGATCTCCTGAAGGTCAATATAATATAGATACAGTTGAATTTTTATTAGCTAACTCTGTCGGAGAATGGACAGGTATTAGTTCAGGAAGTGTTATAAATAATAAGGTGCTTTTCATTAATAAAAAACGATTTCCGGCTTTGGGAACATATAGGCTGACTTTTAACCAAGCTATGCGTCAAGATGATTTGAAAGAAGTGATGGATGCTGGAATTATAATTAAGAAGGCTGTGGTGAAGTAGGTCTTTAGTCTTTATACTTGTTCTCTTTAAGTCGCTTTTTAATTTCTTCAATATGAATAAGCTTTTTAGCTTGTCTAAGCTTTATTGCTGATTTGGTGAAATATTTGTGTTGGGTTAAAAATTTCACTTGAATCTCGTCCCACATTCTATCACTTTTAATTTTCCCATGATCTCTTAATTCTCGTCTCAGGTTGTCTGCTATATCATGGAAATCATCCCGACCAAGGTAATCTAAGTCTGCATCACAAATTATCTCTTCTAATTGTGTTGTTGGACTATGCGGGATTATAGTAGCATAAATCATTTTTTCCACTTCGTTAACCTGCTCTTGCGTATAGCCATATTTCGGTAGAATTTCTGCGGCCATTTTAGCCCCAACCGGTTCATTTGCATCATATTGCTCTACAAAACCTGCATCATGATATGTCGCTGCCGATTTTAATACAAAGATTCCATCATCTAATACACCTTCCATTAGAGCTAATCGCTCTGCAGCTTCTACAACATCTAGAGTGTGATGAATCCCGTGATAATGTAAATTGGGTGATAGCTTAGCCTTAAGAATTCGCATAATATGTCGCTCAGCCTTTCGGTAGTTTATGCTACTGTATAAATGCAAGTTGACATAATCTTTGAATTTTTGGTTGGGAATAAGCCCCTCACTATCTTGCGAAAGATGCGGTTTAATTCTTTCGACAAAATACATGTCAATTTCACCTT
>Ga0315315_10005655_pt1 | contig 11549 bp, 7 predicted proteins | sample M140m3416metaG_FD_203699 | JGI IMG/M metagenome (GOLD analysis project Ga0315315, IMG submission 203699) | Ammonia-oxidizing marine archaeal communities from Monterey Bay, California, United States - M1 40m 3416 | ecosystem: Environmental > Aquatic > Marine > Intertidal zone | place: USA... | reverse complement strand
CACGCGGCATGGCTGCATCAGAGTTTCCTCCATTGTGCAATATTCCTCACTGCTGCCTCCCGTAGGAGTCTGGTCCGTGTCTCAGTACCAGTGTGGGGGATCACCCTTTCAGGCCCCCTATCTATCGTAGTCTTGGTGAGCCTTTACCTCACCAACAAACTAATAGAACGCATGCTCATCTATAACCACCGGAGTTTTAAATATTTAATGATGCCAAAAAATATTATTATGAGGTATTAATCCAAATTTCTCTGGGCTATCCCTCAGTTATAGGTAGATTGCATACGCGTTACTCACCCGTGCGCCACTCGTCATCAAGAGCAAGCTCTTATGTTACCGTTCGACTTGCATGTGTTAGGCCTGCCGCTAGCGTTCATCCTGAGCCAGGATCAAACTCTTCGTTGTATAAAAAATTTGTAATTGACTGTAATTGGATGTAATTTAATTCTATCTTCAATAATTCAATGAACTTTTTTCAAAATGGTCGGCAAAAGTAATATAAAATATTACTCAGCAAGTTATTTTGAAACTTTTTTGTTCTTACTAATAAGTAAGTTTATATTCCTTCAAAAAGCGGCTGCGAAAATAATAAAAATTTTAACTCTCACAACATTTAATTAAAAAAAAAAATAAACTTAAATATTTTAAAGAACAGTTTTTCTCTCAAAAAGCGGTTGCAAATATATACTGATTTATTACTTAAGCAAAAATATAAAAAGAATTTTAAAATTATTTTATATACAACTACAATCTACTCTAAAATAGCTAGAAATAAGCGTGTTAAGTAAGTCATTTCCTATACAGAAGCACTGTTATCTATTTTAATATAAGCAAAAACAAATGATAGGAGATAAGAAAAACAGCTGATTTGAAAATCAAAAAGTGGTTTTTGAGCCAACAACAACCTCATTTAGCAAGGAAGATTAGCATTTTAACATATATTAAATAGAAACACACTTTAAAATTAGATTGGAAAATCATCATTAAATTCTAAAATACACTGGAAATAGTCAAAACATAATTATAATATATATAATGTGTGTTTATTATTTTTTACAAAAAATTCTTAAAATAGAATTGTAATGTGTTTCTATAATATTAAGGGAAGATGTATGAGTTAAATAGAAGTTAATTATAGAATAAAACAATATATTTGCAATTAAATTAAAAAAATAAACAAATGAAAGCAGTAGTAAGTATAATAATGGGAAGCACATCTGATATGCCAGTAATGAAAAAGGCTGCGGAATTTTTAAATGACATGAAAATTCCATTCGAAATTAATGCCTTATCAGCACATAGAGTGCCTCAATTAGTTGAAGAATTCGCTTCAAATGCGAAAGCCAATGGAATAAAAGTAATTATTGCAGGAGCCGGAGGAGCTGCACATCTACCTGGAGTAGTTGCAGCTTTTACAACAGTTCCTGTAATTGGAGTTCCTTGCAGATCCTCAATTTCAATTGATGGATGGGATTCAATTCTTTCAATTTTACAAATGCCTCCTGGAATACCAGTAGCAACTGTTGGTTTAGATGGCGCCCTAAATGCAGGAATATTGGCGGCACAAATATTAGCAACAGACAATGACGAAATTCATACTAAAGTAAACCAATACAAAGAAAACTTAAAGTTAAAAATTGTAAAAGCCAATAAAGATTTGGCAAGTCATGAATACTCTTACAGAGTACAATAAATTTACTATTAGTTTTAATGCGACTAATTTTGAGCAAAACACAAGACTATCTGTAATATTTTTTTATATTTTAAAGCTATAAATTAATTTTAATCAACCTAAAATTACAGCAATAATTCTACTAAAAAAATGGTTTAATTAAGTTTGTTAGTTAAATTCTGAAACAAATTCAGAATAACCCCTATTTTTGTTTATTATAATCTTTGAATGAAAAAAAAAACTGTTAACGAATTACTTGACGTAAAATACCCAATAATAATGGCTCCTATGTTTTTGGTAACCAATACCAAGATGATGATAGAAGCAATGAACTCAGGTATAGCTGCTTGTATTCCTGCTTTAAATTACCGAACTGATGATCAGTTTAGAGAAGCAATAAAGGAAATAAGAGCCAACACAACAAGTAAAGGATTAGGAGTCAATTTGATTGTTAATAGATCCAATATAAAAGTTCAACAACAATTAAATACTTGTATTGAGTTAGCAGTAGATTTTATCATTACGTCATTAGGAAGTCCAAAGGAAGTAATTAAACAATGTAAACCCGAAGGAATGAAAGTATTTTGTGATGTAATAGAAGAAAAATATGCTAAAAAAGTAGAGGAACTAGGAGCTGATGCTATCATAGCCGTCAACTGCAATGCAGGAGGGCATGCAGGGAAATTAAAACCTAAAGAAATTATCCCACTTCTAAATAAGCATTGTAATATACCTGTAATATCGGCAGGTGGAATAGGAACAAAAGAAGGAATTGACTCAATTATGAATTTAGGAGCGGCAGGTCTTTCCATTGGCTCGCCCTTTATCGCTTGTGTAGAAGGACATATTTCAAAAGAATATAAACAGGCCTGCGTAGATTATGGAAAAAAAGACATTGTTTTTAGTACCAAAATTTCAGGAACGCCTTGTACAGTTATCAATACTCCTTATGTCCAGAAAACAGGAACTACTCAAAATTGGTTAGAAAAAATAATAAGCAATAACAAAAAGATAAAAAAATGGGTAAAAATGATTACCTATTTCAAAGGAATGAAATCAATAAAAAATGCTGCTTTTAGTAGTACCTACAAAACAGTATGGTGTGCAGGGCCTTCTATTGAACACACAACAGAAATACTTCCAATAAAAGAAATTATAAAGCGATTGACTACTTAACAGATTTAATTTTAGAAAAAGAAATTTTCAAATTTTTTTCATATTCTCTAATCGTCCTAACATCATAGCCATTTGCTAAAACCAATGAGATTCCCTCTTTACCAGCACGAGCTGTTCTACCACTTCTGTGGGTATAATATTCATCTTGATCAGGCAATTGAAAATGTACTACAAAAGTTAAATCTGCCACATCAATTCCTCTTGCAGCAATATCAGTAGCGACAATAATACATAGGTTTTTATTCTTAAAAGCACGCATAACTTTATCTCTTTCCTTTTGCAACAAATCACCATGAATAGCATCAGCAGCAACATTTTTAGCTTTGAGTTGAGCGGCTACTTTTTTAGCAGTATTTCTGGTTCTACAAAAAACAATTCCTCTTTTTCCTTTTACAAAGTTTAAAAATTGTAAGAGTATATGAAACTTTTCAGCATCTTCACAATGCACAAATTTATGTTCAATTTTTGCATTAACTACATTACTCCCACTAACAGTAATTCTGTGTGCAGTATTGCTCATGTGTTCATTTACTATTTGCTTAATTCCTTGAGGCATAGTTGCTGAAAACAACCATTTACTTTTTACTTCAGATAAAAAGCCCAATATCTCATCCAGTTCTTTTTTGAACCCCATGCTTAGCATTTCATCTGCTTCATCCAAAATAACTGTTTTTACTTTACTTAAATCGACTGCTTTTCTATTCACTAAATCAATCAATCGACCAGGAGTTGCTACTACTATATGTGTAGTCCTTTTTAAATTTGCTATTTGTCTATCAATTTTCTCACCACCATAAACTGACTCAGTAAAAATTTTATCGGAATATTTAGTATAACGAAAGAGTTGTTTGGCTACTTGCTGTCCCAACTCACGAGTAGGACACAAGATTAAAGCTTGTACATATTCTTTTTTAGGATCAATTTTATGCAAAAGTGGTAAACCAAAAGCAGCTGTTTTTCCTGTTCCTGTTTGGGCTTGCCCAACCAAATCAGTATTTCCAGCTAACAATAAAGGGATAACTTGTTTTTGTATATCAGTAGGATTGATGATTCCTAAATCCTTTAACCCTTTAATAAAATCTGATTTTACTCCTAATACTTTAAAATTTTCCATGAGGCAAAAGTAGGGATATTGAAATTATGATTCTCATAATACATCAACTTTAATTCTATCCCATACTTTAGATAATAAAAAAGCCGAGATTAAAGCAATAAACATGAGGATGCCTCCTAACTGTAAGTTTCCGTATATGAAATAACCTGTTGCAAAAAGCAAACAGTAAATCATAGCCAAAGCCAAAAGCATTGCCAAAATCCCTGAGGGAACTGACCAACCTTCATTTTTAATTTGCTCATTTCCTACTATGGCCTTCCAGCCTGGTCCTCCAGGAACAGTTTTTTTATAAAAACTCAGCAATACTTCTTTATCCTCAGCAGGGGTAGCAAAAGTAACCACAAGCCAAACTACAGTAGTAATCAGCACGACCATAGGGAATTTCATATACTCTGGCATTAAAGCAGTTTGGCCAAATAATACAGATGATATTACTTCCATATTAAAGAGTATTGATACTATTCCTGAAACAAAAATTGCAGAAATTTCACTCCAAGCATTTATTCTCCACCAAAACCATCTAAGGATAAAAATAAGCCCTGTTCCTGCACCAAACATTAAAATAAAATCAAAGAGTTGCAATGCGTTAGTTAATAACAACGCCAAAGCAGCAGAAGCTAAAAACAAAACAACAGTAGAAAAACGCCCTACATTTACTTTTTGTTTTTCTGTAGCAGTAGGATTAATTTGTTGGGTGTAAAAATCATTCACTACATAAGAAGCACCCCAATTTAAATGTGTAGAAATAGTAGACATATATGCTGCAATTAAAGACGCTAAAACTAAGCCCAACAATCCTGTTGGCAATTTAGTCAGCATAGCTGAATAGGCCAAATCATGTCCTAACTTATCCTCACTTACTACAGGAAAAGCCTCTTGAATACTTGTAATATCTGGAAAAACAACTAATGATGCCAAAGCCACCAAAATCCAAGGCCAAGGGCGTAAAGCATAATGCATAATATTAAAAAAGAAAGTTGCTCCAATCGCATGGTTTTCATCTTTAGCAGCTAACATTCTTTGTGCAATATAACCTCCTCCTCCTGGTTCAGCACCAGGGTACCATGCAGACCACCACTGAACAGCAAGCGGAATAATCAGTAGCATAATAAGTTGTTCTGTATTGCTAAAGTCTGGTAACATTGAGATTTTATCAGTAACATTTGGATGCGATATTAGTGCTTGAACCCCACCAATTTCAGGGATATTTACTAAATAATAAGCGGCACCTATTGAGCCAGCCATAGCTACAAAAAAAAGTAGAAAATCAGTGTATACTACACCCTTAAAACCTCCAATGGCACTAAAAATAACGGTTATTGTTCCTGCAATTGCAATGGTTTCAAAAGCTGTAAGCCCCAACATTACTTGTCCAATTTTTATTGCAGCCAATGAAATCCCTCCCATAGCCAATATATTAAAAATAACACCTAGATATGCAGCCCTAAATCTTCTTAGGAATTTTGCAGGTTTGCCTGAATACCTGAGTTCATAAAATTCTATATCTGTATTCACATTGGATTTTCTCCAGAGTTTTGCATAAACGAAAACGGTTAATAAGCCAGTAAGCAAAAATACCCACCATACCCAATTTCCTGCCACGCCATTATTCCGAACAATATCTGTCACCAGATTTGGTGTGTCAGTGGAAAAAGTGGTTGCTACCATAGAAAGCCCTAAAAGCCACCAGGGCATATTTCGGCCAGAAAGGAAAAATTCAGAAGCGTTTTCTGCTGATTTTTTTGAAACAATAAATCCTATCAATAAAGTTAAGAGTAAAAAAGAAATGATGATAATCCAGTCGAGATTTGCGATATCCATAAGCGAAAATAATTTGAACAAATCTAAGGAAATCTTTTAGCTAATAAGCATTACATTTGCCGAATGAAAGATGAAAATTTTTATATGCTAGCCAAAACTATGTTTGGCTTAGAGGAAATACTAGCTGAAGAGCTAAGAAAACTAGGTGCACAAAATGTAAAACCTATGAATAGGGCTGTGAGTTTTAAAGGAGATAAAGGGTTTATGTACAAAGCGAACCTAAACCTAAGAACTGCACTAAGAGTACTGAAACCAATTGCACACTTTCAGGCACATAATGAAAAAGAATTATACCGTAAATTATGTGAAATAGATTGGACTAAATTTTTTGATCTTGATTCAACTTTTGCTACTCATGCTACTACTCATTCTGAAGTATTTACACATAGTAAATATGCTTCATTAGTAATGAAAGATGCTATTGCAGATACTTTCAGAAAGAAATTTGATACACGCCCAAATGTTGATCCTGAAACTCCAGATGTGAGTATAAACTTACATATTGCGAAACATACATGTACAGTTTCACTTGATAGTTCTGGAGATTCTTTGCATAAAAGAGGGTATAAAACTGATGCAGTTGTTGCTCCTATGAATGAAGTACTGGCGGCAGGACTTATTCTTTTAAGTGATTGGAATAGAATTTCTAATTTTCATGACCCTATGTGTGGAAGTGGAACTTTATTAATTGAAGCTGCACTTATCGCATATAATATACCTGCTAATATTTTTAGAGATAAATTTGGATTTGAAGGGTGGAAGGATTTTGATGAGGAGCTTTGGGAAATGATTAAACAAGGTTCTCTTGAAAAAGAAAAGCATTATTACGGAAAAATTACAGGAAGTGATAATTTCCAGAAAGCAGTACGAATTAGCCGAGAGAATATTGATAATGCGTTAATGTATGAAAATATTAAAGTTACAAAATCTGACTTTTTTGAAACTGATGTAGCACCAGGAACTTTTGTAATTTTTAACCCACCATATGGGGAACGAATAGATTTAGGTGTGAATGATTTCTATGAAAAATTAGGGAGCACATTAAAACATAAATATGAAGGGTGCAGTATTTGGCTTATATCTTCAGATATTGAAAATATGAAATTTATTGGATTACGACCTACACGAAAAATAAAAGTACTGAATGGGAAACTAGATTGTAGCTTCAGAAAATTTGAAATTTATAAAGGAAGTAAAAAAGCTAAGAAACAAATTTAGAGTTAAACAATACTATTTATAAAAGGGAAAAGCCAGCTTTTAGCTGGTTTTTCCCTTTTATAATTTAAAATCTTACTTCATTAATTCTTTTGCTCTTTCCATAGAAATCCTTGTACCATCTAACTTAGGAAATACAAAAGCATCTACAAATCCAACAAGTTTTGCTTTTTCTAATTGGACATTAGCATCTTCTAATGATTTATATGTTCCTGCAAAATACCTATACATATCGGTACCCTCAGCTGCTTTATCAATATTACCTAGTTTACCCATCTTGTTAAGATCAACTGCTGACAATGTGAATTTTGCAACCATAATTTGAACAACAAATTCAAGATTAATCTCTTCATCTTTACTTTCTTGATTCACAACCTTATTAGATTCTTTCTCAGTTTTAATTGCGACATTCAAGCTAATACGTTCTCCATTTTTATAAGTAACAATAAATGCATCTTCAAATCCTCTTGCTTTCATTTGAGCTTGATAATCAATAGCATCTTTATACTCAACAAATGAACCAGCCATATATCTTACAAGGCCATCTTTTCCTGTAAAAGAAACTACATTATTAACTCCAACAAAAACCTCATCAGAAAGTTCTGCATTAAATGCTCCAACTTGAATTCTATAAGTAGTTTCATTAGTCATTTCATCTTCTGTAACAGTTGTAACAACTTCTTCAGACATTTCATCTTCTGGAACTTCAACAACCACTTCATCTTCTTCAATTTCTAGCTCAGGAGTTGGCTCAACATAATCTGAAACCTCTCCATTATTATCTACCATCAAATAAGTATCCTCAATTCCTTTTTCTTCAAGATCATTTTTTCTTCCTCTAGCCCCATCTAAAGTTGAGTAAGAGCCAACTAAATACATTACTACTCCATTATCAAGGGTAACGCTTTCTAAATCATCAATACTTAAAAATTTATTAGCAACCTGTGCGGGAATTCCGTCAGAAAATTCTCCAATTTTAACTTTATATACTAAACCTTTGACTTTCTCATCATCTTTTAATCCTTCATTATAAGCTATATTAAAAGCATTTGCCTTAGCAATTAAATACTCATCAACTGTTTTATAATTTTCTCTTTTAATTTCTGATTCATTATAGAAGTTAGCATATTTTCTTGATGCTACTTCATAATCAGAATACATGCTATGATACTTATCAGCAGTTAATCTAACGCCATGTTCATCAACAATTGACCCTTCTGGTGTGTTCTTCTGTGCATCAAGATAATTAGCAATTCCATCATTATCATCATCTAAAGGGCAACCATTTGCATCAACTTTTACACCAATTGGAGTCTTAGGACAATAATCATCTATATCAAGAACTAAATCACCGTCTTCATCTTCATTCTCTAATTTTGCAAAATCCACATCAGCATAATAACTGTCATCAAAATACTCATCATCAGTATTCGGACCTGGAGTAAATAAATCATAATGCAATGAAATATTAAACGATTTATAGTTATCGGCTCCACCTTCATTCTGAAGAGATTTATCAATATCACCCATACCTGCCGCCCAATTTAATGATGCGTCAAATTCTAATCTTTCAGTTACATTGATTCTAATTCCTAAACCAAAAGGAATAGCTATTGCGCTTTCTCTATCAAAATCATTAGTTTTATAACTTAACCTTTGTACTCCAAAAGTTAAAAGAGGACTAACTCTTGATTGTTTAAATAATTGATTTACTGAATAACCTATATGCAATCCCATTCCATCGACTTCTGATTTAAATTCTTCAATACCATTATTCGATTGGAAAGTTGATTTCATAATTAAAAAAGACAACTCCAAATTATTTGTAATTCCAAACTTCATGCCCGCATTATAACCAGGGTTAGTTCCTCTTAAAAAACCAGACTCTTCATTCTGTATATCTCCAGTTAAAGTATAAAATCCTGTTCCTAAAGTAAATTTAGGATTAAACGGTTTCTTTTTTTCTAAGTCCAAATCAAGATCTTGTGCGTATACAAAAGTTGATGACACTAGAATTAATAAAGTAAAAAGATGTTTCAAAAATTGATTCATTATTCTGATTTTTATATTGCCGTAAAAATACTAAAAAAATCAGAATGTAATCAGATATCCTAAAAATTAGGTTTTAAAGTATATTTTCTATAGAATTCTTCAATGATTTCTACTGCCTCCTCAGGGGTTTCCACAATATTAAAAAGGTCTAAATCTTCAGGACTAATATTTTTTTCTTCTCCTAGCATAGTGGCTTTTATCCACCCCATTAATCCTTCCCAATATGATTTTCCGACAAGCACAATAGGGAATTTTCCAATCTTACCTGTTTGTATTAATGTAATCGCTTCAAAAAGCTCATCTAAGGTTCCAACACCACCTGGCAGTACAATAAATCCTTGTGCATATTTTACAAACATTACTTTTCTTACAAAGAAATAATCAAAATTTAAAATTTTATCATTATCAATAAATTCATTATGTGATTGCTCAAAAGGAAGTTCAATATTTAATCCAACTGACTTTCCATCCCCTCTCATTGCGCCTTTATTTGCAGCCTCCATAATTCCAGGACCACCACCAGTAATTACACCATATCCTTTTTGAGTTAAAAGGTAACCTATCTCATCTGCTTGTTGGTAATATTTATTATCTGATTTAGTTCTTGCTGAACCGAAAACTGATACACAAGGTCCAATTTTTGACATCTTTTCGAAACCCTCAACAAACTCTGACATTATCTTGAAAATTTGCCAAGAATCAGAAGTTTTTATAGCATTCCAATTTTTTTCTTTAAAAGCTCTTCTTATTTTCATCTCATCTGCACTCATCATTCTTCATCTTTTAATTAAACGTTCAAATATAGCAAAATTAACTCAGTTCATCTTTTAAGAACATTGCCGTATAACTATCCTTACAGTTAACGATTTTTTCGGGCTTTCCGTTACAAACAACATAACCACCTTTTTCTCCTCCCTCTTTTCCAATATCAATAATATAATCAGCTACTTTAATGACATCCAGATTATGTTCAATTACTAAAACAGAATTTCCCTTATCAATTATCGTATTTATTACATCAAGTAACACTTGAACATCCTCAAAATGCAAACCAGTTGTTGGTTCATCTAAAATATAAAAAGTATTTCCTGTACTTCTTTTAGATAACTCTGAAGCCAACTTAATTCTTTGTGCTTCACCTCCGGAAAGAGTAGTTGCTGACTGACCCAAAGTGATATAACCCAACCCAACATCTTGTATTGTTTTAATCTTCCTATATATAGAAGGAACCTTTTCAAAAAAAGCAACAGCTTGATTAATTGTCAAGCTTAAAACATCAGAAATTGATTTTCCTTTAAAGCGAACTTCAAGGGTCTCTCTATTATATCTCTTTCCATTACAACCCTCACAATGCACCTCTACATCTGGCAAAAAGTTCATTTCAATAGTTTTCATTCCACCACCCTTACATCCTTCACACCTTCCTCCAATTACATTAAATGAAAATCTCCCAACTTTATATCCTCTAATTTTGGATTCTGGGAGATTAGAATATAAATTTCTGATATCAGAAAAAACCCCTGTATAAGTAGCTGGATTTGATCTTGGAGTACGCCCAATTGGAGATTGATCAACAGCAATAACTTTGTCAATATTTTCAATCCCTTCAAGTGTTTTGTACGGCAAAGGCTCTTTTTCTCCTCTGAAAAAATGCTTATTTAATATTGGATAAAGCGTTTCATTTATTAAAGTAGACTTTCCACTGCCAGAAACACCAGTAACACAAGTGAGTAAACCAAGAGGGATTTCAATATCAATATTTTTCAAGTTATTACCTCTAGCGCCATTTATTTTAAGAAATTTTCCATTTCCTTTTCTTCTTTTTTTAGGGATCTCAATTTCTTTTGTGCCTTTCAAAAACTCAGATGTAGACTCATTAGCATCAATTATACTTTGATATTTCCCTTGAGCTACAACTTCTCCTCCATAAATTCCAGCACCTGGACCTAAATCCACAATAAAGTCAGCTTGTTTAATCATATCTTTATCATGCTCAACAACAATAACTGAATTACCAATATCTCTCAGTTTTTTAAGAGAATCAATCAATTTTAAATTATCCCTTTGATGTAAACCAATGCTAGGCTCATCCAAAATATAGAGCACATTTGTTAATTGAGTTCCGATTTGAGTAGCCAAACGAATTCTTTGTGCTTCACCTCCGCTTAAAGTTTTGGAACTTCTATTTAATGAAAGGTAAGAAAGCCCAACATCAACAATAAACTGCAAGCGTTTACTCAGCTCTTTTATTATTTGCTTTGCAATTTTAAGTTCGTTTTTATTTAATGATTTCTTAATAGTTAAAACCCAGTCTTCAAAAGAGGAAATATCCATATTGGATACTTCATGAATTCCTTTACCGGCAACTTTAAAATGAGAAGACTCTATATTTAACCTACTTCCCCCACAACTTTTACAATCATGTTCGGACATATATTTTGATGCCCATTTCTGAATTGATTTTACATAGGAATTCTTAGATTGTTCTTGGATAAAATT
>Ga0315315_10005653_pt1 | contig 11550 bp, 11 predicted proteins | sample M140m3416metaG_FD_203699 | JGI IMG/M metagenome (GOLD analysis project Ga0315315, IMG submission 203699) | Ammonia-oxidizing marine archaeal communities from Monterey Bay, California, United States - M1 40m 3416 | ecosystem: Environmental > Aquatic > Marine > Intertidal zone | place: USA... | reverse complement strand
GTTTACTCGGCGTGTACTCGCCTTTCACGACGTACGCAGCCTGGACAGTCTCCACCATGATCGACGCGATTTGGCGCTTCCAAGGGCAAAAAGGAGAAAAGTGTTCAAACGGGCTCTTCGCGTCCCTGGCCGTTAGCCCCGGCACGACCGCGTGTTCGTCCGCGTCGGTGATCTTGTTGACGGTCACCTTGCGGAGGTGGTCGATCCACTCCAGGCCGGTGATTTCGCGCCACGTGTCGGTGACACGTGTCGGCTCTGGAGGCTCTGGAAACTCGTCATCCGGATACATCGGCTCCACGCCGTCCTTGGTGGTCCATAGACCCAACACATAGGCCCAAATCGCGCGGCCCCACCCACTGTCACTCACCCTCCACGTCCACCGCTCGGCGTTGGTCAGACCGTCCGGGTTGGCGTCGATGTACTCCTGGGTAATCGCCACACGAGTCGCCTCGGCTTCATCCGCCATCTTGCCAATCTCGTCCCACTCGCCAAACCTATAATAAGAGTTAAACAAAACAGAACCCGTCATTAAAATTGCCCATACGATCGTACAAAGGGTTTAGGGTTAAGATAAACTCACCTCGCGTGCATCAGCAACTTGGACGCGGGATAAAACCCGGTGGTTATCCCCGCGTACGAGTCAGCCGCCCCGCCTTTACCGCCAGGATGCTGCGCGTGTGTCACGGCGACGTCCCGATCGCCGCCCATGGCGGCGGCGGCGACGAGCATGGCCGCGTCGTGGTCGCCGCCGTAGGGGTATAAACAATTGTTTCGCATAGCTTCGTCTGCGGCCGTCGCGGCTTTGGACACCTTCACCGCGTCCCTCCAACGCCCGACGCGGACGTAGTTGTGCGCCGCCATGTGCACGAGGTGCGGGGATATACCCGCGTGCGGTATCAGCGACGCGAGCGCGTCCGCCGCGGTTTCGCCCAGCGCAGCGGTAAGGTAGGAATCCTCCTCTGCGATGACTGGAAAAGTGTCGTTCGCATTTGCATTCGAGTCGGCGCCTGAACCGTCGAACGAAGCCTCGCCGTCGACCGTTCGACGCAGCTTGGGCGGCGGGAGCGACTCGGTGAGGTGCACCAGCATGTGCGCCGCGAGTAAGTGCCCGGGCTTGATGCGAAGCGCGGAGGTGAGCGCGGTGAGCGCCTCCGCCGTGTGCGCCCCCTCGCTCTTTCGTTCCTCAACCTCCGCCTCGATACCGAAGGTGGTGACCGAGTTATTGTCATCCGCGTCCGCTCGCACAGCTGTGTCGGCACCCCCCTCGGCACCCCCCTCGGCACCCTGCCCCGCGGCTGATCCGACCCAGTTCCCCAGCACGTCCCGCGGCGGCGCGTGTTTCACGCGCTTGGGCTCCGGTTTACGTCTCGGGTCAGGGTCCGGATTCGCGTAACTCCCGTCGCGACGCCTGTGTACACAAAACATAACGTCATACGAATTGAATCGCCCATGCAAGCATTGAAATGAACTTACCAGTATCGCCACGGGGTCAAGTTCATCGCCGCCTCCCCCGCCAACGCTAACAAATCCGCGTCGGATGCGAACTCATCATCTTCGGAACTGACCGCGCGGTACAAGTGAGTGAGGTAGCGCTCGTGCGCCGCCAGCTGTGCGGACTCGGAGTCGCCGTCCCTTGGTTCGTGTGTGCCGAAGAAGGCTCGAGCGGACGCCACCAGCGTCGAAAGCTTTTTAGATTTCTTTTGGAATTCTTCGTCGGATGATTGCAATGATGCATCGATGATGGCGCCCTCCGCCGCGGCGAGCGCGGCGCGCGCGGCGTCGCGCGATCGCCGCGACGTCTTGTAGTTGTTGACGTCCGGCATGAGCGACCGCGCGATGCCCCACAGGCACACCGCGCATCCCACGCCGTCTCGTGTCGCGGCCAGTTCCGCGGATGCGACAAAGTTCCTTCGAGCTTCGTCGCAGTTGAAACCGAATCGCATGGCGAGGCCTTGCCGGACCAGGTCCCGGACGTCGTCGCCCGCGCCCGGGGGTACCAGGTCGTCGATATCGCCGAGCGCGACGGCGGTGGGGACCCCAGGGATGCCGTCGTTGTACGCGCCGAGGATGGGCGCATCGTCGTACGTCGCGCATCGATCGCCTATGGAGGACCGGGGCGGGGCGGGCGCGAGGCGATTGACGGCGGACAGCGCGCGTACCGTGGCGCGCACCGGGTCGGGTTTACCCAGCGATGTCGGGAACGGGATGCGGTCGCGCGCGATGTACGCGAGGAGCGCCGCGAGGACCGCCGCGAGGAGCGCGATGACGACGCCCCGATGACGAAGGCTCGAGCGGCCAGTGGCGTCGGTGCTCGAAGATTTCGCCGATTTCGATGCCCGTGACCTGGGCCTCGCCGCCGCGGGCTCGTCGTCGTCGTCGTCGGCCTGCGCTGCGTTGTTCGTCCTGCGCTGCCGGAGCGCGGCGGCCATGGCGAAGGTCACGGCGAACCCCGCGAGGGTCGCGACGCGTAGAGGGTCGACGTCCGCGCCTCCCGAACCCTCCCGAAGGTCGCGCATGAGGACACTGGCGCGACGAGTGACTTTACCAGTCGGCTACAAGTAACAACAACGTTCGATGGCAAGATGAAACGTGTCGAACGATCTTCTCGGAGCGGACGCTCACAGATCGCGAGCCGTACTGGTCGCATCGAGAGGTCACGCGCACCTCGCTCATCGCCAGCTGTGTCACCACCACCCTCGAGGTGCGTCCCGTTCCGTCCGTCTCCACGCGTCGCCCCGGAACCCGCCGTATCGCGCCCGCGCCCCAACAGTCGTCTCTCAGATCATCATCACGGGTGCCCAGCGGTGCCCAGCGAATGACGCGATCATCACGCCTGACGATGAACCCGTCTCATCCCACGCAGGGTTCACACGCGTCACTTAACCCCGAATCGAATCATGTCCGCCGCGATGCTCTTCGCCGGCGCGGGCCAGGCCCCTGGGGTGGAGATATGGCGCATCGAGGCCATGAAGCCGGTGAAGCAGGAGGACACATCGTCCGGCAAATTCTTCTCCGGGGATTCTTACATCATCCTGCACACGTTCACGGAGCGCACCGGTCAGATGGCCATGAACGCGCACTTCTGGCTCGGCGATGACTCCTCCCAGGACGAGCGCGGCGCCGCGGCGCTGCTCACCGTCGAGCTCGACCAGCTCCTCGGCGATCTGCCCACCCAGTTCCGCGAATGCCAAGGGTGCGAAAGCACCGAGTTTCTACAACTCTTCAAGAACGGGGTTCGATACCTCGACGGCGGCGTGGACTCCGCGTTCACAAAGGTGGACAGGGACGCGCACGACGTACGGCTGCTGCACGTCAAGGGCAACAGAAGCGTCCGCGTCATGTCCGCACAGCTGTGTATCGAATCCCTCAACGGCGGCGACGTTTTCATCTTAGATTTGGGAAAAAAGCTGATCCAGTTCAACGGATCCGGCGCTTCGAGGCGCGAGCGGTCCAAGGCACTGGACGTGCTCCTCGCCATCAAGGACGAGGAGCGGGGGGGTAAGTGCGAGGTTTTAGCCATCGACGAGAACGACGGCCGCGACGTCGACGGCGTCGACGATTTCTTCCAAGCGCTGGGCGTCGATCCGAGCTCGGTGCGTTTCTCTTTATTTTTGTTTTCGTACGGGCGATTAGACTGACGTCGCGTTTTGTTCATCGTTAACAGCCCATCCCGGCGATCAAGTCCGCGGAGGAAGGCGGCGACGACGACGCAGTGGCAAACACCGCGTCGGGCACCGTCCATCTCCACCGCGTCACCGACGAGAGCGGCGTGTTGACCACATCGCAAGTGCTGGATTCCCCGTTGACGAGAGAGTCTCTGACGACAGATGACGTTTACGTCCTCGTCGCCGGGGGGTGCGTGTACGCGTGGGTGGGCAAAGGCGCCAGTGCGGCGGAGCGCAAGAACGCCATGTCCACGGCGACGGCGTTCGTCGCCACCGCAGGTCTTCCCCCAACCGCGCCCGTCAAGATTGTCAAGGAAGGGACGGAGCCGCCGCTGTTCAAGCAGGCGAGTTTATTTTTATTTTCGTGCGGGCGATTAGAATGACGTCGTGTTTTGTTTGCAGGCGTTTCACCGGTGGTCAGCCCCCGTCGTTAATGCCGGCCAGCCGCCCGTCAAGCCCAAGCGAACGAAGAAGGCGATCGACGTCTCCGCGATGGCGGCTGGGACCCCGGTGAAGGACCAGGACCGCGGCCGTGCGTTCGACGACGGCACTGGCGGAGATCTGACAATCTGGAAGATTGAAAAGTTTGACAAGGTCCTTCTCGACCAATCCGTCCACGGTACCTTCCACGCTGGTGACTCTTACATCGTCCAGTACGACTACGGCAGTAGCAAGAAGGACCACGTGATTTACTTCTGGCAAGGACGCGACAGCACCGCGGACGAGAAGGGCGCGAGCGCGTTGCTCGCCACCGCCCTCTCCGACTCGTTGGGCGGACAGGTTCCCATCATACGGACGCCGATGGGCAAAGAACCCGATCACTTCTATTCCTTGTTCAAGGGGCGGATGGTGGTCAGGAGCGGGGGCGTCGCCGGCGGGTTCCGGAACACCGACGAGAAGGACACGTCAGCTGAATCAGCCGGCGTCGCGTTGTTTCACGTCCGGGGCACCGACGACGTCAACACGCGAGCGGTGCAAGGTGAGTTTCTATTTACATTTACATTTCCGCATCTCTATTTGTATCTCCGTACGGGCGATTAGACTGATGACACGTGTGTTTTGTGTACAGTCGCCTCCGATGCATCCGCGCTCAACTCTGGCGATTGCTTCGTGCTCGCGCTGGACGGCGGGAAGATTTTGAGTCTGGACGGTAAGTCCAGGGTGTTTGCTTGGAACGGACGCGGTAGCTCCGGGGATGAGCGATCGTGCGCCGAGGTCATCGCGAGTTCCGTCGTGGCGCCCGCCGTCGGCTTGGCGCCGTCGGAAGTCGAAGTCGTGGACGAGGGATCGGAACCAGACGCGTTCTGGGCGCAGATCGGCGGTAAGAAGCCGTACGCGGAGTTCGCGGAAGGGTACCAAACGCCGCAGGAGCCGAGGCTGTTTCAGGTGAGTGTCGATTCGATGAGAGTCACCCTCGAAGAGAGTCACCACGAGAGTCACCCTCCTGAGAGGCACCCTCCTTCCAGTAGTCACCCTCCTTCCGTGCTCATCAAATACGCAATTACCACGCGATTACTGACCAATCACCACACCTAATAACCACAGGTATGCGACGCGTCCGTCGGCGGCGTCGGCGCGGCGTGCGAGGAAATTTTCAACTTTTGCCAAGACGACTTGTGCGTCGACGACGTCATGCTCCTCGACGCGTACGCCGAGGTGTTCGTGTGGATCGGTGCTGACGCCAACGCGAACGAGATCGACGAGGCTCGCACGCTCGCGGCGGCGTACGTGGCCGCGTGCGTGACACGCGATGGACGTGATCCGGAGTGTCCGGTTAATGAGATTCAATCGGGACGCGAACCCCCAGCGTTTACCTCCAACTTCATCGGTTGGGACCACTCGGTGAAGAACGGCGTCGGGTTCGTGGATCCGTACGAGGCCAAGCTGGCGGCGGCGAAGGAGAAGGAGAGCGAAGGAGCCACCGCGTCGTTCGCGTCCCCCGCGCTGAAGAAGGTGACGCCGGGCACGAAGGCGGGCCCGGGTTCTTCGTCCGACAAAACATTCCAGATGCCGAAGCTCCGCTCGACGCCCGCGAAGGCCCCTGAATCAAACTCGAACGGAGGTAACGCGTCACCGGTGCCAACTTCGGCACCCTCGGCACCCTCGGCAACCCCCGGGGTGCCTTCCAAAGCTTCCGGAGTCGCCACCGGAGTCGATAAACCCGCGGGCACGGTTACTTTCTCAAAAGCCGAGCTAGCCGCCATGGACGGGTCTTCCGGGATTGACATGGAACGTAAGGAGAGTTATTTGAGCGCTGGTGAGTTCGTGGAGGTGTTCGGGATGGAGCGAAATGTGTTTGACGCGATGCCGCTGTGGAAGAGGCAGGCTGCGAAGAAGAAAGCGGGGCTGTTCTGATGATTGGAGTCTCATGACTGGCGTTCACACCAAACACGGCACGTTTTAAATTCGCACATTCTCATAAAATTCAAAAATCCACTCTCACAAAAAGTCGACATTTTGAACGCCCGCGACCCATCGCCCCATCGCCCGACGCGCGTATCCCCCGCCACCCCGCGTCGTTGGAGTGAGTGGTACTGACGCCGCGATGGGAAAGCACAAGGAACGCCTGGAGAAGCTGCTCGGCGAGCTCAACAAATCCGGCGCCGCGCTCGACGAGCCCCTTCCCGACCTCGACCTCGACCTCGGAAGCGACGTGAGCTCATTTTCTGATGACGACGATTCCGACCTCGACCTCGACAAGCTCGACCGACTCGCGTCGGGAGGAAGCGACTCGAAGCTTGACGCGAAGGTCGCCGCGAGGACCGCGAAGCTCCAGGAACGCCTCGCGCAGCTCGTGGAGGAGGTGCGCCGCAAGGACGAGCGCGCCGAGGAGCGTCTGCGCATGAAAGATGCCGAGTTTGACCGCGAGCGCGGGCGCATGATGGACGCGGTGAAGCTCCTCAAGGACAAGCAGGCGGAGCTCGAACGCCTCGCGCCGCCCCTCCGCGAGGCCATCGTGTCCGCGAAGGACGAGCTCGCCGTGCTGACGTGCTCCACCGAGCGCATGCAGGAGCTCACGCGACGGCGCCAGGATGACCTCTCGCTCCCGGAATTCGCGATGCTCCGCGTGCACCAAGAAACCGCGAACCTTCGACAGAACCTGGACGTCTGCAGGCTCGAACGCGACGCGCTCAAGGATGCGAACGCGCGCCTCGACGTCGACAACAAGCGGATGCAGCGCGACCTCAAGCGCGTGACGTCATCCGTCGACGCGGATGCCCGCGAATCCTCCGCCGATCGCGAAGCCCTCTCTCGCAGATGCGATCGCCTCGGCCGAGACCTCGAGGACGCGCTGGTCAAGGTGGAGGTGCTCAGCGCCAAGGGCGCCATGTACGACGAGGTCGCCGCCACGGTGGACCGGCTCACCAAGCGCGCCGCGGAGGCTGAGAAGGAAGCCGCGGGCGCCGTGTCCGAGACGAAGATCCTACGCCAGGAGAAGCACACGCTTGCGTCGCAGATGGAGTCCCGCAGGCATCAATGCGAGCTCTTGACGCAGGACAAGGCGTACCTCTCGCGCGAGGTGGACGCCGCGCGCGAGCGTGAGCGCAAGTGGGAGGAAGAGGAGGACCGGCTCCGCGAGAAGGCCCGCGGGTTACGTACGCACAGGGATGAACTCTTAGAGAAGCTCGCCACCGGCCAAGCGGAGCTCACCGACAAACACGAGCAAAGGCTCGTGTCCGAGATCGAGCGCCTGCAGACGAAAGCCGGCGAAGACCTCTCGCGGCTTCGCGAGGAACACACCAGCGCGAGGGACCGGGAGATACGCGCGCTTCGCGACCTGCGCGACGCCGCCGTCGCGGACGCGCACGTCGCGCGCCGGGATCTCGTCGACCTCCGCAAGGGCTACGACGATCTCCTGACGTCGCACCGCCAATCGCAGAAAAACGCCGACGTGTCACACGCGGAACTCTCCGGACAACTCCGGATGAAGTCCATGGAGCTCGAGCGCGTGTCCATGCTACACGGCGAGGCATCATCCGTCGCCAAAGTGCTGCGGATCGAGTGCGAGACGCTCACGAAGAAGTGCAGGCTGCTCGAGTCGCAGTACCTGCAACTGGAATCCAACGCAAATCGCACGCGAACGGAGAGCGACATGTCAATCGCGGAGATGGCGGCGCGTCTGTCGCACTACGAAGGACTGGAACGCGAGCTCGACGAGGCTGTCCTGCGCCAGGCGGCGGGTAAAGAAAACGTCGGTTCAGGTTCCATTGGCGGCGCCGGTTCGGATCCCCGCGGATCGGTGAACTCTTCGATCGACGGCTTGAACGCGCTGTCCGGTGCCGTCCCCGCTTCGCTTCGCCGGCGCCTGCAACAGTCCGTCGCGCTCGGACGTCGCGTCAACGAGCTGGAGCGCCAACTCGCCGCGACCGAGGCATCGCGCGACGCCGCGCTCGCCAAATGCGACGAGCTCGAGTCCGAGGTTCGACGCGCCAAATCCCGGGCGGTTGACGCGAGCCAGCCGTACAACTACCTCGTGGATAGGATCGCCGACGTCGAGAAGGACGCGGATGCGTCCGCGCGTCGTGAGCGGGAGATGGGGACGAAGCTGGAGGCGGCGCGGGCGGCGGCGCACGCGGCGCGGGAGGAGGCGGATGCGTTGCGTAAGGACCTGAAGGCTGCGCTGGATGAACGGAGCGAGTTGGCGGCGATCAAGAACATGCTCAAGGGAGCCGCGGGTCGGAAAGCGTTGGCGACGAAATGAGTGCCGGGTTTTGGGGGTACAAGTACGTCAGGAGTGATTAGAAAGTCTCGCGAGTCATCGACGGGATCGAGTGTAACAAACCACGGGACGCGACGTCTTCTACACATCCGTAAAGGTAAGAAGACTCTTATTAAGAGTTATTAGCGCTACGCTCGTCGCCCGAATCGAATCTTCTTCGCGCTCATTTGGTCTTGCCTCCGCGGCGCGCCTGCCCGAGCCCGGCTGCCTCCCGGACGCACCGCTCGCACGCGCACTCGAACCCGTAGTCCCGCAACTCCGCCCGCCGTGTCGCCACGTCCCCGCCTTCGTCCACGTAGCACATCGTGAGCTCCTCGCCAGCCTTGATATCTCGCTTGGCAACCTGTACACAACAAAACAGTCAATCTCTAAATTCCCATACGATGATTAAAAAGAAGAATCGTACCAGCACGCAGGCGCCGTCCCTGTCGTCGTCATCCTTCAACGGCGTGACGTTCGGATCGCAATCGCTGTTGACGCACGATTGCAACGCGAAGAACCCGGTGCCCTCGCACGGGGTGCAGTACCCGACGTCCAACGCGTCTAGAAGCGGTCCGGTAACTTTCCGCTCGGGTGAATCATCCGCGTACTTGTCGTCCATCGCCAAAAAGTAATCCTCGACGTGCGACGCCACCGCGATTTCGAGGTTGTTCAGCTCGAACATGCCGATGACCCGCGCGTACACGTCGATGGTAAACAGCCCGGGGTAACGGTTATGCATCGCCGGGTCGGAGTGCGCCAAGACTTTGCGCAACAAGTCGAGGGATTCCGCCGCGATTTCCTTCATCGAATTTCGAAACTCGACCTCGGCGGCGCCCGCCGCGACGTCCGCGGGCCGTGACACCTCCTCCCACCAGATACCTTTGTGCGCGACGGCGTAGGGGCGCCAAGCGTCGTTCAGGCATCGGTCCACGTCGATTTCCGGCTCGAATTCCGAATTAGAAGCCTTCGCCTTTGCGACGGCGGCGAAGCGGTTGAGTTCGGCGCGGTGAGCGGTTTCGAGTAAAACTCGAGCGGCGAGCGGGAAGATATCGTTTGTTTCTTTGGCGTGGTTGACGAACGCGGTCGCGGCGAGGCCCCGTTCGCCACCCACGGGTCCGACACAGAGGTGCCTCTCGTGCCTGGACCACGCGTTGGACGTGCACGCGTCGGAGCAGTACACGTTTCGATCGCATCCCCCGTGGCATTCGAAGCATTCGGGCATTGGGAAATCTCGAGAGTCCGGGAGGGACTTGACGCCGCTCTGGAGTTCCTCCAGGACCCGGCGATCCACCATGCCCTCGCACGCGTCGCTGTGGGAGTCGTGGAGCAAGCGCGTGGCGATCTGACGCTCGATGGAGCCGACGTACCGGAAGCATTCCGCGCACACGAGCGCGTCGCATCGATTGTGCTCCTGCTGGATGCCCACGCGCGGGGGCTCGCGCAGCACGCGCTCGCCCTCGGCGAAGTCCCGCGCCGCGAACAACCCGCGGCCTCGGTACGTGCCCGATCGCGCCACGGTGACGTCGCCGTGGCCTGGCTCGTTCGGCAGGAGGAGGCTGTCGTAGTAGGAAGCGGCGACCTCATCCGTTGGCGGCGCGAGCAGGAGCTCGAGCTGCCGAGCCGCGACCGCGTCGAGGTCGGCGTCCGTCATGTTCGTATCTTCGGTATCGAACTTAAGCGGATCGAGAGAGTGCGAGGACGACGCGATGTCCCGGTCGAGTCACGCGCGGTGTGATGAGACTCGCCCTGAGGAAGCGAGGCGCGCGGAGCTATGGCCGCCGCCGACGGGATTTATAGATTTCCCCGAAACGAAATCGCAACCAACTCGCTTGGATTAATAAATTTGAAACCTTCGGCTACAGCCGGCTCTCAACGCAGACCTTCCCGGGCGTTCAGCGCTCGACGGTGAGCATCGCGGCGAGGCACTCATCCGCGTCCATGTCCTCGAGCAGGTCGAACACACTGCCCTTGCCGCCCGGGTGGCTCACCCGCGGATCCACGAACCAGGAATCGAGGGTCTTCCTCGGCACGCCCTTCGCCAACACACACTTACCGAAAGCGTCCTTGGAGACGGACGCCTTGAGCCAGTTGGCGCGCTCCGCGAGGCCCTCGAGGGGCGACGCGGACGCGTGCACGCCGTTCTCGCCCGTGAACGGCTCGTTGGGCAACCCGAGCGCCTTCCACTCCGCGAAGATCTCCCCGCGAAGAGACGCGAGCGGCGCCTGTGATGAAAAAAAACGACGTCAGCCTATTTGCCCATACGTAAATAAAAATAAACTTGCCTGCGCCGGATCCGTGGGGCCCAACAGATCGCCACGAAACTCGGACCACTTCAAGTCCTTCGGGTCCCACTCCACGACGTAGTAGTGGATGGACGCGCCTGGGGCGACGAAGGCGGAGCGCATGGTCATGAAGAAGCCGTTGAAGACGAAGATGCCGCCCTCGAGCTTGGCGCCGTAAAAGCCACCGCCGAATTTCTCCATGTTCCCCGCCTGCTTAGCCGCCTGCCACTTGGCGTCGAGGCCGTCGGCGTCGACTCCGAGCTTAGTGCACGCGTCGATGGCGTTGTAGACGAGCTTGTCGGCGAGCGCCTGTTTCCACGCGATGCCGAACTTCTGCTCGAACTTGTCTTCCGGGACTGGTAACTGATCGGGTTTGAGGAGCGTGGCTTTGGACGCGATTGCGTAGTAGTGCTGGTCGATGAGCTTGTCTTTATCGATCTTTGCGGCGGCGATGTCGCCCTCGGAGAGGATCTTGACGCGCTTGGAGGTGAGCTTGGCGACGACGAGGTCCTGCACCGCGCGGGTGTTGGCGTGGGGCTTGATGAAGACGAAGGCGGAGTTCATGAGGGGCGCGGAGGAAGGCGCGGCGGATCCACCCTCGGAGTTGGAGTCCTTCTTGGGGAGGATCTTCTTGACGGCGCCCTTGACGCCCTTGACGGCACCCTTGAGGAACGCACCGAGACCCATCACGTTCGATCGAGTGCGGTCGACTGAGTCGCCCGTGTGTACGCACGGAGCAGAGTGAAGAGCCGCGCGTGCGTTCGGGAAGAATATATCTTGCTTTGAACCGTCGCGCCGATTCCGAGCGACTGGCTCAGGTTGCTCCGTTGGATTCTGCACTGAAGAACAGTCATGTATCGGACCTATTTGGGGTTATCATAATTAGAATTAGAAATTTTCT
>Ga0315315_10005652_pt1 | contig 11551 bp, 12 predicted proteins | sample M140m3416metaG_FD_203699 | JGI IMG/M metagenome (GOLD analysis project Ga0315315, IMG submission 203699) | Ammonia-oxidizing marine archaeal communities from Monterey Bay, California, United States - M1 40m 3416 | ecosystem: Environmental > Aquatic > Marine > Intertidal zone | place: USA... | reverse complement strand
TCCAACATTCGTGAACCACTCTACAACTCATTAAATCATCATTCAAAGATACTGGTATCAAGAGTGTCAAAGACTCTAAGGAGAAATTTTGCACCAGCTCCAAAAAATAAAATAAAATTTGAAGCAATGACCAGTATAAAACAATTAGTAAATTCTCAAAGTAAATTCTCAAGTCGCAAGCTGACAAAGAATCGTGAGGAAAAAATACTAAGTCAAATGCAAACTCATACTGCTAATACTGTAGTTAATGCGTTTACTAAAATTCAGAATTCACCTTGGTATATCAAAGATGTTTATAACAACAAAGAAGATACATTGGCAAGACAATATGAAGATATAGGAAACGACAAAATGAAATCTTTTAGTATAATGCTTGCTAGCGGGGGCTTACCGAATCTTCTGACCCTCTTTCTGCGACACAATGGAATTACCCATGTTGGCCTCACTGCCCTTGCGAATGCCATCACTCCTGACAAGAACGGCAAGGGGGCACTGGCGTCCCTCCGGAGACTGGAGCTTCAGCAGAACTCCATTGGTGACGTCGGCCTCAGAGCGCTCGCAAACGCGTGCGCCAAGGGTGCCTTGCCAAACCTCCGCTACCTCCGCTTGGATGCGAACCAGATCAACAGCAAGGGGCTTAAGGACTTCGCCTCCGCCTGTGCCAAGGGGGCCCTTCCCAAGCTTCAGAATCTCTGGCTTGTGGACAACAAGATCGGCAACGTCGGCCTCACAGCGCTCGCTAAGGCGTGCGCCAGTGGGGCCTTGGCGCAGCTCACGAGCCTCGACCTTGAGCGGAACCAGATTGGCGACCCTGGCATGAGCGCCCTCGCGGACGCTTGTGCCAAGGGGGCATTGGCGTCGCTGAATGTGCTGGACCTCCGCTGGAATGCCATTGGCGACGCCGGCCTTGCATCCCTCGCGGACGCCTGTGCCAGAGGGGCCTTGCCAAATCTCCTAAAGCTCTTTGTGGGTTTATCGCACCCTGCACTGGAGGCTGTATGCCAGAGCCGCAAGATTGATCTGCGATGAATGTGTTGGAGGCAGCTATACGATGACAATTCTGGTCATTTGGAGGCGGAGGCGGACGAGGAGACTCGGGTGGGGTCGCAATTCCTGGACCACCAGGATAAGGTGAAGGCGAGCGTGGAGGGGGGAGATGGTGACAGGAGGTACAAGGAGCAACTGGACAAGATTCACTGTGTTATGAGCACCTAAACGTTTGTCGTGCTAGATGTAGGTGGAGCACTAACAATAACATCAGAATGACGATAATGTAGTGATGGTGAGGAATGGCAATGGCAATGCCATCAATCATGTAAATATTAGGTCTAATAATACTACTATTTACGTATTCTGAATTGATATCATTTTTTATGAGTCGCTTCATAAGTATTGAGTATGGAATTGGTCTGTCGAATGCATTCCATATGTTGAAAGAACGTAACTTCGTGTGACGTAAGATAATGTTTTGTGATTTCAATGCCTTATTCAGACTATGTTTGGTCGGATATGCATATTGTATCCATTCGGAAATCAATTGAACGTCTGTTGTAATGTCACCAAGGGAAAGTGTGTTGATGAATATTATACCATCACATATAGGATTGACAAGTCCTCGTATCATATTTTCGTGAGAAAGATTTTCTGGTTTAATAATCAATTGTTTATCAGGAGTGTGAACATGCACTGGCAATTTGTGGTGTGAATAACCCGTACAATATACCAATACGTCTGCCCTAATGTTTTTACCATTAGACAGCGTCACTGTGTTATGTTGTGCACGTATCACCTCAGCACATTCGAAGTGAACATTGCTTATTGTTGAAATCTGATTTTCTTCCACAATACCTCCATGAAAATTGAAGGATGGAAACAAATCCCCGTGCGGGTTCATATAATATTCATTGTCTTTTAACCATTTGAATACTGTTGATGTCGCAACGTCTTCACCTTCATCATGTTTCAACAGTACATATAATCCTAAAATGGTCATGCATTTAAAATACCACGATGTATAATTTTTGAAATTCACAAACCAATATGTTTTTCTGGCAACCCAGGTGAGATTCTTCAGTGATGATAGATTGTAAACATGATCACATGCTGCTTTTGATCCACCAACAACAACAACAGATAAATCATTATCTTGGATGTATTTCAGTTTCTCTGCCGTAAGCTGCTCGCTTACCAAAATCTTTCCACGAAATGACGTATGGTCGTTTTCAGGTACGTGAGGCCGGTACGTGGATCCTGTGTACACTACACAGGAGCATTCAATCGTTTCATTGTCGGAGGTTCTGACGAGCACTAGTTGCCCATGTTGTTCCAATTTTACGACCTTTGTCGAGAATCTGATGAGATGTTTAATGGAAATGCTTTTTCGACGTAGAGCTTCAAAGACAGATTCACAAGGAGCCTTTTTTGTAACGTCTTCTTCACCCCAATCTAGATGGTGGAACGAGTACCTTGGTGCGTGTGTTTTAAGATTCGCATAGCATTTTCGTGACATCCATGTTCCACCTACGTCTTCTTGTTGCTCAATTATGACAATCGATCTGCTTTGAATAAGGTTATTTGCAATGATCAGTCCCGAAATTCCCGCTCCAATAATAAGCGTATCAACATACATTATTAAAGAAATATTTTTTTTTTGATAAAGAATTGGATGTGCCGTGAATAAAATGTACATAGTTGTTAACAAAAGATGCCCAATAGAATTACCAACCGTCCTAGGTCCCCATCTGGCTCAAGCAGGTCCTCCAGGTCATCGAAGTCCTCACCACGAAATTCTTCCCCTAAAGTAGTTGGTTTGGATTCCCTACCAATGGACTTAGTTGAGTTGATTGCTGGTCAATTAACCGCACCTAATGTTAAAAGCTTGAGAGGAGCAAGAAGATCAATCAATAGTAATGGTCGCCTGAGAAAGGTTGAGAGGCGCAAGGGGAACACTGCTGCCTCCACGATTGCAGCACGTGCAAGGGGTAAACAGGCCAGAAGACGCGTTCCGCAATCGATTTTTTTAGTCCCGACTTACATAGGAGAGGAATCGAATTCATTAGGAGAGCAGGTTCTGCGGTAACCAGGGCACGTACACAACTGGAGGGATACACATGTGTACCCACGCTCAAATCGGATCGGGCTCCATCAAGGCTCATCAAGGCGGGAAGTGAGGTGAAGTGAGGCTATGGCTTTGCGAGGCATCCCTCCGGTCGCGACCTTCTCCTTTGGGGAGATTAAGAGACCCGCCTCCCTCGAGATAACTTTCGAGCAGCTCGACAACAAACGAGACACCACAGGAATGTGGAATCTGATCACGACTCCAACACTCGCTGGGCCCGACGACAATGGATGGGTCCTTGCTCCACACGCTGCACCCCTGGCCCGGCATGTCCAAGTGAGTCCGACCGGGTGGTTTCAGTCGATTGGAGATCTGGACGAATCGTTCTCCTCTCTGATCAAGTTGGTAGGCGAGAACGTCAAGATCGCCAACTTGAAAAGCCAGCGCGATCTCAATGGCAAATCAGCAAAGAAAGGAGATGTATTTGTCAAAGACAAGAAGCTCAGGGTCTGTGTCACCCTGGATGATGACGGGCGCTCATTCATGGTGAACCCTTGTAATCTTCATCCTCTTGTGTCACTATTCGAATAATTGTCTTTTTTTGCCTTTCGACCCAACCGGTGATGGTCGGGGTGATGGTCCGGCCTGGCGTGAACTTGATGGTCCGGCCTGGGGTGGACTTGGGCGTGGGTTTGGAATGGGTGCAAGGGGCCGGCGTGAATTTGCTCTACGGGGACTTGGTGCTGCACTTCCCCGAGCCGCTGGGGCTCTCACATGCTTTGTCGGTGTAAACATAAGTATTTCTTCCCCTTGAGATCCACCACGGGTTCTTTCCATTTTGCCATGGCGCCAGCCGGAAATGTGGGGGTGATGCTTTAATAGAAATGATCTGAGTCTATTGGCTGTATTTTTGTTTCGTGACAATTGATTTTCTCCACTTACTCTTTTCACCCGTCCATTGTTACCGGTTATAAAAGATTGTGACATATTTCCTAAGTTAGCATATGTCATGTTCCTATCTAATTTCTGTATTGTTGGTGCATTACTGAGATCTATTAATAACAATGGTTTCAAAATTTCATATTTGAATATTCTTGACATAGTTTGATTGTTCAAATGTGGTTGTATCATAACATAAGGTTCTGCCCCCGCTTCTGATGATGCATACCATGCGAAATTGTGATTTGTACTGGTTGCTTTACCATTTCCTTTCTCAACGTTTATGAATGGAGCGGCACGATATATTATCGTACCTTCATTCAACTTATTAATTTTGTAGTTCATTTACTTTACATATTATTTAAAAAGAAGAAATGACTAGAAATTGTAATGGAATACGCAATGGAAGAAGTCGTACTGAAAATACCGTCTGAACGTAACGATGCTAAGGACTGGATAATTACGCAACCACCAGGAGTTGTTGCCGACATATTTGATGTAGCAAAGGAGCTTTTTAAATTGACGTCTTCAATGGCCTCTGTTCAAGTAAGTTCTAAAGCTCAAGACATAGCACGCATTGCACAGCAACACTTAAAGTCGATAAGTGAAAAAGATGATGAAATCAGTTGTTTGAATACAGAACTAGAAGATATCAAAGCAAGCATTGATTCAAAAGCGCTTGAACAATCTAAAAGACAGATGAGGAATAACGAAGAGATTCATAAAAGTCAAATTCAGGAGCTTATGAAGCGCCAAGAGGACATGCTAGCAAGTAACCAACATCATATGAAATCATATTACGACAATCTAATGAAAAGATATGAAGAAGAAATAGATGGTCTGAAACAAGAAATGAACACAATGAAATCTGCGGAAAAATCAACAAACTCCCACATGTCAGATGTTCTTCGTGAATCTACTACTGTCTTGAAGCAATTCACAAAGGATGTCAATACTGGTTTTACTGGGGAGGAGCTAGTACGTTCGGTGTTCGAAGAAGAAGTCAACACTGGATTTCTTGAAGATACAAGTAGGAGTACCGAGCCGGGCTCTGAGGATTATTTGTGGAAATGTGATGGGGATACTCCCATTACAGCATCAGTTGAAGTCAAATTTAAGTCTAGCATTCATAGTATACATGACATGCAAAAGCATCGAGAGCGCGTATACGAAGCCGCGAGAATGAGAAAGATCGACATTGGATTATTCCTGAGTTTGAAGTGTAAAATACCGAATAAACCACTAATGTCAGTGGAAAACGTATCAGGAATCCCCGTTGTTTATGCAGCTCTGGGACCTGGTATGTCACCAAAACAGGTAATTCATACCGCGTTCGTGTTTGCAGGAGCATTAGCAAAACGAATCAAGACGGAGGATCAAACAGATTCTCAAACATTGATAGATCACGTTGTGACATCGTTTGATAAATTCATGAAGAATCTTAACAAACAACAAGACCTTATCCATACCATGAGACGTCAGGTGAACCAAAACTTCAGGTGCCTTGAAAGTATGGAAAAGATAAAGAATGAAATGATATCCGGAATTGAGGGTCTCAGAACAGACTATCCATGTTTGTGTCCTGCAATGGATGATACTGATTCTAATGACGGAATTGATGCTATACAGATGATTATTGAATACGTAGAGAAACACAAACGCTACCCCACTACCATCAGTCAACTCCCGGATGGAGCAGTGTCATCCGAAAGTGAGCTTGAGGAGCTTGTCAAACAAGCAAAGCGTGAGAAGAAACGGAAACTTTAGGATCTAAGATGAGACCAGGATGATGCATTTTTCCATTTTTCTGGCCGTTTTTTCATACTTAGGAAGGGAAAGTTTTTTTCACAAGTATAATAAAATGACTACAGAATACAATATCGTAATATACACGGCAATGATTAGTGGTCTTCTAGCGACTTGTGGATTTGCAGCACGTGCAGTATGGGAATGTATAGCATCAGTAAAAGAAACAAGACGTCAGCGTCGCTTAAAACATATTGAATTTTTGTTGGGTGAGTTTTACGTCCCGATCACAATGCGATTACATCGTGAACAGATGATCTGGGATCGAATCATACATGTAAGACAGAATTCTGGCACACCATTAGGACTCCACCCGTGTGGAGAACAACTCGGGGGCCTGGATTCTACTATATTAGACAACCACATAGCCATACAAAGTATCATAATTTCCAATATAGCAAAAGCAGCACCACAACAACATCTTTATGACATACTAACAAAGTATGATGAACATGTGACCATATACAAAGCATTACGCGATAGTGGAAGAAATTCCTGCTATCCAAAACAGCTTGGGTGTCCGTACCCGAAACGGTTGTACAGTATGTTGATGATTCGTGTAAGACAGTTAGAAACAGAACGAGATGCACTTCTGGGTGTATGTCCCTGTTGCAATTTCACGGGTTGCCATGTACCAGAAGCTGTTGTTGCTGAACCAACTAGGATAGAGTCAGCGGAAGAATTTGAGTCCAGACTCCGGTTAGAAATGACTTCTCAACCACAACAAGAAATACACCAGCTGGCATATAGATCATCTACATCAGATAGAGAGGCTTCAAACGAAACTGAAGCCGTTTAAATCATCGGTATTATCATCAAACTTGACAGATTTGATTTCTTCTTTTAGTTGCTCCTTTACTGGATTCTTTACTGGCTCCTTCACTGGCTCCTTCACTGCCTCCTTCACTGCCTCCTTCACTGCCTCCGGTACTGGCTCCGGTACTGGCTCCGGTACTGGCTCCGGTACTGGCTCCGGTACTGGCTCCGGTACTGTTGGCTCCAGTACCTTCACTGGCTCCGGTGCTGGCTCCAGTACCTTCACTGGCTCCGGTGCTGGCTCCGGTGCTGGCTCCGGTGCTGGCTCCAGTACTGTCTCCTTCACTGGCTCTTTCACTGGCTCCTTCACTGGCTCCTTCACTGGCTCCTTCACTGGCTCCTTTAGTGGTTCCTTTACTGGTTCCTTTACTGGTTCCTTTACTGGTTTCTTTACTGGTTCCTTGGCAAGTTCTTTTGGTGATTGGTTTGCTTTCTTTGGTGCCTCTTTAGCTTTTGGTTTCGTTAAGTTAGCTGACTCATCTGATTTGAAAAAATATACATCATTCGCATATTTTGTCTTGTCTGTAGTACTTAGTTCTGCATACTTTTTTGCAGCAATTTTTGAAATATGAGTGACACTGCCTGTACACCCATTTTCTTTATGATATTCTTCAGATAGCTTCTTGAAGTTTTCTGTGTAATAAGCCATGAAGCCAGATGGGGCTGCACGTGCATGTCTTCTTCTAGGAGGTGATGTACTTCTCATGCTTATATTGGTTGCGGCCATTTTTAAAAAAAAACTACAGACGCAAAAAAAATATTTGGTTAAATTATTAATAATGATACGAGGAAGTACACCAAGAGATGAAAGGCAGGCAAAACGCCAGCTGGCCGAAAAAGAAAGAGAAAGATGGGCCAAAGTACTTGCTGGAGCGAAACCGTTTGGATATCCCGGCCCGAAACCCAAGGTAAAGAAGCCCCGGGCTAAGAGAGTAGCCCGGGGCACCGCCGCGGAGATGAAGAAGAAAATCGCGGAATACAGAAGAAGACAGGCTACGGGTCTCTCGACAAGAGCTAGCACTATGCCACTCAACTCCGCAACTGCTGCTTATGCACTGCTCTTAAACGCGAGAAAGAAGGCAGCCAGAAGGGCGGCACTCGCGCGCAGAATGAGAAATCCTGCTTTCGCAAACAGATACGCACGTAAGGTGCTTGGCCAGAGATACCGCCAGGGCGGGCGCCTTCTTGGTGCGAATTACAAGGCACCGGCCTACATGCGCAAGCCAGGGCGTGATGGCAAAATTAGAACTACCCGTGTGCAGGCGGGCGCGGGCCTGCTGAAATATAAACCAAGGCCATTAGATGGCTTTGGGAAGTATTCTAATTTGATTGGGGGAATGGATGCTAGTGTCATGCGCATGGGCGATTTCGCCAGTAAGGCGTCTCTCATGGATTACGCGAAGATGATGAGAGACAAGGCACGTGCTGCTTACGTAGAAAGAAAGCGCCGTAAGGGTAAGAGCTCGGCTGTCCGTACTCCCATGACCAAGGAAGAGCGGAAGGAGGCCAGGCGTGCCGCTGCCAAACGTGCTTACAAAAAGAGGAAGGCCCGTACTCAAGCTGCTACCACTGTTGCTGCTGCGTACAGAGGGAAGAAGGCCAGGCGTGCCGCTGCCTTAGCCAATATGCCTCTCACACGTGCTCCCAACACCTCTAGCCCCATGTCCGGTGTCGATTCCCTATCGATGGCGAAAGGCATTTCGGGCATGTTTTCGCCAGGCCCTCCACCCTCGCCCCCCCGCCGCAAAGCACCACTCACCAGGGCTGCGGCAGAAAGAGCATCGGCTGCCCTTATGGCTAGAGCAGCGGCAGCGGCCAGACGTCCCTCCCGCACCACCCGGTCCATGGTTGCACCACGCAGATCCGCACGTTTCATGTAGATAAATTGAAGTATTAAAGATTTAAATGTGTGTATATGACAACATGTCAACACGCTCTTCACTAGAACAACTACTTCAAAATGAGAAGTCTGAATTCATACTTAACCCCCAAAATCGTCATCTTGCCTTTAAGGTGACTGACGATGAGCTGTGGGATCTTTATGAACGTCAGTTCGAGTGTTTTTGGCAACCCAAGGAGATAGAACCAGCCAAAGATAGAGGCTGGGATTCCCTCAATGATAATGAGAGAAACCTCATAAGTATGGTGCTTGCTTTCTTTGCAACTGCAGATTCGATAGTATATGACAATCTTGATATGAATTTTTCATCAGAAGTTCAAATTACAGAGGCTAAATTTTTCTATGGAATGCAAGGATTCATGGAAAATATCCATTCGCAAGTATATATGTCCCTTTTAACGACATACGTACAAGAAGAAGCTGAACAAAACAAACTCATAAATGCTATCAACGAAGTCGATACAATAAAGAGAAAAGCACAATGGGCCAACAAGTACTTCTCAAAAAATATTCCGTTTGCAATGAGACTTATTGCTTTCAGTATTGTTGAGGGTATTTACTTCAGTTCGGCATTTGCTAGTATTTTCTGGATAAAGAAATACAAAAAGGGTATTTTGGATGCGTTGACTTTGTCAAATTCATTTATAGCGAGGGATGAGGGTTTACATACAGAATTTGCAGTGGCTTTGTTCAAGAAATTGAGCAGGACACCCTACGAGACAGACGTTCATGAATGCTTCAAAGAAGCAGTCGATCTTGAGCTAGGATTTGTTAAAGAAATTCTAGATGTTTCTGTCATTGGAATGGACAGCAATAGTCTATGTGAATACGTGAAATTTGTTGCAGACAGGCTGATTATGCAACTTGGATACAAACCATTATATAATGTCAAAGAGAATCCGTTGCAATTTATGGAAACACAGTCTTTAAGGGTTTCGACGAATTTTTTTGAATCAAAAGTTCACGAATATGCATTAGCATCAGCCGGACAGTACCAGGAAGATTGCGATTTCTAATAGTAGATCGATTGTGAAGACTTAAAAGAAGCAAATTCAACCACTAAAAATGGTCAAAGTCACCAAAACTACCACCAAACCACAAGTCTCCTCCTTCGGCAGATTAAAATCTTCCCTGGGCGTCATCTCCACCCCCAAACCCAAGAAAAGTGGCTACGTTCAAGTCAAAGTCAACGGCAAAACCCACCGAATCCATCGAATGATGGCGATCGCCTTCGGCCTTCCCAAGCGGGACGACCAGGACGAAGTCGACCACATAGACGGCAACCCGTCCAATAACCGCCTGGAGAACCTGCGCTGGGCGAATCGGAGCGAGCAGATCCAGCACTCGTACGCCACGAATAAGAACCGCGCATCGAACGCCCCGAGGACATCGAAGCCGGTCGAGGGACGCGTCCTCGGGGCCGAAGCATGGGTGCCGTACGCTTCGAGTCAAGAGGCGGCTCGGAGTTTGGGGTTGTATCAGGCGGCTATTGGTGCGTGTTGCAGTGGGAAGCAAAAGAGAGTGGGCGGTTACGAGTTTCGGTGGGGTGTTCCCAACGAGGTGGCCGTGCTGGAGGGCGAGGTGTGGAAGCCGTACGAGTCCGCGTGGGTCTCCTCCCTCGGCCGTTTTAAATCGTCCAAGGGCGTGGTCTATACTCCCAAACCCGAAAAAAGCGGCTACGTTCGCGTCAAAATCAACAACAAATCCCACCCCATCCACGTGCTCATGGCGATCGCCTTCGGCCTCCCAAAGCGGGACGACCAAAACGAGGTCGACCACATCGATGGCAACCCGTCCAACAACCGCCTGGAGAACCTGCGCTGGGCGAATCGGAGCGAGCAAGTCAAGTACTCGTACGCCACGAATAAGAACCGCGCCTCGAACGCCATGAGGACGTCGAAGCCGGTCGAGGGACGCGTGCTCGGGGCGGAAGAATGGGTGCCGTACGCTTCGAGTGCGGAGGCGGCTCGGGAATTGGGGTTGAATCCAGGGAGCATGAGTGAGTGTTGCAGTGGGGAGCGCAAGCAGACGGGCGGTTACGAGTTTCGGTGGGGTGTTCCCAACGAGGTGGCGGTGCTGCCGGGGGAGGTGTGGATGGATGTTTTAAATTATTATTAACAAAGCTTGTCATCTTCACCCCCAAACCCGCCACGAACGACCTTCGACACCCCTTTTCCACGAACCACGCAACCAGAACCGCACTCACTCGCGGAACCGTTTCTTCAGTGGCACGGTAGGCATGGCGCACGCCTCGTGCTCAATCCGCTTAAAGCGCTTCTCACGCGCCTTATTATCTGCCTCCTTAATAGCAGTGATCTCTTCCCGGAATTGCGTGGCCTGCTCGCGGATGAAGTCGCGAGACATTGTGATGGATTGTAGCTTGCGCTTGCTCTTGGCGGCTTCCACTTCATGATATTGGAAAACATCCGCAATATTAAAGCCCCGGAGAAGTAACACAACACAATCGAACTTGCCTCTCTTGATGATCTCCTTGATGATGAACGTGCCCAAGACGATTCGGTCGCACTCCCGCACTGAACACCCAGGGGGTCTCCATTGCAACGTCACCAGGACCTCCTGAGTACCGACGGCAGGAACGAGATCTGAAGCAATGTGCTGTTCGTCACCATAAGGTAGCGGAGTGATGAAGTACGGATAGGGCTCCATGCCCAACTGTGTCTTTGCGTTATCCTCGAAGCACTTGCAACCCTGACCGGTTACAACGGAGAGGACTGCAAGCCGTCGGGTCTCAACGTCGACAAGATATTTGCTGCCGCCCTTGAAAGCCGGATCATACTTCCCGTACTTCTTCCCGATACCGTATTTGCTTGCGTAGTCCTCATATTTGTCAGCCGGATAATATTCGACACCTGGAAATGTGCAAAGTTGCTCCTTCGTCAGCACATCCAGGAATCCCATTGCGGAGGTCGATTGGGTTTGAGCCGCGGTTGGATTCGAGGCGGTTCGGTTTGGTATGGGTTACACATGTGTACCCATATGGCAACGTTATGGTGCTACGGCTAAAGTATTTC
>Ga0315315_10005651_pt1 | contig 11551 bp, 10 predicted proteins | sample M140m3416metaG_FD_203699 | JGI IMG/M metagenome (GOLD analysis project Ga0315315, IMG submission 203699) | Ammonia-oxidizing marine archaeal communities from Monterey Bay, California, United States - M1 40m 3416 | ecosystem: Environmental > Aquatic > Marine > Intertidal zone | place: USA... | reverse complement strand
CGTCTTACACTTAATGATTTACGTCCGTCAGGAAGATAAGACGCTGAGTTAATATCAGCAGATATAAAATCAAAAACAGATTCTATATCTAGTCGGTATTCCATCTGGGTTTTTATTCTTGAGTCGAACTGGAACGAATTTTGTATCTGTTGATTTAATATGACTATCAACATACCAGATAAAGCCAGCGAGATTAACACTTCAATAAGAGTAAAAGCCTCGAGTCGATTTGATAATGTCATTTCTGCGCAACTTCTTGCTTGAAATAATTAGCTTTAATTTCGACCCCTTCAGACGAAAGCGTAACTAGCAAAGGTAAGTAAGCGCTGGGATCAATTCTATCCAATTGATCTATTGCTGATAAAATTGAAATATCATTCTGTAGTCGTTTTAGAGAGTATTTTTCCTCAATGGTTATTAGCATCCGTGTTCGATTATTTGATGAATTTACAAATAATGCCATAGTTAGCGCACAAATAGATAACGCAATTAAAAGCTCAATTAGAATGAACCCATGGCTTCGTATCATGGTTTTTCAAACGCTAAGTGACCCAACGCTCCTACAATAATTTTCTTTCCACCGCAGCTTAAAACTACTGGTTTCAGCCATCCTCCAGCGTAAACAGCCACTTCCTGATTTTCACAAAGTGGTTCTAATTTGACGGTTATAACTTTTTTTGAGGTTGGGTTTGATTGTTGCAACAACGCAAGGTCAAACTTATTTTGGGTGATAGCGAGCCGATTGTTTGCCTTGTTGAGTAATTGGTCACCGATTAACGGCCATTTAGGCAATGTTAAAATAATCCCAACTATGATCATGACAGTTAACACTTCTATTAAGCTGAATGCAGGCATTCGCCAAAACTTATCTGAAAGCTTATCTGAAAACTTTGCTGACTTTATCATCATTTTTGTCTGTATCGTCGAAAACTCCATTTGGGCCAGCTGATTTAATTTGCAGCCCACCAGATGGCTTAAAGATGGCTGCGTAATTGTTTCCCCATGGATCTTTTGGCAAGCCTGAGAGGTATCCCATGGAGCTGTCATTTTCATTAATTAAGATTTTCAGGCCCTCTTCACTCGTCGGAAATCTTCCAGTGTCTAGGCGAAAAAGGTTTAGTGCAGTTTCAAGTGCGGAAAAATCATTTTCTATTTTAAGGTTTCGCGCCTGATCTGGTCTGTTCAGTACCATAGGTGCAACAAAACTTAAAAGCACCCCGATAATAGTGAGTGCCACTAGAATTTCAATTAATGTGAAGGCATTTACTCTATTTGATAAAGATCTGACCATCAGTCAACCTACGGCTTGCTGCAAAGACATCATAGGGGTTACCACCGTGAAAGCGACAAAAAAGATTATCACTCCCAACAGAACTATAGTGAGTGGGCCAAGTAACTGCATGGATAAACTAAGCCATTTGCGTTGATTTTTGTAGTTACTTTCTAAAAGATTTTGAAACGTTTTCGGTAGTGTCCCTGATTTCTCAGCCAACCCAATTCTCAGCAATTCCATACGGTTAAAAAGATTCGTATTTTCGAGAGCTTGTTCTACTGAAGAGCCTTCAAATATCTCGTCTTTTACCCTTGATAACGCAAGCCTGTAGTATTGATTTCCAGTGGCACTTACTGAAAATTGTATGGCAGTTTCGAGATCACTCTTTAACAATAAAGCTAATGATATGTTTTCGAGAAAAATTGATTTAGCTCTCATCCGCAAAAGCTGCCCAAAAACGGGTGTATTGTTGAGAGTTTTTTCAAGTAGAAACCGAGATTTGGTAGTGCTGCGAAGTAAAGAAATCAGCAACAAGAGTCCAATAACAAACCAAAGAAGCTTTAGTAGAGTTTCGTAACCTCTACCAGAAAAAGATAGGATAAGGCTGGTTAAAAAAGATTGTGCATCTTCTTTTATCAATATCTTGAACTCAGGAAGAACGTTATCAAATATTATCACTAAAACAAAGATAGACACAGTAAATACAAACAGCGGGTAAGTAATTGCTTTTTGGAAGTCAGCAAATATAGCATTTTTACGTTCTTTTGCTGTGATAATTAATTCAAGGGATCTGGCTAAATCGGCATTTTCGTAACCTACCCGAAGTAGTGAAATTGTATCAGTTTTCACATTACTAAAGAGATTTTCGATAGCGACAAGAAAATCAACACCTTCTGCAAGCTCTCCATTCAGAAGATATGAAATGCTGCTAATTGTCCCACTTTTGGACGATGCCAGTATATTAAGCGCTTCAGAAAGAGCCATGTCTTGGTCAATTAGAGCTTGCAGCGCCCTAATGAAATCCCAAAAAGCCTTCTCACTAAATTTTTTCATTGGCTTTAATTCAGTAATGAGTTCGCCTTGCCGTGATAATCTGTCGCGTGCATTTTTTTTCGACAGAGCCTCAATCACTCCCGAGACAGGGCCAACTTGAGACTGAGCTTTGTAATAATACTTTTTCACTAAATGTTCTGCTTAAGCCGGGTTATCTCAAAAAGTGATGTGTTTTGATCATTGAACAGGCTTAAAGCCTCTTCCTCCATTGTATCTATTATGTTCATCTTCGACAAATTTAGTTCCATCAAAGCAATATTTTCACTGTCTAATTTCAAATGAGACATTACGGGAATTCTGCCACTAAAACCCGTATAATTGCATGTTTGACATCCTTCAAAAACTCCGGGAAATGAGCTTTTATGCAGGCTTGATTTTATAGATTTTGCTTTACAATCAGCGCAATACACTCGCACTAATCGTTGTGAATAAACGCCAAGTAAACAGTCAGAAAGTAAAGACTGGTCAATATTAAGGTTCAATAGCCTCTTGATAGCACTAATTGGCGTATTCGCATGGACCGTTGAGATAACAAGGTGCCCAGTCATAGCCGCTCTGACAGCAATTTCAGCAGTTTCAGCGTCCCTAATCTCTCCTATCAATATCACATCGGGATCATTGCGTAATAATGATCGTAATCCCTTTGCAAAGTTAAACCCTACATTATCGTTTACTTGGGTTTGAATTATTTTCGGTATTTCTACTTCAACTGGATCCTCAACTGTCATAATATTCAAGCCACGATCTACGAGCGTATTAAGAAGTGAATAAATAGTGGTAGTTTTACCAGAGCCTGTTGGACCGCAAACTAATATTAATCCAGATTGGTGTGATATTGCTTCAAGAAGAGAGTTTACATGTTTTTCGGCGAGTGAAGTGTCGCTTATCTGTGCATGGGTAAGTTGATTGGAAAAAAACCTTAAAACGACGCGCTCTCCATTCTTAGTAGGAAGCGTTGCCACTCGAATATCTATGGAGCTTCCCTTAAACGACACATTCATCCGTCCATCTTGAGGGAGACGTTTTTCTGTTATATCGAGATTAGCGACCAGTTTTATCCGCGAAATAATCATTTGCGCAACGCGTTTATCAAGTTGAGTGAAGTCTGAAATAACCCCATCAATACGCATTCTCACTAATAAATTTCTAGTGCCCGGATCAATATGCAAATCTGACGCTTTTCTTGAAATTGCCGCTGAAAGGAGAGTATTGAACAACCTGACTATGGGCGCATCATTTTCATCGTGTGCCGAAAGAGCAACTTCCGCTGTCTTTACAAACTCTGTTTCAGAGATGTACTCATCAACTTCTGAAAATATTTCCGTGTCTCTGTCACTAAGGCGGTTTTTTTCCAATTCAAATGTGTCGACACTCGTTTTAATGTCTATTTGTCCATCAAAAGAAAGCCACAAATCGTGTGAAACACTCAGTGCGATGCCAGGTGGCACATAAGCTATTACTGGTTTTTGGTTATCATCTATGATTATGCCATGTTTCTCTAATAAGTTTTTATCAAGTAGCATTTAATTACCAGTCACTGGCCGCAATTTGGGACGCAGCGAGGGAATATTCAAACGCTGGCCCACAGGTTTAGGTTTTTTTGAAACCATTTCATTACCTTCGTATTCAAAGAGCTCCCTCCCCAAATTTGTTCGCCATGTTTTCAAAACTTGATTTCTTTGGTTTTTTGCTGACACCAAAGTTGGCCTTAGAAAAATCGCTAAGTTTCTGCTTATTGTTTGAGAAGATTCTTGCTTAAAAAGCATCCCTAAAACTGGAATGTCTCCTAAAAAGGGGACTTTAGACACACCTATTTCTTCCTGTTCAACTCTTAGGCCACCAATCGCAATTGTCTCACCCTGTTTGGCACTCACAACAGTGGAAATTTGGCGCTTTACTGTCACCACATCACTCAATACTTTTACAGATTGATCAATGCGAGAAATCTCCTGCCATATCTCCATTATTATGTCGCCTTGTTTGCCAATCTTCGGCTTGATTTTAAGCATTGTTCCAAGATCTTCACGTTTTATTGTTTGGAAAGGTGTGGCACCATCACCCTGTTGATTAGTAAATTGACCTGTAATGAATGGAACATTTTGACCAATTAGAATTGTACTTTCTTTGTTCTCTGTCGTCATCAGACTTGGTGTGGCCAAGATGCGATTGTCCGTATCACTTTTCAAAGCGTTAATCATAATCCCTATATCGGGAATTTTACTTGCTCCAGACCCAACAGCTAATAAGCCGCCAACTGCACCTGTTAAAAAAGCGTCACCAGCAAGCGTGCCAATGTTACTACCAGCTTGCCCAGAAACAACACTGGTTGAAAAACTACCATCGTTAATAGAAAATTGGAGCCCCAGTTTGTCTGCAGAGTCTTCTGATATTTCAGCGATAATTGCATCAACATAGACTTGGCGTGGAGCACGATCCATTTCTGCTATAACTTGTATAGCTTGTTCCAAAGATGCATTTGGACCAGACAAGATGACTTGGTTTGCACTTTTATGTGCTGAAACGCTTACAGTTTTTGTGTCTGGGTCAGATGATAGGACAGGACTTAAAGTTTCTACTAGCTCGCCAGCATCCGCAAAATTTAAATCAATAACTTTTAATAGATGTACATCTTTACTTGGTACTAATTCTATTGAAGGTAAAATTTCACTAACGACAGTTTTTTGCGGAACGGGTAAAATTTCTTTAGTTTTTTCTAGATTTCCAATCATATTTCGAAGCTTAGCGATCGATTTTTTTTCTCCTGAAACCAACAAGGCGTCAGCTGTGGAATCATCAGAAATAATATTTAAACCAGAAAAAATTGGAATTTGTTTGATTAATTCTTTAACGCCAGTTTTTGAAATCTTACCTCCCAAATATAAGCGCTCTAGAGAAATTACATCTACCTCTAGTGGAGTCACACTGCCTTTCGATACAGAGGATTCTTTCTTGTTTATAGCAAAGGTTTTATCTGAAATTTGGCTGACCTCACCACCAAGGCCTTCGATTATTTCTACAAAAAGTCCGTGTATATTTTCTTTTCCAGAAATTTCTTTCTTCAAGGAGATCTTTTTCTTCGGTTCAAAATCTAAAATATAAATATTGCCAGTAAGCTGAGAGAAATACGAGCTTACCGCTCCGATGGGTGCATCCACCAATCTAATGGTGTCTGCAGCCGCAGAGGAAAAAAGGAGGAAATAGAATAAAATTAGTAATTTTAATTTATTCACAGTCTTATCCTCAACATTTTCAATTCCCCACCACGTTGAATTTCTACCTCGAAATAACTGTTCACCGGTTTTTTGCTTAGGTGTGGTTCAAGCTTATCTAAGTGATGCGTATTTATACCGTCGATACTTACGATAAGATCATCAGCTTTAAACGGCGAAGCAAGCAAAAGCAAATTGGGCACAGTCTTATCTATAATCCAACCAGTGCGGCCACCAAAAGTACGTCCTGGCTTGGGTAAACTTGTAAATTGAGATGCAATAAAATGTGGGACTCCAACCTTCATAGCTATATTTTTAAATTTAAATAAAGCCGCCTGGTCAGTTGTATAATTTTTACCACTCCAATCCGATTGGACGGTATCTGCGACAGTTGGTAATCCGGTATCTTTGACGGCTCTGTTGTTTTCAAATGAAATTGAGTACGGGGTTCCCTGTTTATCCCGCAGTAAAAGTTTATCTCCTTCAAACGCTTCAGATAAGAAAGAATTTAAGCCAATTTCTGTTTCCTCATTTAGCTCGAATATTATGAAGCTATTGCCATTATTATTTTTTGCTACGAAAAGTGACTGATCTTCAGAAAGGTAATGAGCTATTAAAAGATATCCAGGCAGTGGAGCAGCCTTTTGGGTCGCAAAAAAAATACGATTAAAATTGATCTCTGAGGCGGTTGCGTTAGTGCTAATTAGGTTCAACCCGATCAACAGAGATCCAATATAGCTGATAATTTGACTTCGATTTAGCATGTTGCATAATGCCACGCTTATGGGTTTAGATAAACGTTTTTTTGCTCCGTGCAGTTCTTTGATTGAAGTGTTCAAATTTCTATAAATATTGCATGCAATTAGCTGGCACATTTCCAACAATCTAACAGAAGTTCTGGAGGTTATATTGCAACCCCAAGAAATCCAGCTACCTGTCTACAATGAAAAATACCCATAAAACGGATGACACAGGTCCCATTTCTGTGCCGGCCAGACGCATGACACGATTAAGTCATATCGGTGCCCTGACTGCAGGTGTAGCCACCAACATGGCGCTAAATGGTGTTGTACAATTAGGACAAGGTAAACGCCCCTCTTTGCACGACCTCCTCTTAACTCCAGCAAACATTAAACGAGTATCAGCCCAGCTAGCACAAATGCGCGGTGCAGCAATGAAAATAGGGCAACTGATATCAATGGGCACTGATGATATCCTTCCACCGGAACTATCCCAAATTCTTGCACCTTTACGTGATAACGCGCACCCCATGCCTCCTATTCAACTTAAAAACGTTTTGAATACTGAGTGGCCATTGCATTGGTTGAAGTCTTTTAAAAATTTTGACGTACGTCCGATTGCCGCAGCTTCCATAGGTCAAGTACATCGTGCCCAACTGAAGGACGGCCGTGATCTCGCGATCAAAGTGCAGTATCCCGGTGTTGCAAAGAGTATCGATAGCGATGTGGCCAATATCGGTTTTTTGATACGCGTGTCTGGCCTACTTCCTGAAGGTTTTGGACTTGCTTCCTATCTAGAAGAAGGCCGCAAACAACTCCACAAAGAGACTAATTACATTCGAGAGGCTACACAACTTGAGCGGTTCAGCGGTTTGCTTAAGGATATGAAGCAATTTATCGTACCAGAACTTCATGAGGATTGGAGCACACAGAACATTCTAGCGATGACTTATGTAGAAGGGGTGCAAATTGATGGTCTCTCAGAAGAAACGCAGGCAGTTCGTGACCAAGTTGCCAAAGACCTAATTGAACTTACCATCAACGAACTTTTCGTCTTCGGCGTAATGCAAACCGATCCAAACTTTGCCAATTATCGATATCAGTTGAATAATCAGCGGATAGTTTTATTGGACTTTGGTGCAACCCACGAAATAGCTCCATTGATAATGCAATCTTACCGTGACCTCATGATCGCTGGTCTTACTGGCAATGATGTTGCCTTGGAAAAGATTATTATGCGGATTGGATTTGTTGACTCAAAAACAACAGAGAAGCACCGCAAACAAATAATCCATATGGTCAAACTCGTATTCGGTACATTGCTCGACCGGCGCTATGTGGATTTTGCGGACACAAAGCTAGCTTTGGACCTTCAGCTTAAAGCAATGGCTCTAGCAAAGGATGGCTTCTCCCCACCACCACTACCAATTGATGTTCTTCTATTACAGCGAAAGCTTGGTGGGATGTTTTTTCTGGCGTCTAAACTCGCTGCCAGAGTCGATATCATGTCATTATTAGAGGGAGCGATTAAAGAAGTTGCTCAGCATGTTCCACATGCGATGAGATAAACTCGATGGTATTTGAAAATTGTCAGATCGGAGAAGTGCCAGAACGCGATCCCTAGAATATTCAATTTTAGTCGATTTTATTGATAAAGGTTCTTAGATAAATTTATCTGCCAAGCACCGGAAAATACACTGTCTTGAAAGAAGTAAAGATGCAAATTTGGGCTCGAGGCTGGGAAAGTAACCATACTCGCAGGCGCGTTGTTGGGCAGAGATGCAAAAATATATTCGAGCATAATGACAGAGGCACCCAATCGTTGAAATATTCTACTCTCGCTACTGGGCGTTCAGCTATTTTGCCCTAATTGTCAAAGATGACCAAGACTCCAAACATGCGCTTAAAAAGGCTTTTTGAGCTAGGATTAGGTTCTTTGAATTCCCCACCAGGAAATGTTAGAATTCTTATTGCCTTATCGTATGGGATTATTTGCCATACAATCTTTTCCTTTGCTGTATTGGCCATGATAACGGCCATGTTTTTTGGTATGAGTAAAAGTCTAGGGAACCTTCCTTCACCATGGGGCCTTGTTGCCAATATTGCTTTGGTTTTGCAATTTCCACTGGCTCACTCTTTTTTTCTAACCAAGCGTGGCGGTGCGGCCTTATCTAAATTGGCACCATCCAGTTATGGTAATACACTAAGCACCACTACGTTCGCCATAGTTGCTTCGATTCAATTACTAGCTTTGTTTGCGCTTTGGACACCAAGTGGGATCATCTGGTGGCATGCGCAAGGCTGGATATTTGTTTTACTATGTTTGCTCTATGCAATTTCATGGTTGCTTTTGATTTGGGCCAGTTTTGACGCGGGCGCTGAAGTTCAATCTGGTGCTTTAGGTTGGATGTCACTGATGCAAAAAATAAAACCAACGTTTCCAGACATGCCAACCCACGGTTTGTTTAAAGTGATACGCCAACCGATATATGTCGCCTTTGCGTTAACTACATGGACGGTTCCAATCTGGACACCAGACCAACTTTGCCTTGCAATTGTGTTAACGACGTATTGTTTTATAGCGCCATCTTTTAAAGAGCGTAGGTTTTTACAGCGCTACGGAACACGCTTTGACGAATACAAAGCGCAAGTACCTTACGCGATACCCAATCTCAGCTCTATTTTTAAGAAGTAAAAGACTGAAGATGCAACTCCTGCTATCAAACAGAATAGCGCACCCATCAAAAAAATTTATGAGCTTGTTTTTATGGGCTGGTAAAAGCGCATTACTTTAGAACCCCGACGGTATTATCTAGTTTGAAGTTTGCTTTTTGTGAGGTGAGACGTGAATGCTTTGGACATTTTTTTCAAAGCCAAGAAAGCTTAAATCACGAAATTGCTCCTAGAAGATACTTAAATAACGAATGTGACTTATCAATTTTTTTGATCTCAAGTGGCAGGACCATTGTTTTATAAAAGCCCAGAACGTGGTGGCTAAAGTTCAATCCAATGAATAATAGCTTCGGTCTGGTTAAAATTTTCATTTTTGTCGACATATCGACATTCTGACGATTCAGCTTAGTTTTTTGATTATATTCAGGAGCTTTAGATATGTGTAGTTCACATACGAAAACACGAGTTGTAATTCCAACAAGCGCAGCGGGTGAAGCTGCGCTAAGAGCGTTTGCACCACGCATGGGAAAGCATTACAAAAACGGTCGTAATTACGACAGGGGAACAGGCCACCATCGTGATGTATCAATGCTTTCGCCCTATCTCCGTTGTCGGCTCGTACTCGAACAGGATGCAGTTGAAACCGCTCTTCAATTCCATGGTGCGGAGGTTGCAGAAAAGTTTATACAAGAAGTGATTTGGCGTGGATACTTTAAGGGCTGGATGGAACATCGGCCTATTATTTGGGATCAATATTGGGAAGGCCTGATCGATGACCTATCAGCACTCGAATGTGATCATGATTTTCACCGTCGTGTGGAAGCAGCTGAGTCGGGGGAAACTGGTCTAGACTATTTTGACAATTGGGCCAAAGAACTGGTTGAGACAGGATATCTCCACAACCATGCTCGTATGTGGTTTGCCTCAATCTGGGTATTTACACTGGGCCTACCGTGGCGCGTTGGAGCTGATTTCTTTTACCGTCACCTCCTTGACGGAGATGCAGCATCCAACACGTTGAGCTGGCGTTGGATAACAGGTCTGCACACTCGTGGTAAACATTATTGTGCAGAGGCTCAAAACATTATTAAGTTTACCGGCCGACGTTTCACTCCGGATCCCACTGATCTAGCTATTGCAAACCATGGGCTTGAGGCAACAGAACCAGACGGCCTACCAGATGTTCAGGCGCTGCGTTTTATTACACCCCCGCAAACGAACAGTCCGACCGCCCTACTAATCACAGACGAAGATTGTCGTATTGAGGATTTTGAGCTTGGAGCATTAGATATCAGAACGGTTGCAACCTTAAAGATTGCCCCTTTGCGATCACCACGGCCAGTTTCAAAGCATGTCCTGCGTTTTGAGGATGGCGCGCTTGCAGACGCTGCTCAGCGGGCTGGCTTTTCTCCGATAACCCTGCAAGCAAACTCCACTGACATGTTAGTAAAGTGGGCTGCAGATGCAGGCGCCACCCAGATCATTACACCATTTGTTACGCGTGGCCCACTGAACGATTTTATGGATGCGGCCAAACCAAAACTGACCGACTTAGGTATCACGCTTTGCGAATGGCAACGGGATTGGGACTTAGCGATATGGCCGCACGCAACAGCGGGCTTCTTCAAAATCAAAAAGAAAATACCCAGCATTCTTGAACAGACAAGAATGACATGATCACGGGCATTATCATTGGTTCGAACATCATGCGTCTAGCTTAGATCTAAAACCCCAGCGTATCGCAAATATTGTAGCATTAACGTGTGCATAAAGAAGCGGTATCTTGAGGAGCGTATAGTTCGATCACAGTGTGCAATGAGTTAAGGCAGATAACTCCCATTTTGACCCCGAGCTGTAAGTGCCTTCCAGTCATAAGAATGACACAGACCCACAAAGGCGAAGTACTACCTCTCGACCGCGGCGTTCTTCAAAAACATCAAATGATTAAGACAGTACGATGAGACGAACCCGATATAATCTCTGAAAGATGGTGGATCGTTCATTGATAGTCTCATGGGTTAACAAGACGCGGCAAGAGCAGCTGAGCGGCTAAATCTGAAAGTAAATGACGAATTTGGATGCTGCATTGATGGAATTAATTAGAAACTGGATCATGGGCTCAGGGCAGCTTTTGACATCCGGCAAGATAACTGAACAACCCTGAACCACTCAAGTCACGTCCTTACGAACTTTTTCACTCTTAATTGCAGAAAATATTAAACCTATCAAAGCTTTACTTTTACAATGAAAATAACAATTATTACTCAAAGTTTTTGAAAGAGAGTGGACTCATGAAAGTCAAGTTAATCGCCGCATTCACTGGATTGTCACTAATTTCTGCACCAGCGACTGCTAATGATGAGTTTATCGGTGGCTTGATGGGTGCTATGATTGGTGCTGCTATAACCAGCCAAGGGAACTCTAACACGAACAATAGACGTTCTCATAGCAAGCCAAAAGTCTCCTCCGCTACGCGCCAGAAAAACAAAGAAATTCAGGAAGCATTGAATTATTTTGGCTTTTCAGCAGGGGTACCTGATGGAGTTTTAGGTCGTAAAAGTAGAACAGCAATGTCGCAAATGCAGGCATGTATAAACCGTCCT
>Ga0315315_10005650_pt1 | contig 11551 bp, 10 predicted proteins | sample M140m3416metaG_FD_203699 | JGI IMG/M metagenome (GOLD analysis project Ga0315315, IMG submission 203699) | Ammonia-oxidizing marine archaeal communities from Monterey Bay, California, United States - M1 40m 3416 | ecosystem: Environmental > Aquatic > Marine > Intertidal zone | place: USA... | reverse complement strand
ATGCATTTTGAGCCTGAACAAAGCAGGACGACGAAGCAAAACAAATGAAAATCAACAGGCACGAGATTCTAGGCAAACGCATGACATCGATAGATTGAGAGGGTGTTGAATTTCCCGACGATCCGGTAGGAAACTGAATCGGTTGTTTTCAGATAAACGCTGCGAAGAAACTGAGTTCACCATCAGACCTCGACATCTCCTCGCTCAGCCTGTTCTAGCATCGCAAGACCACTCGATTTAGTTGGTGTAACAACAGAATCCAGCGTATAAACGAAAACAACCTGCCGGTCAGTCTAACCGATTGCTCGCGATTCCAGTGCTGCGTCCATGGGTCTTCTCTGACACTTTAAGGCGTCTTGCGTTGCCTACGAACTAGAATCGCGGGCAATCGCATTCGCCGATTAGACACTCCTTCGCGCCCCCGGATTCCCTAGCGTCCCCTGTGCAAACCGCTACTGCTTTTTCGGTGCACGACCTTGGGAACTAGATCTGGGGGCGGCAGAAACCCTGCCCATGACAGCTCTGAAAACAGGGATGCGCACGAAAAACGACGTTGATCCCACTGTTTCAGCCGGTGACTTCCAATCCCAAATAGCTCCAGCACCACCTGCGGTGACGCGACGGCAACGACTCAGCCGCACCGAGCCGTCCAGAAAATGTGGCCACAACAACGCAACTGCACGAAGCATTCTTCCTCTTTTGCCCCATTTACGACACTCCTTGTAGGAATTTCACATCAGGCTGGATACCAACTTCAGTGAATTCGCTACAATTCCGTCCGTACGGCGAAGCACTGGATCAGCTCGATGATGAGGTGGGTCCAATGGCATCCCTTGATGACAGTGCGACGTCACTTTACAGAGAGTGGGATCAAGAAAGAGATAATTGGAATGAGCGACGCAAAAGTCAGTGGAATTGTCCACCTGATCGAAGACACCAAGACCTATGGCAACAAAGGTTTCCAAAAGCGGTTGGTTGTACTGGAGCAGGACAAAGGTAGCTTTACAAACTACGTGCCTATCGAGTTTACCCGCGACTCCTGCAGCTCTGTTGATGAGATGACGCTCGGGGACGAAGTCGAAGTCAACTATCGCTTGAACGGCCGTCGTTGGCAGAAAGATGAGTCGAGCGAAGCGAAATACTTCTTGAATGCAGAAGCAATGTCCTTTCGCATTGTGTCCGGCGGTGGTGGTGACACCATGACCGAACGTGTAAGCGAACCCAACGACGCATTCGCCGAAGCAGGCGATGACGAAGCACCGTTTTAGAGACGCATTTTCGAGGCATTGTTCGCAACCAGTTGTTTGCAACGAACGGTTCATGATGTACCGCACGTTTGCCGTGCGGGCCAGCTTCGATGTCGAACAGAACGATTGGACATTCGTGGCCAGTCGAAAGAATGCATCGCCCAGCTCGACAAGGACAAAAGGATTGTTTTTCTGCCGATGAAGCAACTGGCTGCCCAATCTTGACTGGCTGCCCAACACTGCGAGCGTGGATCGACTTCGATTTACGATAGCACACTGAATCGCAGCGATAGCCTATGTAATAGTATCGAGAAGCGACAACAAAGAAGCCGGAATCCAGTCATTGCTGAAGGTAACTTTGTGTAGCGAGGCGTGTTTCCGGTAGCTAGAAGGCGTGATGTCGCGTACGCTTTCTCGCTCTTCCCACTTCACAGGAGGCCCTTGGGCACGATGAAAGTTGGCGTAACAAAGGAAATCTACCCGGGTGAATGCCGAGTCGCGGCAACCCCCGAGACGGCTCGGCGTCTAATCGAGAAACAGGGTTTTGAAGTAGCCGTGCAATCGGGAGCTGGTGACTTAGCCAGCTTTCCAGATGATCGCTACCTCGCTGCGGGCTGTCAGATTGTTGATTCTGCAGACCAAATCTGGTCCGAATCGGACATAGTGCTTAAAGTCCGCAGCCCAGAGCAAAGCGAAGTTCAGCAACTGCGTCCCGAGACAACGCTCATTAGCTTCCTGGCCCCCGGGCAAAACCCGGAGTTACTGGAAAGCATTGCATCGCAAAAAGCTTCTGCGATTGCGATCGAAGCAGTCCCACGCATCAGTCGCGCCCAAAAGCTGGACGCACTTTCATCGATGGCAAATATCGCTGGCTATCGCGCCGTAGTTGAAGCTGCTGGTCTATTCGGTCGTTTCTTCACCGGACAGATCACTGCAGCGGGCAAAGTACCGCCGGCGAAAGTATTAGTGATCGGAGCGGGCGTTGCAGGCCTATCGGCCATCGGTACCGCTCGCGGCTTGGGCGCCATTGTTCGAGCATTTGATGTGCGGCCTGAGGTTGCTGACCAAGTCAAAAGCATGGGAGCCGATTTCCTCATGCTGGAATTTGAGTCGGATGAATCCGGTGGCACCAGCGGCGGCTACGCCAAGACGATGAGCAAAGAGTTCATTGATGCAGAAATGGCGTTATTTGCGGCTCAGGCAAAAGAAGTCGACATTATCATTACGACGGCTTTGATCCCCGGCAAACCCGCCCCCAAGCTGATCACCCGTGCGATGGTTGAGTCGATGCGACCAGGTAGCGTTGTGGTTGATCTGGCTGCCGAACAGGGCGGGAATTGCGAATGCACCATCCCCAACGAAGTCACCACTCATCATGGTGTCCACATCATCGGCTACAGCGATCTCGCCAGTCGTTTGGCCAACACTTCCAGCCAACTGTATGGAACCAACCTCGTCCATTTGCTTGATGAGATGGGCGGGGCAGAGGCTTTCAAGTTTGATATGGAAGACGTTGTCATACGCAGCGCTACCGTGGTCAAAAATGGCGAGGTCACATGGCCGCCACCGCCCGTATCGGTATCTGCGGCAGCTCCTAGCCAAGCTCCAGCAACAGCAGCGCAGGAAACGGTGGAATCACCGAGCAAAATTCCATGGCTCAATTACATCATGCTTTTCGTGGTTATCCTTGCGCTCGCGGGTGTCGCCATGACGCAAAATGCGGGTTTCATCACAGACTTTACCGTCTTCCTGTTGTCCTGCATCATCGGTTGGCAAGTCATTTGGAATGTCTCCGCCTCACTGCACACTCCTCTGATGAGTGTCACCAACGCCATCAGTGGCATCATCGTCGTTGGCGGTATGGTTCAGATGGGTGTTAGCAGCAGCCCTGCAGTCTGGTTGGCCGCAATCGCGATTTTCGTTGCTTCCATCAATATCGCTGGTGGCTTTCTGGTCACCCACCGAATGCTAAAGATGTTCCGCAAATAAGATCGCGATGACTCACTCTCCTCTGCTGAACCCAATGTTTCAAAACGTGATTGACATGGATTTGACCTCAACACAACTGCTTGCCAGCGAAACGCTTTCCATCGCAGTTTCCTCGGCCAAAGTTGCCTATCTGGCCGCCGCAGTGCTGTTCGTCCTCAGCTTGGCTGGTTTATCAAAACAAACCACAGCAGGCAGAGGCAACCTGTTGGGCATCATTGGCATGCTGATAGCGATTGCCGTCACCATCGTTGCAATGGTGTCGGCAGAGCACGCCATCGCGGTCTCCGCCTACACAATGATGGCTGTAGCGATCGCTGCAGCTGCTGTGGTGGGTGCGGTCATGGCCGTACGCGTGCCGATGACCGGCATGCCTGAACTCGTTGCTATGCTGCACAGCTTCGTCGGCCTTGCTGCAGTGTTGGTGGGTATTTCGAGCCACATAGAGTCTTACGCTGATGTTCCCTCTGGTGAACTTCTCATTCACGACATTGAAATCTTTATCGGCGTGTTCATCGGTGCCATTACCTTCACGGGCTCAATCATTGCGTTCTTGAAACTCCGAGGCACGATTGGCGGAAAACCACTGACTTTGCCGGGCAGACACATGATCAACTTGCTCATGGTAGCTGCCTGCATTGGCTTGGGTGTCTGGTTCTGTCAGGAATCACACAATCCCGATGGATCGCACAACGATGGCGGGCAGGCCATGACCGCGTTGCTGGTCATGACGGGAATCGCCTCCCTGATTGGCGTGCATTTAGTGATGGCGATTGGTGGCGCTGACATGCCCGTGGTCGTTTCAATGCTGAACTCCTATTCAGGCTGGGCAGCGTCAGCAGCAGGCTTCATGCTAAAGAATCACCTTCTGATCGCCACGGGTGCTCTTGTCGGCAGTTCCGGTGCGATTTTGTCCTACATCATGTGCGCGGCGATGAACCGTAGCTTTATCAGCGTCATCCTGGGTGGTTTCGGTGGCGGTGGCGGTGGCCCGGCAGCAGCAGTCGAAGGAACAGTCACCGAGTTTAGCGTCGATGACACAGTCGACATGTTGGAAGAATCCAATAGCATCGTCATCGTGCCAGGCTACGGCATGGCAGTCGCGCAGGCACAACATTCACTGGCAGAAGTCGTCAAAATCCTGCAGTCAAAAGACAAACAGGTGCGTTTCGCGATCCATCCAGTCGCCGGCCGTCTGCCAGGACACATGAACGTGCTGCTGGCCGAAGCCAATGTGCCCTACGACATTGTGCTGGAAATGGACGAGATCAACGATGACATGCCTGACACAGACGCCGTTCTTGTGATTGGTGCCAACGACATCGTAAACCCAGCTGCTTTGGAAGACCCAAATAGCCCAATCGCTGGCATGCCTGTCCTCGAAGTCTGGAAAGCCGCCAACTGTGTCGTCATGAAACGGGGACTCGCAACTGGCTACGCTGGCGTCGACAACCCGCTGTTCTACAAGGACAACACTCAAATGCTTTTTGGGGACGCCAAGCAAAATGTGGATGCGATTCTGCGAGCACTACAAGGAAGCTGAGATCGTTTGCATCCTTAAAAACTCTCTCCGGTGTAGCAACACAAACAGCCTTGTCACCAGCACCAGCTGGCAAAACTGAAACAACCAACTCAGAAAAACGGAGCCACGGCCACGGGATTGCTGAATCGCTGAATCACCAAACTTTTGTTCCTGACCAGTAGCATGATCGAGTTCAATGAAGTATCTCAAATTTACTCTATTTGCTTCAATCCTGGTGGCCTTGGCGTTGGGCCTACTGCTGTACCAGATGTCGACGCGAGTGCCGTCAAAAGTTGTGATTGCCGCAGGTCCGGCCGGTGGCAACTACTACCAACTGAGCAATGAAATCGCGAAGAGGTTGGAAGAACAGCTGGGCACAGAAGTTGAGGTGATTGAATCGCGGGGTGCGTTAGACAACCTGCACCGAATCCAGGACGGCGTCGTTGATTTCGCGTTGTATCAACCTGACACAGCACGAGGCACCAACGAAGACGAGAGTCCTGACTCAGCGGCCTTTGTCGCGAACCTGTACTCGGAGGTGCTGCACATCTTTGCCGCCCCGAACAGCGGCATTGAGAAGGCTGGCGATCTAAAAGGTAAAAAAGTCGCGATCGGCAGCCAGGAGTCTGGTGACTTTGCCATCAACAAAACCTTGCTGGAACACTTGGGCATCGGACTGGATGACATCGAGAAAGTCGATGTTGTTTACCAGGACATCCCAGACTTGCTGCGGTCCGGCGAACTCGATGCTGCCTGCATGGCAGGTGGACTCCATTCTCCCGCATTCGTTGAAACCGCACGCGTCCCGGGAGTCAAGTTGATCCCAGTCCCGTTCGCGGACGCGATGGCGTTGCATCATGTGTCAACTTTTCCAACAAACATTCCGGCAGGGTTCTACCGGACAGCCCCCCCAGTGCTGCCTGAATCTGAGATCAAAACAGTCTCAAGAAGAGCCAAATTGCTGACAAGACCTGATGCACCAACGGTTCTTGTAGAGGCCGTGACCAACGTCGTGATGGACGAACATTTTCAACGGAGCAACGAACTGCACGAACTGTTTGACCAAGGAAAGGCCTTTGCCATGGCCAACCCCGAGTTCCCCATCCACGCTGGGGCGGAACACATTTACAACCCAGCGCTCAAACCGTTGCTCAATCCTGATTTTGTGGAAGCTACCGAGGGTCTGAGGTCGTTCTTTTTCTCGTTGCTCGTCGCGGGTTGGTTGTTGGCAAGATGGCTGCGTGACCGAAGACTCAGGCAGGACGAACATGAGCTAGATCGCTTTGTGCGTCTCGTGCTCGAGATCGAGCGAAGGCAACTCGGCCTCGATGAAGACGAATCGGGTAACGATGTAGAAAAATTGCAAACCTTGTTGGACGAAGTGACTCAACTGAGACAGGAAGCCTTGGGCGAATTCAACGCGCACTCAATGAACGAAGATCCGTCTGTCGCCTGTTTCGTACAGATGTGCCATGCTTTGAGCAACAAAATCAATGCAAAACTGACGCGTCAGCGCACAGATCGACAGATGCGTTTATTCATGGAACTCACTTCAAAGCAATCCACCAATACTGGTGATCCAAACCAAAGCAGTGGCACAACCTGACTCGTAGCCCCGCAAACAAGTGTCGGAAAGTGCTTCTAAGCCGCCTTTTCCTAAGCCGCTACGAGGGAGTCATGAGTAGCGTCATGGATCAAACAACCCACCACTTCTGGTTCAGCCCAAAATCGTGCCCGCTGGCGGATTGTGTCCTCTCAAAAACTCCACTCCGGCCATTTCACGCTTACCGGCGGGTTGCAGTTTCTGTATTTCAATAAGGGAATCCGAAGTTGCCACAACGAATTCATCACGCGGCACAATCTCACCGGGAGCGTGAGAATCAGCGGGTTCATCCAAAACCCTGATTTCCTTGATCGCCATACGAATGGCGGGTTTTGATCCCACTGGTTTGAAATGGGTGTAAGCGATCGGCCAAGGTTGCATGCCACGTACATGACAGTGAACCAAACGAGCGGGCCGATCCCAATCTATCTCCGCATCTGATTTCTTCAGTCTGGGGGCTTTCGTGATGGCACTTGCATCCTGCATCTCACCAATCACAGATTCACCGTCCCAATGACAGAGCATCTCAACGGCTTCCAAAGTTGCAGCCACGCCTAGCAATGCAAGGCGATCTTCGAGTTCACCAGCTGTTTCATGCTCGTCGATTTCAAGTTCACTGCGGGTGATCACGGGACCACCATCCAATCGGGGTGTCATGTGAATGATGGACACTCCGGTCACCTGATCCCCACTCAAAAGAGCGCACTGAACAGGAGCAGCTCCGCGGTACTTGGGCAACAAGGAACCATGCAAATTGATGCCACCCAAGGTTGCGGTCCCCAGAGCATCGGGTTTCAGAATTTGCCCATAATCGCAAACCACCAGCAATTGCGATTGCTTGCCTGCGACGCTGGCCACAGCCTCAGCTTCGTTGATGCTATCAGGTGCAAACACTTCAAGGCCATGAGATTCGGCCCAATCACGGACCGGTGCGGGGGGAGGTCCCTTTCGACTTTTGACGGCCCGAGCAGGTCGCGTGACAACCATCGCAATTTCATGGCCCGCCAATCGCAATGCCTCAAATGATGGAACCGCAAATGGTCCCGTACCCATTAAAACAAGACGCAGGGGAAGCGTTGTCGTGTGATCTGCCAATCTACCTATCCTTCTGATGAACCCGCCTCACCTCCGATAACGACCCGGGCGGCAAGGACTCAGTATCACGCCTCTCTTCGGCGCACGATGTCATGCGTACTTTTCGTACCACTGATCCAATTCTGCCAGCAGTTCTTCATCGCTTGCAATGCCTCCTGCCTTGCGTTTGGACTCAAACACTGTTTCCAGTTCATGCAGTTGATCATCAATTTCGCGTTTTGCTTCATCGATCATCCGATCGAAAAACATGACCCCATCAAGGTGATCGTTTTCATGCTGGATCACTCTGGCTAGAAACCCATCCACAACCCGATCAACTGGATTGCCTTTGAGATCAAAAGCTTTCAACCGGATCGATTTAGGGCGTTTGACCTGTCCAAAGACAGCGGGCAAACTCAAGCAGCCCTCCTGCCCAGTCACGCTTCCTTTTGGCATTTCCAGTTCGGGATTTATCAACACCAGTTCTTCACCGTCCCCTCTTTCGCCGGAAGGATTTGCGACAAAGATCCGGAGCGGCAGGTTGACTTGATTTGCTGCCAGCCCCACACCCTCAGCTTCATACATCAGGTCCAACATCTGCGCCGCCATATTCCGCAGTTCCTTGTTAACCCGCCGTATCGGTTTACTGCGAACGCGTAGAGTGGGATGAGGATAGGGTATGATGCTGAGTTGCATGTCGGACCGTGTCGTAACAAAACCGAGTGATAACAAAGAAGGGAGAGCGTGCAATTTCCGCCGCTTGCGTATCGCCAACGGCAGGCCCCCTGCCTTGGCGAAGCCAAAACCGGAGCGTCCCACGCAATTCCCTCGAATGACCAAGGGACGTAAGGATGACCGATCTACTGCCAATTGTGCAGGGGATTGGCTGAAAACCGAGCCGAAATCTCTTATCCAGCCCCACTTTTGGCCCCGCTCCCGCTGGACAGAACGCACCGTTTCCACCAACATCGTCTCATGGTCAATGAACTCGCTACAGAATTGTTTCTGAAATCAACCGCGCGGGCTAAACAACTGGGCTGCCGCATCGAATCCGTTGCAGGTGCCCAGATTTTGGACGCGGGAGTCAACGCTCGCGGATCCCTGCAAGCTGGACGCGTGCTGGCGCAGCTTTGCATGGGCGGGCTAGCGGAAATTGCCTTGCTGCCGGCTGATCCGACGTGGCTCATCTCCAACAACCTCGTCCAGGTGCTAACAGACGATGCGGTAATGGCTTGCTTAGGCAGCCAATACGCTGGATGGCCGGTATCAACCGACGATTATTTCGCGATGGGAAGTGGCCCCATGCGGCTGTATCGCGGCCGCGAAGAAACACTTCTTCACTTGAAGTTAAGCGAGTCAGGCAAAGGACCAGTAGTCGGAATTCTGGAGAGCGAAACATTGCCCACTGTGAGTGCCGTCGAGCTCATTGCTCAAGAGTGCGGCGTTCCGACAACTGAACTACGCCTCGCAGTAGCCCCTAGCACTTGCATCGCAGGCAGCTATCAGGTCGTCGCTCGTAGCATCGAGACCGCAATGCACAAACTTCATGCCCTCAAATTTGACGTCAACAAGATCACCTCAGCGACCGGAACTGCTCCATTACCCCCTCCAGCGAAAACCGGGGACACCGTGGGTGGCATCGGAAGAACCAACGACGCAATGCTATACGGCGCAACGGTCACGTTTTGGGTCGACGCAAGTGATGAAGAAATTGAAGCAGTGGCAAGCGATGTCCCAAGCTGCTCTTCACGTGACTACGGTCGCCCGTTCGCGACTATCTTCAAAGACTACGAGTACGATTTTTACAAAGTCGATCCCCTTCTCTTCAGTCCCGCTTCCGTGACGATCCACAGTCTTCAAAGTGGAAACACATGGAGTCACGGCCAAATTGACACCGATATCCTGCGCCAATCGTTTGTTTCAAAATGAGTCAGCTCCGCATTCTCTGCTTGGGCGCCGGAGATGGATGGCACTCAGACCAGCTTTCCAACGCATCCGCTAACGCTGGTTGCCGAATTGATTTCGCAACTTATGAATCATTACAAACAGTAATGATCAACGGAGACGCAAGCCATCAATGCGAGGCGGGTAACTTGCGTGATTTTGACGTTCTGTTAACACGAACCATGCCCGCTGGTTCCTTGGAACAAATCACATTCAGACTAGCAGTGCTTCACGCTCTGGTTCATGACCAGACCCTTCCGATCGTTAATCCACCGACTGCCTTGGAAATTGCGATCGACAAATTTGCGACTCTACAGCGGGTATCCGCACTCGGATTCCCAACTCCTGACACAGCGGTTGTTCAATCACGACGCGACGCCTTGGACGCCTTTCAGATACTGGGAAGTGATTGTGTTGTGAAGCCGATCTTCGGCGGCGAAGGACGCGGGGTAATGCGAATCCGAGACCCTGAACTGGCATGGACCACTTTTTCTACTTTGGAAAACCTGGGTGCCGTGTGCTACGTCCAGAAGTTCATCCCCCCAGGAGGCTCTGACACACGTCTCCTGGTCATTGGTGATACCGTACGGGGCATTCAACGCACCAACGACACCGAGTTTCGAACGAATGTCTCAAGTGGCGGACACTGCCAAGCTATCGACCTGAATAAGCAACAGGTGGAGATGGCACAAACCATTTGCAAAGACATTGGACTTCGATTTGCATCGGTAGACTTGCTGCACTTTGAGGGTGGTGAAGCAAAAGTGATCGAAGTCAATGCGATTCCAGGATGGAGAGGTGCCCAAGCCGTCTCGCAAGTTTGCATCGCGGACGAGATTCTACAGGAATTGCAGAGTCAAGCCGCGGCATTCGCAGTGAAGGTTTGCAAATGAGCGACTCTTTTCCCCCACAAAATGACCCGAACGACAGTGACGCAACTGCGGCAAGGCGACTTCCAGTCGATGGGAACGTCGCGGGCCGGCTTTCGATGGTTGCATCTCTGGCTCCGGGGGCCATTGCCATCGCTGAACCCGACGGCCCACCTCAGCCTGATGGACTCCGAAGTTATGCGTTAACAACTTTTGGAAGTCTTGACCAACGCAGCGATGAGATTGCTCGAGGCCTCATCGCATGGGGTGTCAAACCCGGCATGCGACTCGCCATGCTTGTTCCCTTTGGTGCCGGTTTCATTGAACTCGTTTTCGCACTGATGAAAGCGGGAGTGGTGACGGTGCTTGTCGACCCAGGCATGGGCCGTAAGCATCTGATTCGCTGCCTCAGCGCGGCTGAACCGGATGGTTTTATCGGGATTCCAAAAGCCCAAGCCATTCGCTCAGTGTTGCGACGTCGCTTCCCAAAAGCCAAGTGGAACGTCACCGTTGGACGACGAATTTTCTGGGGGGGGAAGACACTCAAGCAAGTCGCAGACATGGGCAAGGCACAACAAGATAGCATCCAATTCCCCCGCGTCGATCGCATCAATGATGCCGCTGTCATTTTCACAACAGGCAGCACCGGCCCCCCTAAGGGAGTTCTCTACACTCATGGCGTTTTCCATGCGCAGATCGACAGAATCCGCGAGCGGTATGACATTCACCGGGGCTCCCGCGACCTCGCCTGCTTTCCGCTGTTTGGCTTATTCGATGCGGTGATGGGCGTGACGACCATCATCCCTGACATGGATCCCACCCAGCCCGCCGCCGTCAACCCACAGCGGTTGATCGAAGCAGCGACTCAGTGGGAGATCGATCAGGCGTTTGGATCGCCCGCGTTGTGGAACACAGTTGTTCGTTGGGCCGAGGCGAACAAGGCCGCACGTCCGTTCCCGACGCTCAAGAGAATTCTCTCGGCGGGAGCACCAGTGCCAGCCGAAACCCTTGAAAAGCTAAGACAACTCGTCGATCCCGATGCCAACATCATGACCCCGTACGGCTCAACCGAGGCGCTTCCCCTCGCATCAATCGAGTCGCGTGAAGTCATTGCTGAGACCGGACCAGCCTCTCTCAAAGGCAAGGGCACATGCGTCGGCACGCGGTTTGAGGGAGTTTCCTGGCGAGTCATCGAGATTCAGGATGGGCCAGTCACGGATATCCAAGAAACAAAAGAGCTGGAGCGCGGAAAAATCGGTGAATTGATGGTCACGGGGCCAATGGTTACGCAGAAATATGTGGTGCG
>Ga0315315_10005648_pt1 | contig 11552 bp, 14 predicted proteins | sample M140m3416metaG_FD_203699 | JGI IMG/M metagenome (GOLD analysis project Ga0315315, IMG submission 203699) | Ammonia-oxidizing marine archaeal communities from Monterey Bay, California, United States - M1 40m 3416 | ecosystem: Environmental > Aquatic > Marine > Intertidal zone | place: USA... | reverse complement strand
TGCTCCTTCGGCGAGAATTTAATCTCTTTCCAGAGTTAATATGCTACGGTCCTTTTTGCCTGAGAGATTCCTGGGTGGTTGCTCCTTCGGCGCTACGATATTTTGTAGTCTCTCCCGTAAATAGATAATGTTACAACTATCTATAAATGTCAATTAGAAACGTTTTTTTTGTTTCTATTAAGTAATGAGTAAAACTGCAGTAATACAGCAGAAAGTATTATTGTTCCTCCTACTAATCCAAAAGTTGAGGGTCTTTCGCTGACAAAAAGGAAAGCCCAGATGGGTCCTAATACAGATTCGGACAGCATAATTATACCAACCATTGCTGATGGTGTAGATCTTGCTCCAATAGTGATAAATATAAATCCAAAACCGACTTGAAAAAAACCCGCCAAGAAACCTAGAAAAATATCATGTGGTGAAATCATAATTTTGGTTGATAATAAAAAGCCAATTAAACAAGAGCTGAGACCAGCTATAAATTGCGCAGGAACCATATCAACAGTTGGATACTTTCTCACAATCATAATTAAAACTGCAAATGTTATAGGCATTGTAAATGCAGCAAGATTTCCTGATAACTCACCCGGTGCTAATGAGTTTCCAACCATAACAAAAACACCACTCATAGCTAAAACTATTGAGATTAAAGTAATAGAATTAATTTTTTCTTTTAAGAAAATGTATCCAAAAATTGCAAGAAATAATATTTGAAGAGATATTATAAAATTAGTATTAGCAACTGTGGTATTATACATCGCAAAAACATAACCACAAAAACCCAAAGACAATATAATTCCACCTATAAATCCTGGTAAACCAGAGTCATAAAAAGCTTTAAGTGTTTTTTTTCTGTAACTAATTATTAAAAAAGCTAAAACTGTTAGAGAAAAAAATAAAGATCTCCAAAATAATATTTGCCATAATGTTGCTCCTTCAAAAGATTTTACAATTAATCCACCAAAACTTAAGCTCAAAGCACCTAAAAATATCAATAAAGGGCCAGGTAAGTTTCTAATTATATTCATTTTAATTGTGAAATTAAATTTTGTGTATCCATTTCATACAACTTAAATAAAGTTTCTGCATCAGATAATTCAATTTCTTGAAATTTAATTTTTGATCCTGGCGATAATTGAACTAATTTGTCATAGTCAGCACTTATAACAACACCAATTTTTGGATATCCTCCAATAGTTCCGTGATCTGATAACATTATTATTGGATTTCCATCTGCAGGGACTTGAATCACACCTTTAATCAATCCTTCAGATCTTATATTCGTATCAACTTCATTCTCAATCTTTGGTCCTTTTAATCTCATTCCCATTCGATCAGATAATTTTGAGATTGTAAACTCTTCTTCAAAAAAAATTATTTTTCCCTCTTTGGAAAAATAGTCAAAGTTTGTTCCTTTAATGACTCTAATTTTTTCAATTTTTGTATTAATATAATTCAATTTTTTTTTAGTTTGATCAGAATTTATATTAAAAATTTTAATTTTTTGATTAATTTGTAACTTTCTTCCTTCATTTGAACCAATATTTGCTTTAGTATTAATTGAACAGCTACCCCATTGAAATTTTAAATCAAACTCACCTCCTATTGCTAGATAGCCATAAACAGATTTATTAGTTGATATGATGTCTATTTGGTCTCCATCTTCAATAATATAATTTTCATAACAGTTGCAATTAATTTCTGTTTCTTTTTTAATTAATTTGAAAATTACATCTCCAGTAACAGCTATACTAATTTGGTTACCTTTGTACTTAATCAAAGGACCTTGGTAAGCAAACTCAATGATTGGATTATTAATTTTATTACCAACTAAACAATTTGCTAACATATAATTCCTTTTATCCATTGCTCCACTAAATGGAATACCTATATGATTAAGATTACTTCTGCCTTCGTCTTGAAACGTCGTATTAATTCCTGCTCTAATTATTTCAAAACTATTCATTGTAATTTTCATAATCTTTTAAAGATATTTTCTTAAAAATTACTGTATCACCTGGAGAAATTAAGTTTGGATATTCTGTCTTTGACTTATCAAAAATTTTTAGAGGAGTATTTCCAATTATATTCCAACCTCCGGGACTTTCAAAAGTATAGATATTGGCAAATTGTTCTGTTAAACCTATCGAACCCTTTGGAACTTTAACTCTTGGAGTATCTAAACGATTAGTTCTTAAATCTTTTCCTAAATCGCCAAGAAAAGGCATTCCAGCAATAAAGCCTGTCATATAACAAAAATATTCTTCATTTAAGAAATTTTCATAAATCTTATCTCTATTGAGAGAAAGTTTAGTTTCTAATCTTTTAATATCTAATGAAAAAGATTCTGCACAACAAATTGGTATTTCAATTTTCTTTGAAATCCTTGGTTGAGATTCATTAACATCTAAGTTTTCAAGTATTTTTTTTATTTCTTCAAAATTTGTAATTTTTAGATCAAAAGAAATTATAAGTTTATTATAGGAAGGTGTTAAATTTATAATTCCACGAATTTTTTTTTGTTTAACATTTTCAAAATATCTTACTACCTTAGAATTTGTTTCTTTATCAACTGCTTTACCAAAATCACAGTATAAAGCTGCGTCACCAAGATTTAATATATTTTTGATCATGTCATGTTATACTTAACAATTATGTCAATGGAAATTAATATAAATTGTGATTTAGGAGAAAAATCAAAATATCACTCTAATAAAAATGATCCAAAGTTGCTAGAGATTGTAAATTCTGCAAATGTTGCATGTGGATTTCATGCTGGTGATAAAGATACAATGAATGATGTTATTCAAATATCTAAAAACAATGGTGTAAGTATAGGAGCTCATCCATCGTTTAATGATCCTGATAATTTTGGAAGAGAAAGAATGAATTTATCCACTTCTGAAATAAAAAAATTAATAATTGACCAGTATAATATTTTACAAAATATAGCTTTAAAACATGGAGAATTTGTAAGTCATATCAAACCTCACGGTGCTTTAAATAACATGGCGTGCGAAGATATTGAGCTAGCTAATATTTTGGCAAAAACAATTAAAGAAATTGATAAAGATTTAATCTACTTAGTTCCAACAGGTTCTAAAATGGAACAAGCTGCAAAAAAATACAATATGAAAATAGCCTGTGAGATTTTTGCAGACCGAAATTATGAAGATGATGGAAACTTAGTTTCTAGGAAAAAAACACATGCTTTAATCACGGATCCAGATGAGGCAAAAAAACATGTGTTAAATATGGTCAAAAATCAGGCCCTTAATTGTCACAGTGGAAAACAGATACCTTGTGAAATTGATTCAGTATGTATACATGGTGATAATATGAGTTCATTGTCTACTGCTAAATCTATAAAGGAAAATTTGTTAAATAATGGACTAGAATTAAAACCATTAAATAAAATGAAAAAATTTATTATATGATTAAAAAAATTTTTATTACTTCACTTTTTTGTTTTTTTTGTTCAGTAAATGCATTTTCTGCTGGTAGCAGTGATGAAGGTAGTTCAGCAAAAGTCAAAACTAATTATGAAAAAGCAGTTTCACATATAAAATCTGCAAAAAAATATGAAAAAAAAGATAAATTAGAAAAAGCAAAGAAAAAATATGAAAAAGCTCAAAAGTTACTCATTAAATCTAACATTAAAAATCCTGATAAAGCAGATACTCTAAATTATTTAGGTTTTACAACTAGAAAACTTGGTGATTATGAAAATGGAGAAAAATATTACTTACAGGGATTGGCTATAGAACCAAACCACGTAGGTATTAATGAGTATTTAGGAGAACTTTATGTTGCAACTGATAGAATTGATCTTGCGAAGGAAAGATTGGAAATTTTAGCTGGTTGTAATTGTGATGAATATGTTGAATTAAAAGAAATCATTGCTGGAACAAAAAAATCTAAATACTAGTTTAAAATCTTAATCAATACTTTTGATTGAATTTTTTTATATTTTTAATATTATATTTAAATCTTGTTAGAACAAACTCTTATACTATTACAAATTATCTTTATTGATATAATCTTAGCTGCAGATAACGCAATTATCATAGGATTGATTGCAGCAAACTTTGTTCCAAAAAATAGAAAACAAATAATTTTATGGGGAGTAGCGGGTGCTTTAGTCTTTAAAATAATCTTTGCATTATTTGCAACCTATTTATTTAAATTTTATTTTATTAAAATTCTTGGTGGATTACTTTTGATATGGATAGTAAATGACTTAAGAAAGGATCTTTTTGAAATAAAAAAAATTAAGTCTCCTTCAAAAAAATCTAAAGAGCCATCATATATTCAAAGTATTTATAAAGTTTTATTTGCCGATATAACAATTAGTTTTGACAACGTTATTGGGGTAGTTGGAGCAGCAAAAGGGAATTTTGGATTTATGATATTTGGATTAGTACTTTCAGTTATTCTCACTGGTGCCTTAGCAACTTATTTAGCTAATTATATACAAAAACATTTATGGATAGCTTACATCGGTTTAGGATTTATTTTAATTGTGGCAATTCAGCTTGTAATTGGTGGTTTGGTTGATTTAGACATATTGTCTATCAATGAAGGGTTTAAAAAATATTTTTAATAAGAGTGTTTTTTTAAAGGATATTTTTTTGATTTTACCTCTGAAGTAAATTTTTTTAAGCCTAAATTCAAATATTTTTTAATATTAATAAACTTTTTAACAAATTTTATTTTCGTTTCATTCAGTCCAATTAAATCATCTGTAACAAGAACTTGACCGTCACAATTAACTGAAGATCCGATACCGATAGTAGGTATTTTTAATTGTTTGGTTATTAGTTTAGATGTTGATGTTTCAATGCATTCTAAAACAATTGAAAACACTCCACTTTCTTGGAGTAATATTGCGTCAGATAAAAGTTTTTTTTTTGCACTATTACTTCTCCCTTTTGATCTAAACTTTCCTCTATTGGTTTGAGGCAAAAGACCCAAATGACCCATCACTGGAATTTTATTCTTAATTAAATGTTTAATCTGTTTAATAATTTTTTTTCCACCTTCTAATTTGACTGCATCACATTTTGTTTCTTTAATTATTTTTTTTGCATTTATTAAAGCTAAATTTTTTGATCCGTAAGTGTTATATGGCATGTCTACAACTAGTAAACTTTTTTTGACCCCAAATCTAACACTTTTTGAATGATCAATCATATTTCTAATAGTAACTTTTCTTGTAGTATCATAATTATATAAAACTGAACCGAGTGAATCGCCAACCAAAATTATATCTGCATATTTATCAGCCTCTTCAGCAATATTTTTTGAGTAAGAGGTAAGACATATTATTTTAGATTTATTTTTTTTATTTAGGATTTTTTTAATTTTATTGTTCATCAAATAATTATTCTAACTCTATAGTACTAGGTGGTTTTGAAGTTACATCATAAACTACTCTATTTATTCCTCTAATACTATTCACAATTTTATTTGAAATCATTTGAACAAAAGACTTTTTGAATTCATAAAAATCTGCTGTCATACCGTCTTCAGATGTTATAGCTCTTAACAAACATAGATATTCATATGTTCTATTATCTCCCATTACACCCACTGTCTTAACCGGTAGTAATGCAGCATAAGCTTGCCAAATTTTATGATAAAGACCATGATCTCTTAGAGCTTGAATAAAATAATAGTCTGCTTGTTTTAAAATATTTATTTTTTCCTTAGTAATAATACCTGGTATTCTAATAGCCAATCCAGGGCCAGGAAAAGGATGTCGAGAAATTATTTCTTTATTCAAATTTAATTCTAATCCTAATTTTCTAACTTCATCTTTAAATAAAAATTTAAGCGGTTCAACAAGTTTAAGTCTCATTTTTTTTGGCAAACCACCAACATTATGATGTGATTTGATTTTAGATGTTTGACTTCCTGTCACTGATTTACTTTCAATTAAATCAGGATACAGAGTTCCTTGGGCTAAAAACTTTACATTTTTAATTTTTTTAGCATAACGTTCAAAGATTTTTATAAATAAATTACCTATAATTTTTCTTTTTTTTTCTGGGTCAGAAATATTTGTTAACTTTTTAACAAATTCATTTTCAGCATTTACGTATATTAAATTAATCTTTAATTTTTTTTTAAAAGTCTCTACAACTTGCTTTTCTTCATCTTTTCTTAAAAGACCAGTATTTACAAATATACAATACAATTTTTTACCAATGGCTTTATTTAATAATTGAGCAACTACACTACTATCAACACCACCAGAAAGTGCACAAATAACTTTATTTTCACCTACTTGGTATTTAACTTCATTTATTAATTTTATTTTTTGATCTTTTGAAGACCAGTTTCTTTTAATTTTACATATTAAAAAAATAAAATTTTTGATAAGTTTTTTTCCATTTTCTGTATGGGTGACTTCAGGATGAAATTGAACCCCGTAAAATTTTTTAAAATCATTCTCAATAATTGCAAATTTTGAGTTTTCACTTGAGGCTACTAATTTAAAATTTTTAGGTAATTTAGAAACTTGATCAGCATGACTCATCCATACTTTATTAATCTTTTTATTATTAAAAAAATCTTTAATCAAAAGACTCTCTTTTTTTTTATAGATATTAGCTAAGCCAAATTCTCTATGTTTAGACTGCTTTACTCTTCCTCCATTCAATTTTGATAAGATCTGATGTCCAAAACAAATACCCAAAATAGGTAAACCATTTTCAATTATTTTTTTATCAAAAGAATATTTATTTATTTCATAAACATTTAATGGACCACCAGATAGAATTATTCCTTTGACTGTGACATCTATTTTATTATTTCTAATTTTTTTATGGCTTACAATTTCAGAAAATACTCCTAATTCTCTAATTCTTCTTGCTATCAATTGAGTAAATTGCGAACCAAAATCTATAATTAAGATTTTATCTATATTTTTATCAAGACTCATTGTTTTTAGGTTCTATGTTTGAAAGAGTCTCTAAAATATCTTTATTTTCTTCACATAATTTTTTACAAAATTTAATAAATGTTTTTGATAAGTCTTTAACTTTAGAATAATTTGATTTTTCTAGAGATATTTTCATCAACATTAATATTGCCTCTTCATTGTCAGGCTCTATTAGCAAAGTTGCCTCTAAATTTTTTTCCTCTTTTTTTTGATCTTCTTTAATCTTGTAAATTTTTGCTAAATATAAATATGAGTTTGAGTCTTTAGGATTAAAAACGATACTTCTTTCAAACATGAATCTCGCCTCGTCATATTTCTTATTTTCATATAATTTTATTCCTTTATTAAAAAAATTTTCGCTACCATTTGAAAGGTTCAAAATATTGATAATAAAATAAAAAAATAATGTTAGTTTATATATTTTTTTCATTAGTATTTGTTATCATTCTTAATTACATCAACGTTATGAACCATGCTTTCATAAAAACCAGCTTTTGTTATTTTAACAAAACGTGGTTTATCTCGAAGAAATTTAATCTGTTTAGATCCAAGATACCCCATAGAAGATCTTAAGCCACCTATTAATTTAAAAATAATACTTGAAACTTTACCTTTATATTTAGCAAAACCTTCAACTCCTTCTGGTACATATTTGGACATATCTTTTTGTTTAGATTGAAAATATCTATCAGCTGAACCTTTGTTCATAGCACCTACTGAACCCATTCCTCTAAAACTTTTAAATAATTTTCCATTTATTTTAATTAATTTTCCTGGGGTTTCATCACTTCCTGCAAATAATGAGCCTATCATCACTGCATCCGCGCCTGCAGCAAAAGCTTTTGCAAGATCTCCTGAATATTTGATACCACCATCAGATATAATCTTTATGTTTTTATTTTTAATTCCATTTCGAACACTTAAGATTGCACTAAGCTGGGGCACACCAATTCCTGCCACTAATCTTGTCGTACAAATTGAACCAGGTCCTATTCCTACTTTAATTATATCAACCCCTAATTTAAGTAAAAATTTTGCTGCCTCGGGTGTTGCAATGTTTCCAGCACACAAAGCTGTATTTTTATTTTTTTTTCTTTTAATAAATTTAATTATTTCTGAAACTTTTTTAGTATGACCATGGGCTGTATCTACGACAATCATATCGACATTTTCTTTTAAAATTGTCTCTGCTCTTTTAAATTCATTTGGACCTGCACCTACAGCTGCACCTACCAGTAATCTTTTTTTTTTTACTTTTTTAATCTCTGATACTTGTTTTTTAATATCCAAGTTTCGATGTATAATTCCTAATCCCCCTTCTTTAGCAATAGCAATAGCCATTTCACTTTCTGTTACAGTATCCATTGCTGATGACAAAAGCGGAATCTTTAATTTTAAAACTTTAGTTAATTTAATGCTAGTGTCTACTTCTGAGGGTAATATTTCAGAATATTTAGGAGCTAGAGTTACGTCGTCAAAGGTGAGTGCTTCTTTAATAGGAACCATAATCATTTATATACGATTCCTTTTAAATTTAAAGAGGCTATCTAAGATTTTTACAAATTATAAAACTTTCTTTAGAGTCTTTTCGACTTGATTTAGGTTTAAAAACCCTAACTTCCTTAAAAGTTTTTTTTGCCAGTGCGACAATTTCATTAAATGTTCCTCCCATAAATATTTTTGAAATAAAAAAACCTTTTTTTGATATTATATCCTTTGAAAAAAACATGGCTTCTTTACATAATTCACCTGTTTGAATTGAGTCTATATTTTTAATACCAGTTGTATTTACTGCCATATCTGAAATGACAACATCTATTTCTTTATTTAAGTATTTTTTAATTTTTTCTTGAATTTCAATTTTAGTAAAGTCACCTTTTAACTGAATAGTATTGTCAATTTTTTCCATATCTTTTAAGTCAACTGAAACTAATTTTCCATTTTTTACAACCTTAGAAACATACTGAGACCAACTTCCTGGTGCAGCACCAATATCTATAACATTCATGCCACCCTTAAAAATTTTAAACTTATTATCAATTTCGATTAATTTATAGGCCGATCTTGCTCTGTAACCATCAACTTTAGATTGACGAACATAAGTGTCTCTTCTTTGTTTGTTAACCCAATTTTTTGAAATCTTATTTTTTTTCAATTATTTATAATACCTTAAACTTTTAGTTATTTTTTTGTTTTCTAAAGTTTCAATTGGTATTTCAATACTTTTGTCTAACCTCATATCTTTACCATCTTTCCAAATCCCTGCCGCCAGATGAATTATGCCTATCGTATTATTTGGCAAATATGGTTCAACAAAAGTTTGGAGTTTCTCATCATATTTTGGAAGCAAATTACTAGTAATCCAATTACAGTTTAAAGGTAAAAACTCTGTTTCTAAATTATCAATATACACTGACATGTTGATTGCCAAACCTTCAGATCCAAAAATATTACCTGCTTTTAAAGTCTTCATTAAATTATTTTGCCACGATCCCCAACCTTTTGAGTTTTTTTCCAATGAAAAAACACCTATATTAATATGCGGTGCAAAAGCTAATTTTCTAGCTTTATGATAACCAATATTAGATTTCACTGCATGTTTAAAATTTTGAGATTTTATAACTGCCAGTTTTCCAAAAAGCCATTTAACCTTTGAAGTTATTTTGTAACCTGGGCCAATAGTTTGCGTTATACCTAATTTTCCATTTTCACAGGCTTTAAAATATAATTCTACACAATTCCAATCGTTTACCCATGCATCACAATCTATCCATAAGTATTTTTCAAAGTTTGGAAAATATTTTGGTAAGAATGCTCTTGAGACTTGGCTTTTTAACCATTCTTTGTCTTTGACTTTATATCCTGGCACTTCTATATCCCATTCAGCAGATTTAATTTCATCCACTTTATTTAATAATTTTTCTTTTTGATTTTCAGTTAATCCTGCATCTAAAATACAAATAGCAACATTCTCGCTTTCTTTAAATCTCTTTATAGAATTTATTAATTCATCTAATAGAGGAAAATAATTAGCATCAGCTAATGAAACAATTACATTTTTCTTCATCTATAGAATATCTTCTAATCCTTCATCCTTGTCCGAGGTAATATTTTTTTCTTTTCTAATTTTTTTGAAATGAAAATAGCTTATCGGTATTAAACAAAGATATATAACAGAACTTATAGCTAAAACCTTAAAAGTATATACTAACAATGCCCCAAAAAATAAAACTATACCAAACAACAAAAATTTTGTTGTTGATCTTGGTATAACTATTTTTTTAAAAGAATATGTTGGAATTGTACTTATTAATAATATTGAAACTATAATAAAAAAAGCTGGAACTATAAAATCATAATTAATCTCAAAAAGAAGCTTATCAAGCTCACTAAAGCTTAAAATTAAAGGCATTAGAACAATTATACCTCCTGCAGGTGAAGGCATTCCTTCAAAAAAATTATCTTTCCATGATGGCTCTTCATCAGAATTAATATTAAATCTTGCAAGTCTTAAAGCAACACAAACCACATATATTAAACAAATAAACCAACCTAATTTATCCAAATACTGTAAATTCCAAAAATACATTATCATTGCTGGAGCAACTCCAAAACTTATTACATCCCCCAAAGAATCTAATTCCTTACCCATTTTAGATGTTCCTTTAATTAATCTAGCTATTCGGCCGTCAAGTGCATCCATTAATCCTGCAAATAATATTGCAATTATTGCTATTGCAAACTTACCATCTATGGCAAACTTGATTGAAGTTAAGCCTATGCAAACTCCAATTAATGTAATTGCATTTGGTAGAATAATCCTTGCCTTTTTATCAGCAACAATTTTAAAATTATTTTTTGGTTGTTCCATTCTATTTTTTTGCTAACAAAGTCTCCCCTGAAATAGCTTTTTGACCAACTTTAACTAAAGCTTCATAATTTTCATAATATACATCGGCTCTACTTCCAAATCTTATCATTCCAATTCTATCACCTTGCCTCAATTCTTGATCTTTATTTGACTCACATACTATTCTTCGAGCAACTAGACCGGCAATTTGAACAACTATAAGATCATTATTATGAGAATCTTTAATTTTAAAATAATTTCTCTCATTATCTTCACTCGCTTTATCAAGTGATGCATTAAAAAATTTTCCTGGTTTGTATAAAATTTCTTCGATCTTACCACTACAAGGAGTTCTATTTACATGGCAGTCAAAAACATTCATAAAAATACTTATTTTTTTAAATCTTTTATTTTCTAAACCAAGTTCTTTAGGTCCATTAGTCTCCTCAACTTTGATCACTTCTCCGTCAGCTGGACTCACTAAATAATTATCATTTTCAATTATAACTCTCTCAGGATCTCTAAAGAAATAATAAACCCAAACGGTTAGCACAAAACCAACTAGACCTAAAAAATCACTAAAACCATAAAAGACTATAGTAATAATTGCAGCTATTACTAAAAACTTATATCCCTCTGCGTGAATTTTTGGAAAAATTTTACTAAACATATTCTTCTATTTGATAATTTTTCATTAATATGTATATAAAATCACGAAATTCAATTAATAAGATAAAATATAAGTGAGCAAAATTA
>Ga0315315_10005647_pt1 | contig 11553 bp, 8 predicted proteins | sample M140m3416metaG_FD_203699 | JGI IMG/M metagenome (GOLD analysis project Ga0315315, IMG submission 203699) | Ammonia-oxidizing marine archaeal communities from Monterey Bay, California, United States - M1 40m 3416 | ecosystem: Environmental > Aquatic > Marine > Intertidal zone | place: USA... | reverse complement strand
CGGACGCCACGTGTCCTGAGTGCCAGCAGCCGATTGTCGATTACGGCGAGGACGTGCCGTTGCCGCCGCTCGAAGGCGCGAGCGGCGAGCCCGCGAGACCAGAGCTTCCACAGGAGGTATGGGATGCCGCAGATGCCCTCTGGGAGCAATTCGATGAGTTTGACGCGGAGACGGGCGAGCTCGATCGGGAGGCGAGCGCCGAAAAGCGACGGAAGTTTTTCAACAGCAGACCCGCAGATGTCGACATGCAAGTCTTCCGAGCGTTTAGCTGGCGGGTCATGGAAGAGGGCTTCGGGGAGGCGGTGATGGAGGTAGACGACGAGGAAGACGGGGTGGGGGGGCCGCCGGACAACGCTCGGCATCTACCAACGATGGAGTTTGACGACGCTCCGCGCAATTTCGTGCATCCGGCTGCGCGCGCGGCATTGCTCGGATTTTACGATGTGACAATCGGCGAAAACCCGAAACTTGTCGAACTTGCAAACCAATTCGTGGCTACGTATGGCCTCGGTCGTATTTACGAGTTCACGGACATGCTGGCCCATGAAGCGTACAAGGTGGAATATGCCGAATTTTATCCAGGCCAGGATTACAAGTATGGCATTCATTACGACGAAGACGGCACAAAAAAGTGGGCAGACAGGCAGAGTCGCTGGGAGAGGCAACTCTATGTTCGCATCCGAGAGCGAATGCAGGATACTAACGAATATCGCGCTGCGTTGGCGGTCCGAGAAATGTTCCTGTCCGACGATGAGTACATAGAGTTTTACATCCCCTCCGATGATTACTTACTCCTGTCGGCCGCAAAGGGCGGCTTAGCCGGGCTTGCAAGGAACATGGCGGACTGTTTGTCCATAACTCCCCCGTTTCCCCGGGCAAGGTATGCAGATCACGTCTACTACCTGTTGTGGTTTGCGAAAATGAACGAGGAGGCACCCTCGCACTATCTCAGCGACGACGAGGAGCCCGCCGAACCTTCCGTCGAGCGCCAGCGATCGCGCGACCGGCCGCTTCCAACGCTCGAGCAAGCCCGATTGCAGCGCCGCGAAGCGTGGATCACCGAGCAAAACACCGCGCAGCAGCTCGGAGTCACGCCCGCCTTCTTCGACAGCATCTACACGTGGTGGAAGCGCTGGTCGGGCATTGGGAATGAAGAACGGCGTTGGCTGGGTTGGGTTGAGAGGCTAACCTTTTCCCACGCAATCCCGTGGGCCGACGTTGTGCGCCGTGCCCGTTTGGCGCTGCCCGACGCGAACCCAGACAAACCAGCGAAAGACCGCGCGCTGCAGTATGTGGCGGAACTGTTCTCAGAGGCCTTGTGGAGACCGCAAAACCCATGGGCGACGGTGGAGAGAACACTTCACTACCTCAACTACGAGTGGGGGCTCCAAAGGGCTGTGGAGACCTATCAGAGTGGGGAAGCGGGCCCGAGCGGCGTGAACTCGTAGAAAAATAATCTGATTGATCTTAGGGTTTTCTATTCCCTCTGCCGTCAGGTCACGGCAATCCCCACGCGCTGTGTGAGCACGATGCCGCCCTCATGCCGCATCTTGAGGAAGACGCGGTCGTAGTCGAGGACCGCCGGCGGCCCGCTTGGCCCTGCTTCGCCCCCCGCCAGCGCGAGCAGCGCGTCGGCGCCACTCTTCTGCAGTGGCGATGGCTGTGCAGCGGACGATCTCGGGATGCCAATCGCCAAAACCGCTCGCTTCAACAAGGCCGTGTCGCAGGTTTCCTTCACAGCCCTGAGAAACTCCTCCCTGCAAATTCTGCCGTCCTTGTACTGCTTTACCAGCTTGCGCAATTGGGTCTTTCCCGTCTCATTGGCAACCCACTCGCCGAGTTTGAAAACGTCGAAATCGTAGTCGCGGGGGTTTGTGCTCCTGGGGCGTGGCGCGGGTGGCGGCGCGGGAGCGGGTGGCGGCGTGGGAGCGGGCGCAGGCGCGGGAGCGGGCGCCGGCGCAGGCGCCGCTGACGACGACGCCTCCCCCCCTCTGCCGCCTGAGACAAAGGTCCGAAGCCTCTGCACTGGTCTGCCCCAGACGGCGGAGAGTCTCTGCGGAAGGATGTTGCGGGCCATCCACACGATGCCCTCGTCGTGCCTCTGTTCCATACGATCGAGAAGACGCATCTTTTCACCCGCGTCGATTGTCGCGTTCTTCATGACGCTGTTGACGCACGAAACAAGCAGGGGGTACTTGCGCTTCCATCGTTCGACAACGTCATCCGGGACGAGGTCGTACTTGAACGCCAACTCGATCCTCAGGATGCCCTTGCGATCCGCTGGTGCCATACCCTCTCCCGTTTCTCGCTCGTTTTCGAGAATTCGCATGCAGACGATTCTGGGATCGCGAGCCGTCCCCTTCCAGTGCTCGTTGTTCATCCACGGCGTGCTGGGGTGGAAGATCCATTGCTCCCCCGACCCTTCTTTCTGCGGCTCCGTCTTGATTTTTTTCGTCGCGCTTTTAGAACCCCCAGCCGCCGCCTCGTCGTCCGATGCGGTGAGATCGATCGCGCTCGCCTCCCCCTCCCGCCGTCGCTTCTCCAGCCTCTGCTGCGCCGTCACTTCTTCCACGACGACGCACTCGCCCGACGCGGAGGCCTCGTCCACCATGGCCTTGAGTCGCTGCCGCGCTTCCTCGTCTTTTTTTCGACGCCACGCGATCATCCTGTCAACCGTATTCTTGGTAAAGTAGTACTGAATCAGCTGGTGGCACCCCGCGGCTTTGCAGCGCTCGATAATCTGTCCCTCTTTGAACGACGTTGATGTGAGGCGCAGCGGCAGTGCGCAGTGGGGATCTGGACACGTCAGCCCAAATTCGTCGCCCACCCTGTAGCCCGCCTGCAACAGCCGATTCTTGTTGCGTTCCGCCTCCTCCTGCACCTGGCGCTCCGCTTCCAGTCGTCTGCGTTGCACTTCAGCGTTCCTCGCTTGCGCCTCCTCTGCGCGCTTCTTTGCCGCCTCCGCCTCTGCGCGCTTCTTTGCCGCGGCCGCCGCGGCCGCCGCCGCCTCCTCTGCGCGCTTCTTTGCCGCCGCCGCCTCTGCGCGCTTCTTTGCCGCCGCCGCCTCTGCGCGCTTCTTTTCCGCCGCCGCCTCTGCGCGCTTCTTTTCCGCCGCCGCCAACGCCGCCGCATCCTTTGTCCGCTGCCGCTCGCGCGTTTTATGCCCGATGTACACACGCAGGTAGATGCGCCGCCCCCACACCGACCCGCTCTGTTCCAGCACGACTCCCCATGCCACGCCCATTCCATCGGGATGCCCTTCGTTGATGTCCTTGCTCAAGCGAATCTTTCTCGGATCCCCTTCCGGGAGTCGTACTCTCAGGTTGCAGTCGTCTGTCAGCCTCAGCAGCCAGCCGCATCCCCTGGCTTCCGCATGACTCCGTAGCATTTTACGCCACTTCTCCAGCCATCCGAGCTTTTCCGACGTCTTTTGTTCATTCTTCTGAAAAAAAGCACGAGTGCCGCCCTCGTAGACAGCCAAGCAACTGTCAAAGGGAACGATCGTGGACACCTCCCAATAATCCTTTGTCCCGGAGGATTTGAAACTTCCCATATTCTTCAGATAGTCGAGACTCTCAATGACGTGGGATTGCAAAATGGACGGCGCATCCGGCGGCGTTTTGACGTTGCTGTCGATGAAGGCGTTCAGCTCGCTTGGAAGGTAGTCGTCGCTGCCGTCGCTGCTGTCGCTCATTCGTTCAATGGAGTGTGATGCTCAAGCGTTGCGTGTGTGTGGTGCCTATTCTCCGCTGCGTCATGGGACAACTCAGTCTGGTCTTGACTTGTTACTCGCATTTCCCCCCCCCTACGCCGCCCCACCCCCCATCGTCGCCGGCGCATACGTCTGCCGACGCTCCATCCCGGCGACGCGCTCCTGGCAGATCAGCAGTGCTTGTGCTGCCGCGGCGGTCGATGCGTCCTTCTTGTTGCGCCCGCGTGCGCTCGCGACCAGCTGGCCGCCGAGCGTGATGCCGACGAGGTAGCGCCCGGGCTGGTTGAGGCCGGCGTCCTCGAGCTGGTCGTACCGCAGCTCGCCGAGCGCGGGAAAGGCGTGCACGAGCTCCTGCAGCAGCGTCCGCGGATGCTGGCTCCCGTCTGCGCTGCCGCCACCACCGCTCGGCACGGTGCCGTCGCCCGGACGGCCGCCCTTGTCTTGCGGCCGTAGGTACTTGGACTTCACCGGCGGCGCCGCATCGGGGTCGGGGGGGCCCTGCGCCGCCTGCAGCTGCGTCATCACCTCCTGGGCGGCGGCCGTGCTCGCCGCCTTGAAGTCGACGCCGAGGGTGGGCGTGGCGTTGAGCTTCTGCCCGTTGAGGTACACGTCGACGGCGACGCGGCCGTCGGGCGCGAGCCACTCGTGGTACTCGACGACACCCATGTCTGCCTGGTGGAGGATTTCCTGCAGCATCGCCTTCGGGTGCTTTGCCTGCTGATGCGCGTACTTTGGCGCCACCGCGTCGAGCGCATGCGTCGCCGGGTGCTCCTTCCGCTTCTTCCCCTTGCTGCCCGCCGGCGCTTGCGCCGCCCGCGACGCCTCATCCCGCGCCTTGTCCTCGCGCCACGACGTCCCCACCCCGCCCATCGTCAACGCCTGTGCCTCCTGCTGCCACCGCTCCGCGAGCTCGTTCTGAAACGCGCTGCCCGCCTCGCCGTGCTCGACGACAGCGTCCAAAAGCTCCTTCTTGACGAATTTCGCCGCCGCCTCAAACCCCGACCGCTCGGCGGTGCGGTCGGTGTTTGCGAGGTAGAGCGCGCAGACCAGCGCCTCGAACACGTCGGCTTGCCACTTGTTCGGCCCGTTGCGCTTCTCGGTGTTGACCGACCGATCCATCTTCGACCGCTCGGCCATGCTCCGCTGCCGCTCGGCGTCGAGCGTGGCAATCTGCTCGCGCGAGTGCAGCAGGAGGGTCGGGAGGTCGAGCCGCTGCGACGCAATCGAGAGCACGTCGTTGCGGACGATCAGCTGTTTGCGCAGCGAGAGCGACCCCTCCTCGTCGCGGGGGAAGCGTTTGTACAGCTCCTCGGCGACGATCAAATCGAGCAGAGCGTCGCCCAGCCATTCCATTCGTTCGAATTGGTGCGCCATCTGCGAGCGATCGCCTCCCGCCCACCACACAAGCTCGCTGTGCTCGAGCTGTTGGTCGAGCGTCGGCGGCGGCGGCGGCTGCGGCGGCGGCGCACCCCACGAGATGCCGCCGCCGCCGTAGCACCCGCTCCAGCCACTTTGAAGAGCCGCAGCTCCCGGATTCAAACCGCCGTTTCTCGCGGGCAGTCGGGGATCGTCAGGCGACGGTTGCTGCAGTTGCTGCCGTGGCCACTGAAATGGCATCGGCTGCGGGTGCGGCGGTTGGACCTGGGGGTCTCGATACATGCTCGCCAGCTGCATCTGCTGCAATGGCTGCATCGGCCCCTGGCACGCAGCCCTCTCCGTCGCGGTGACGACCGACGGGTGGAGCAACACGTGCTCGACGTATGCCACCTTGCCCTCGGCGAAAGCGACGCCGCGGGCGGCGAGCGCGGCGACGTTGGCGCGGAGCCGATCGTGGACAGCGCGCTGCGCCGGCGCAAACTTGAGCGGGCGCCACCGCTCGGGGCGCCACTCCTTCGCCGCCTCGTCGCAGAGGATGAAGTCCTCGAAAAAGTGCTGGGCGCGCCGCCACCCTCCCTCGAGGTAGATGGAGCCGAGCAGCGCCTCGACGACGTCGGCGAGCATCTTGAACGTCACCTCTTGCCCCTCGACGCGGAGCATCAGCGGCGCGAGCCCCATCCGCTCGCCCACATTGTGGAGGTGTTTGTTCGAGATCAGCTGGCCGCGCATTCGGTGGAGGTGATTCTCCTCCGTCCTTGGGTTGGTCCGGTGGAAGATGTGGTGCGACGAGAGCGCCTTGAGCACGACGTCGCCGAGCCACTCGAGGCGCTCGTACCGCGCGCCCGCCAGCCCCATCTGCATCGCCTTCGAGTCGTGCTCCGACTGCTCCTTGCTCACCTGGTTGGCGTAGCACGCGTGCGTCAAGGCCTCGCGGAGCAGCCCCTTGTCGAGGAAGGTGTACCCCAGCCGCTTCTCGAGCTGGGCGAGCTGGTCCCACACCGCGAGGTTCCACGCGATTTCCGGAAGCAGCAGCGAGTTGTACTCGGCGCTCACCTCCGCCGTGAACCCGGTGACGATCACATACTCGCCGATGAGGAAGGTGTGATGGCGCGTCTGCTCGGCGTTCATCCTCTTCCCCTCCTCGTACGCCGGGCCGAATTTTTCGAAAAAGGAGAGGTGCTGATCGTCCGCGCGGCAGTTGCACGCGCAGAGGTTGTTGCCGACGGTGACCAGCGGCAGCTCGGGCTGCTCGACTGCGACGCCCCACTTGCGGTAGTTGTACTCGGCAAAGGTCGACGGCTTCTCGCGCGCCGACCGCCGCGGCATCGGCGAGTGGGCGGTGCGGATGCAGTCGATGTCGTTGATCATGTACGTGCCGCCCGTGTGCGACAGCAGTACGACGCGCCCCTGCACGTTCCGCCGCGCCGCGAATGCGAGCTCATCCGCACGGTCGGCCGCCGCCTTCGCCGCCGCCGCCGCCTCCGCCGCCGCCTCCTCGTCGCCCGACGCCGCCGCCGCCGTCGCCGCGCGCCGCGCCGCCACCGCCTCGCGCGCACGCGCGCGGAGCTCATTGCAGTCGGAGCCAACGGCGTCGAGGTCGCCCTTGCACAGCTCGGAAAACGAGCGCCGCTCGAGCATGCGTTCGACGCACTCCCACGCCACCGGAGACCACGGGTCGGGCGTGAGCTCGGGCGGCGGCGAGAGCCACCCGACGGTCGCCGACGCGTCGGCCATCGGCGCCAGCGCCGGAAGGAACCGCACGCCGCAGCGGGCGAGCAGCGCCTCCGCCGGCGCCGTGAAACCGGGGCGCGGCGGCTTCTTCACCCAGCCGAACAGCATATCGTGGAAGCGCTGCGCCACCGCCCATTTGTCGCTGTCAAAGGTGTGCGCGCCGCTGCCGTCGGACGACCACGGCAGGATGTCGACGCTGTGGTGCGCGTGCAGGTCCGCCTCGCGCCGCCGCACGTTGAACGTCGCCATCGGCGGCAGCGGCCGCTCCGTGAGCAGCAGCCAGCCGACGAGCACGTGGTCGCCGAGGTGCGGGTACGCGCGCGTCTTGAGCGGCGGGTCGAAGCGCGTCCAGTAGACGAAGCCCTTGCCGTCCGACGGCGGCGGGGCCGACGGCGGGGCGTTGGCCATCTCGGTCGGCAGCTTCGGTCGGTCGATTTCGGGTGTCGTCTCCATGAACGACGCTGTGCCATTGTTGAGCTGGCGGTTGTTTTTTCCGCTCGTGGCACGGCTGCCGCCGAGGGCATCACACTTGAAGCGAGGCATCTGCATCTTGATGATCTGGCGAGGGGGGTAAGTGTGGGTGCTCTTGCAGCTCCAAACGGCGCTGGCACAACTCAGTCTAGTTTAAAAAAGGTTGTTACTAAATGTTCGCTAGACTGAGTTGTGCCACGCCGACGGACGAATTGTAGTATCAACCCACACCATGGAGCGCTCTGGCCCGGATTATTTGGCATTCGTGGAAGAATTCGCTCTGACCATAGCCCAGCACTTGCCGGCGCGAGCGCTTCTCGAGCACGAAGCTTTGGAATGGCAGCGCGCGGTCGTGGACATTCCGGCGCAAAACGCCGTCGCCGAAAACCAACTCTTCCGGGCGAGAGCGGCGCTGGAGACCACGCGCGCCCAGTTCACGCCGCCGCTCTCGGAGTCGCTGCACACGGGAAACCTCGCGAGGAACGCGCTGTACGACTCTGGCGGGCTCGAGTACACGACGGACCTTCTGACGGCATACATCGACGAGCTCAACGCCGAGCGGGCGCGCCGGCGCAAGGCGCAGGGCCTGGGCGGAGGCTTGCTGAAAAACGTTGACGCCAACCTGATCCTACTTCGCCATTCGGACGCTTGCGACCCCGACTGCTGAAAAAAACTCTAAAACCCTAAATTTACTCTGCGTGGGCGCCGCCCGATGGCCGCGGGGAATCCGTAGATTGGGTTGCCGACGTAGAGCGTCTCCGACGCCTGCAGCGCCTCAAGCGCGCCGCGCGGGCGACCAGCCGTCTCGGACCGCGGCGTGCCTCTCCACCCCGCTCATGGCACGCCACTCCGCCGCCGCCTCGGGCCAAAGAAGCTGCAAGACTTGCTGCATGTTGGGGTCGTCCCAGCAATTGTTGGCCCATGCAAACCCCCCCCCCATTAACTCGGCGTGGTGGTCTTGCATCACTTGTTTCACGGCTGCCTCGGCGGCCGTCCATCCCTCGGCATTCCTGGCGGTTTGGTCGGCCCCCGCCTGCAGGAGCTGCGCCACGGCGTAGGGATTTCTCATGCGAACGGCGAAATGCAGCAACGTCTCTCCTTCGTTCACCATGGTTTGGACCGGCACCCCGGCGGCGAGCAGCGCCGGGAGCAGCCGCTGGGCAACAGGATCTCCACGCTCCCGGATTGCCTTCACGACTGCATGCACGCCTTGGCGCGGATGGCCGTCGATGAGTTGCAGCATTGCCTCAACGCTGCCATACTCGCCGGCGCCGCCAAACCACGCACGGACGAATTCCGCTGTTTCGGGATCGCGAAGCCCAAAGTGCTTCAAGGCTTCACACACCAGGGGGTACAATTCCGCCCAGTCGGTCATCTCCCTCGTAAAAATCTCGAGAAGTATTTCAAAATCCTCGTGTGGCACGGCCGCGCCGTCCCCGCGCACAAACGTCCACACCATGGCGCGGATCCTCGGCGAGAAGAGCGCGATCTCCTTGCAGAAGGCGCGAAACGTCGCCTGCCACGTCTCGAGCCCTACGCCCTTTTGCATCACGCCAAAGCGCCGGCACGCCTGCGCCCACACCGGGTGGTCCGGAGGGCACTGCCCCGACCCGAGGAGGAGCAGGCACCGCTCGTAGAGCCGGCCGCACAGGTCCTCCGGCGGCGTGCCTTCGACCAGCTGGTCGAGCACCCTGAGCACCATGTCGTCGGGCAGGGCGCGCACCCGCAGCCGGTGCATCGGCGGGAGGGTGGGGTTCATGGCGGAGGCCGCAAGGCAACGGGGTCTATTGTACTGGCCTCTACTGTACATTATCTTCTGGTGCTGGGCGGAGGCTTGCTGAAAAATGTCGACAGCAACCTGATCCTACTTCGCCACTCCGACGCTTGCGACCCCGACTGCTGAAAAAAACTCTAAAACCCTAAATTTACTCTGCGTGGGCGCCGCCCGATGGCCGCGGGGAAGCCGTACACGGCGTTGCCGACCCAAAGCGTCTCCGACGCTTGCAGCGCCTCCAGCGCGCCGCGCGGCGTGTAGCCGGTAATGCGCCGCGGCACAAAGGGGTGGCCGCACGACACTTGCCTGATTCCCAGAGTCCGAAAAACAAAGAAGTCGTCGGTCAACGCTCGATCGTCGTCGGTCAGCGCGAGCGCCAGCGCGCGGAAGGTGACGCCGGCGCAGGATCCGCCGCCCACGCCCGACGTGACGACGGCGGCGTTGAGCGGAAGCACACCGCCAAACAGCGCATTGAAGCGTCGATACCACAAACTTTTCGGCCTCATCTCGGTAATGCGCACACAAGCCTCGTGCAGCTTCTCGGCGTCGACGTTGAGCGGATACAATATATATGCCCCGGCTGAACTGTAGTAGGATTCATTTTGCCACGACTGAAAAATCGGTCTGGATGTGTACCAAATATCCCACGTCGCCTCCGACTGGCCTCGTGCCGACTTGTGCGAGACCAAGGGATTCGAGTGCGACGCGATCGCCTCGGGGGTGCATTCGGTAAAGAAGACGCCGAGATGGCACGATCCACCGCCTGTTAAAACCCACGAAATTTGACCGAGCGTCGTCAGCCTGTGGACGGGCCACGTCGCACTGATGAGAAACGCCCGCATGAGTGGCTTTGCTTCTCGCTAACGTATCGCGCAATATGGGGCGTAGCGGAAGTGGTGCGCGGCCGATGTTGCCCCGCGAAGACTACTGGCGCGAACTCGCGTCCTTGGCCGTGTGGTGGGCCTTGTGGTCGCTCGCGGACATTTATTTATTACCGTGGACGCCCGTGTTTGAACTACTGACCGTGTCGGGGGTCTCGCTCGGGCTTCTACTCTACAGGATTCGCGACCGCGTGCGAGAGCGGCGGGCATTGGCGGAGCAGGTCTTACAAGAGTTTCAGTAATTTTTATCCACTACTGCTCTTCCTTTTTGCGCTCCGTGACCGATAAAACACACACAAATATGATCGCACACCCCAGTAAAATACAAAACGCAACCATGTGCTGCTGGCGCAACGACGCCAAATCGACATCTTCGAGCATGGCCGCCGGCGGCGACGCCGGCGGCGGCGCGGCGGCGTGGGGCACAAAGCGCGGGCGCATCGTCGACGTGTGATATTCCCACTCCTCGCGACACAAAGCAAACTAGCGCAGCGATGCAAGGCCCGCCGATGAGGATGAGCCAGTGGGCGGTTACTAAAGTTGACCCCGATTTTCTCGAAAAGACTGTGGTCTGCGGGATTAACCGGGCCCGCTTCCTGCTCTACCTAAACGTTGCCGGCGCCGTCGCACACCTTGCGCTGGCGATTGTGACACTCGCCGTCGCCGGCATCAACGGCAACGTGAACACTCCGCTCGTGACGACGCACTACACCGAGCTCGGGTGGAATACGACGGCGACCGTCGACCCGTACATGCCCGTCCTCCAGGCGTTTGGCACGTTTTCGGTCCCGTGGACGACGTTTGCCTTCTTCTTCCTCTCCGCTCTCGCGCACTCTATCATCGTGATCTGCAACTGGTCGCAGCTGCGCGCCACGGATCTGCAGCTTGCTGAGCCGCGTGGAATGCTGACGGGCTGGTACTTGGCCTGGATTTCGTCGTGCCAGCAGCCGCTTCGTTGGTTGGAATACTTCTTCAGCGCGCCGGTGATGATTCTGTTGATCGCCGCCGTCGGCGGGATTACACACGTCTTCCTGCTGATCACGCTCTTCATGCTGACGGCGACGACAATGCTCTTCGGGCACCTCGCCGAGCTGATGAACGAAAAGGACACGGACGGCACCTGGCACAAGAAGAGCACCTTCGCACGCCTGTGGCCGTCGCTGCTCGGCTGGTTTCCATTCGTCCCGGTCTTTGTAATCGTCCTTTGGAATTTCAGCAACGCGCTGACCAAGGCGGCGGACAATGGCCGCGAGGTGCCCGGCTTTGTATGGGCCATTGTCATTTCGCAGGTAGTGCTCTTCTCCTTGTTCTCGTTCCCGCAGCTAATTTTGCTCGGGCTCAAGCGTGGACCAGAGTTTTACTGGATTGGTGAGATGACCTATCTAATCCTGTCGCTCACCGCAAAGGCGGTCCTGGGCTTGCTGTTCATTGCGTCAACCTTCGCCTTTGACAACCTCGAAAACGCAGTGACCGCGTAGAGAAACGCCATAAATTTTTTTTAAGCGATGCAATCTCGCGGCTGCAACCTCGATCTCAAACTATCGGGCACGTCTAAAAATAGGTGCGTCAAGCCACCCCGAACGAGGGGGCGAGCTCTCTCATCGCGG
>Ga0315315_10005645_pt1 | contig 11556 bp, 7 predicted proteins | sample M140m3416metaG_FD_203699 | JGI IMG/M metagenome (GOLD analysis project Ga0315315, IMG submission 203699) | Ammonia-oxidizing marine archaeal communities from Monterey Bay, California, United States - M1 40m 3416 | ecosystem: Environmental > Aquatic > Marine > Intertidal zone | place: USA... | reverse complement strand
TCTTTTGCAAGAACGCCTTTCGCCACTTGGTCCATCGCTTCTTCATCTAAAGGCATGCCATACTGAGCATACTGAGCGCCGACAAATTTACGCGCCTCAGACTCCAGTTCATCCGCTGTAATCTTCATCTCCTGATCCTTCATGACTGTTTGTTGGAGCAATTGCCATCTCAAAGAATCAGCATATCCTGCAAACTCGCTTTCGATCTGTTCTTCAGTGACGGGTTTGTCATTAGATAGCTTAATCCAGCGCTTTAAAAACACTTCTGGAAGAGGAATCTTCATGTACTCAATCAAGTCCACAATAAATCGACGTCGAAAGACCCATTCAGCATCTCTGTCAAAATGACCTTCAAGATCTTTTTCGATGCGAGATCGGAAATCCTTTTCGTCTTTTACTTCACCCTGTGGATAAATTTTGTCATACAATGACTGCCCTACTTCATGGGGATTCAGTCTTTTAATCTCTTCAACAGTAAATTTAAAATCACCCTTCAAAGCCTGAGCCTGCTCATGTGAAATCCCAAGCATTTTGCCTAAGTCATCATGGTTCTTACTCACTTTATGAGGGTCCACCACGATGTCCGATCCTATCGAGAGCCCTATAAGCTTGTTTTTTGTTGATTTGTCGTCAGTGAATTCAATTGAAATAGAGCTTTTGTTTGTAATTCCTCCTTCCAACTGCGCGCCACTTTCTTCAAGTTGAACAAATGTTCCAATGAGCATATCTTTTTCCTCAGATGACTCCACATCGCTGACCGTACCGTGCTGACGTTGCATGTCAAGGACACGGTTGTCGATGGCTTTCTTGTCTACGGGAATGGTGTGTCTTGTAAACCGAGCTCTCCAACCGAATTTTAAATCTACCTCTGGAGCGAGGCCCAATTCATACGTAAACGTAAAATCGTCGGGATTATCCCAATCCCCATTTTCTTCTTTTTCTTCTGATGGAATAGGGTTTCCTAAAACATGAAGTTTGTTTTCCGTAATGTGCTTTTGAAGGCTCTCACTCAAAAGTTTATTGAGCTCATCCGCCAAGACAGTTTTACCATACTGCTTTTTCACAATGTCCATTGGAACCTTTCCTTTTCTGAACCCTGGCATCACAATTTGTTTGCGTTGGTGTTGCAGAATCTTCTCACATCGTCCTTCGTAATCCTGTTTTTCTAATTTAACAGTGACTTGCGCTCTAAGCGCATCAATAGGTTCCTGGGTAATATTCATGGCGTTCTAATATAGAATCTGCCCGTTGTTTGGAATTGTGCGGGTGGAGGGACTCGAACCCACACACCTTGCGGCACCAGAACCTAAATCTGGCGTGTCTACCAATTTCACCACACCCGCATTCCAAATCGGGGCGCAAATATAGGACGAAGGAGCGTAACAACACTAATAAATTTATAGCGAACACTTGTTTGTTTGTTTTCAAGGTGTTTCCCTTGAGATCGCACCTTGCCAAGATGAAAGTTCAAGGTGTAAATAGTGCTGTAATTGTGAGGGTCATTTGGTGCGAGAATGAGGTGGGATTTGGATCTATTAAGATTGACGGCTGAATGTTATAAATCTTGGGACAGTACACCAGGTTTTGCTAGAGCCTTCAGGGTTGATGTTAAGAGACGAAGATCAATGACGGTTGCCATAATGAATGGCGTTGTTGGTATGGAAGGCAGATTGTTCCAATTGCTTCCTACAGCACGAGGATACCGATTGTTTTCAGTAGGTGATCCGACATCTCGTGCAATATTTTCATTTGATATCATACCAGATCGGTTGGTTTTTTCGATTGAAAAGGTTTGGTCTGTTTGGGAAAACACAACTTCAACACATCGAATCTCACTACGACTTGAAGGCAAGTGACTGTAGATGTATCTTGCAGACTCATATGAATTCAAATTGACCTATGGCAACTACTTCAGATATTAAAAATGGCATGTGTTTGAATCACAACAATGGATTGTGGCAAATCGTTGAATTTCTGCATGTTAAGCCGGGTAAGGGGCCTGCATTCGTCAGGACCAAGTTAAAAAATATTGAGACAGGTAGAATTGTTGATCACACCTTCAATTCAGGTTTTAAGATTGATCCCGTGAGGATAGAAACGCGAGAATATCAATACCTGTACAATGATGATATGGGGTTTCATTTTATGAATTGTGAGAATTATGAGCAGATTTCTATAGAGAAACATCTCATTAATACCCCTGAATTCCTTAAAGACGGCCTGCATTGTCTTGTTGTGTTCTACGCTGAGGAAGAACGGGTGATTTCTTGTGAACTCCCACAGTTTATTGAGGTCGAGATTACGTATACAGAACCAGGGATTAAAGGAGATACTGCCACGAACACACTTAAGCCCGCTACGGTAGATACAGGCGTTGAAGTCAGAGTGCCACTGTTTATTAATACAGGAGATTTCATTAAGGTGGATACAAAGAAAAAGGAATATTCTGAGAGAGTTAAGAAGTAATTCGTCCAAAAAAATCAGATGACAAAATCGCGCGAATCAAGACTCATTGAAAAGCTAGAACTCAGAGAGTTTAAGCTCAAAGCTCTATTAGAAGTGACGCGTGCCATTAACTCTCAATCTTCAGAAGAGGACCTTCTTAATCAATACAGTAAAGCGCTTCAAACATATTTAGGCATAAGTAGAATTGTCTTGTATGCACTTGATTTAGGGGGAGCGTTTTGGCGATTACTTGTCTCCACTGGTGTGTCGGGATTTGTCCCAGAGACACAACCGGCTCATTTTTTTGAAAAACTAAATTCTGGAGGGATATCTATAGTAGGGAGTGATGGATTAGATAATCATGCCTTCGATGTCGTTGTTCCCGTATCTCAAAATGATGAAGTCATCGCGTTCGTTCTTGCCGGTGACGAGAAAGAAGACGCCAGGGGGATGAGTCCCGTAGTTAAGCATCTTAATTTCCTTCAGACACTGACGAATATTTTAGTCGTTGCATTAAGAAATAGAGAGCTAGTAGACGAGAATTTAAGACAAGAAGGACTTAAGAGAGAATTGGAACTCGCGGGTGAGATGCAGTCACTTCTCGTGCCTAAGTCTTGGCCAGTAGATTCGCAAATTGATGTTTCAGGTTATTATCAGCCGCATCATCAAATCGGTGGTGATTACTACGATTGCTTTGAATGGGGTGACGACTGTCTCGTGATATGCATGGCAGATGTCAGTGGAAAGGGCATAGGTGCTGCGCTTCTCATGTCAAACTTCCAGGCAAATGTAAAAGCTATCTTTCAGGGAGATGACAGTGATCTTATATCAAAAGTCAAGATCTTAAATGAGCGGGTGATGGACAGTGCGAAAGGAGAAAAATACATTACTTTTTTCGCAGCCATTTACCACCGTTCGTCCAAACTCATTAAGTACGTGAATTGCGGTCACAATCCTCCGCTTTGGATAGATGAGAACGGTGTTTCCTCATGCTTAGAACTTGGTTCAGTAGGTTTGGGAATGTTTGATCGCTTACCTACCATTGAATCAGGTGAATTGAAGGCCCTTCCAGGGAGTTCTTTGATCTGTTATACCGATGGCCTTGTAGAACAAGAAAACGCTGAGGAGATTGCCTTTGGGATGTCTCGAATGGAAAAAGTGGTGAGAGATAACACGCGCTTTTCTTTGGATGAAATGCATGTTGAGATGGTCAAAGAATTGTCGAATTTTAGAGGGGAAACTCCACTCTTAGACGATACGGCTTTGTTGAGTTGCAGATTTAAGTAATCTAGAATCTCTCCCATGTTTCAGTTCGATGTCAAGAACAACTAAAAGCACCAAGAATCCCCAAAAGGGAGCATTTGCTTTGTCTGTGTCTAGATAGTTGTTGAGCACGCCATGTATAAAGTAACTCATCAATCCCAGATAAACTGAGATAGCTAAATTTCGGTCATCTAGATTCTTTATGTTTCTCCAAAGCCGAAACCCAATTTTTGAGGCCCACCAAATCAATAAAATCATAAAGAGTGCCCCAAAAACGCCTTGTTCTGCGAGGGGACCGAGATATTCGCTGTGCGCATTACCCCCATCGGCATTGTTTGTGCTAATGATCGTTTTGAGGTCAGATTTTTGAAATGGCGCGTAGACGAATTGGTATGTACCGGGCCCCCATCCTCTGAGCGGTCGTTCTTGAAATAAGGCGATGGCGCAACTCCATCTATTTAACCTTTCAAGATTCGAGTCATCACTTGAAACGTTTGAAATAGACTCCACATGTTCCGTAAGATTGTCTGATGAGTCCTGTTTGTTTCGTTGTAATTCTATGATGATTGCATCTTTACTCGTCCAAACCAATGCGAGCATAATGACGCCAATACCGACAAGGGTTCTCAGTTTGAAGCCGAATCTCATTGCAGCATAAATCGCAGCAACAACAACCAACGAAACCCAAGCAGCTCTCGTGAAAGAAAAGACAAGTCCAAAAGCGATGACACCAGTTGCAATCGCCAACATCACCTTGGTTAAGGTGGGGCGGCTGCGTTTTGACAACAATGCAATGGCAGGAGGTAAAAACATCGCCATAACAGCGCCATATGATGTGTGGTCCTTAAAAAAAGGTTTCATGACCCAGTGGCCGGCATGCTTTTCAAAACCGAATTCAGCATGGCGGATTAACGTGTAGACAATCACGATACACAATGGGAAAATCATCAGCATGACCATGCGTTCACGATACTCGGGTTTGTGAAGCATAATGTGTCCTAGGAAAAAGAAAAAACTTGCGACAAACCACGCTCTGGAGATTGTAAACTTAAGAGATACGATGGGGTCAAAACTCGTCACAGTTGTGATCAGCATCCACAACATCATCAGGCTGATGATGATGGATATAGGGTGTGTCAAGAGTCTTTTGTCAACGGGCCAACCTTTTAAGGATCTAAAGACAAAGATTAATAATCCCAGAAATAGCAAGGGTTCCGTTGGCATATATAAACCAAGGGAAGTATCACTAAATTCCTGTAGATTTAAACTTAATGGGACTGAGATTAAGATTGTGCCGATGAACAAATCCAATCGTTTTATCCCCCACCAAACCAACAATATCAAGAAGGGAAGTAGCGCGAACCATATAAAGTCAAAGTAAACAGCAATGCCTAACAATGCAGAGAAAATTGACGCCCCAATCAGAGCTGTTCTATCCGTCCATCCAGCGTTCACTTATTGCGAATTTCTGCGCCCTTGATGCTGTCAAAAATGAGGAGTAAGATAAGTGTCATTGCAAGAGAAGACATGGCACTAACAACGACGATAAACCAGCGTACCGGATATGACTTCTTATCTGCTGCTTGGGCATAATCGACAACCAAGCTAGATGGCAATTGTGTAGAGGCATCAACTTTCATCAGGTCGTATCTCTTTTTAAGCGTGGCGAGTTGCTCGTAAGCAGGTTCGAGGAAATTTGTTAACTTGTTATACTCGTTTGCCAGCGTCGAGATTCTTTCCAAATCCTTCTGAATAATTCTGGCACCTTTCATGTTATTGTCTGCCACAGCTCTTCCATATTCTGCAGTAAGTCCTTCAACTTGTGCTTCGAAATCATACATGCCTTGCGCGTGAAGTTTTCCAAGACCATCCTCTGCTTCTTGAATTTCTAGAACTGCATTGTTATATGAATTTTCAGCCAATATTAGCGCATTTTGAGCACGGTCATTTCTGAGTGAATTCGCAAGGCTATCGACCAAGAAAACCAGGTCATTTGCGATGTCTTTTGCAATGTTTGGATCTGTATCCAATACATGAATCCTGATCGAACCGAACCTGGTTAAATCAGCGCCCACATTGCTGTCGTATTCTTTTTGAAGGAGTGTTCTTGCCCCGGGTTCAGTGAGATCGATGTCGTAGTGTTCGCTCAAGTTGTGGTTTCCGATAATTTGAGCACGAACGCGATTGGAATTCAGGAGTTGTAAAAGACGTTCTGCGTCCTCCGTTTCTCCATAAGCTAATAAATCGCCTTGCTTACTTTCTTCAAAAAACTGTTCACCAATCGAACTTTGCGTTGTCGCAAACATGATAACGCTTGATTCGAATTTCTCATCCATTAACAATGAAACTCCAGCCGAAATAATGACAGCAAGTAGGCCTACGAATATGAAGATTCTCAATCTATCGTATACAAACAGAAGTAAATGAGTCGAGTCTAAACGCGATGAATCACGGTTTTCGTTTATTGATGTCATACCTGTTATTTTGAAAATAGAACGTCGCAAAGTTACGTTTGTTATCCCCTTACTACTAAACTTTAAAGGTGCCGTAATTATGCCACCCTTTGTTTTCTAACTTTGGAACATGGCAAGGATTGCTTTAAACGCTAGATTATTAATTCCAGGTAAACTTGAAGGCACGGGGCGCTTTACGCATCAGTGCTATAAAAGAATTATTAAATCAAGGCCAAATGACACTTTTCTTCTCATTTTTGATAGGAAACCTCCTGTAGAATTTGACTATGGCCCCAATTCAACTTCCGTGTGCTTATTTCCACCTGCAAGGAGGCCTTGGTTGTTTGATTTATGGTTTGATTATGCCATTACATGGAAGCTCCAACAGTGGCGCGCAGATGCATTCGTCTCTACAGATGGATATATTTCAAGAAGAAGTACTGTAGCGCAACTCAATGTGATTCACGATATAAATTTTGAACATCATCCAGAGTGGCTTCCCCCCAGGTTTGCAAGACATTTCAGAGCACGTTTCCCTCAATATGCCAGGAAGTCTTCAAAATTATGCACTGTGTCTGAATTCAGCAGAGGAGATATTTCTCTCACCTATCAGATCGATGAAGCGTCAATCTCAATTATTCCCAACGCACCTGATGCTTCTTTCAAACCCTTTGCTTTTGAAAAACGTGAAGCTTCAAGAATAAAGTTTGCTTCGGGACATAACTATCATGTTTTTGTGGGTTCTATTCATCCAAGAAAGAATATTCACGGGATGCTCAAAGCGCACAAGGAATATCGCCTTTTAGGAGGGAAGTCAGACCTGGTGATTGTAGGAGCAGCAATGTGGAATTACGCAGAGTTCGACACTGCAAATGTTCATTGGGTAGGGCGCTTAAACGACGATGAACTTGTAAGTGCTGTCGCAGGAGCAGATGCGCTTCTTTATCTTCCTTTTTTCGAAGGTTTCGGGGTTCCTGTTGTTGAAGCGATGGCGTGTGGGATTCCTGTAATTGCAAGCAATACAACATCTATTCCAGAAGTTTGTGCGGATGCAGCGGCAGCTTTGGTAAGTCCGACAGATGCAAAAGGAGCAGCGAAGGCATTGTTGAGACTTGATGAAGATGAAGGTTGGCGTGAGATGAAATCTAAACAAGGCATCAAGCGTGCTTCCGAATTCTCATGGGAGAAGAGTGCGCACCTGTTTTCAGCGGCCTTAGATGAAATGTTATGTGAGGCATGACGAAGCTGCTTCCGTATGTCAAACCAAATCGAGTCGAAGCGGGCTGTGACGAAGCAGGAAGAGGTTGTCTCGCGGGGCCTGTTGTGGCTGCCGCAGTTATTTTAGATCTCGAAACAGCAAATGAACTCGGGTTAAACGACAGTAAAAAGCTGTCCACAAAAAAGCGCAACGCACTCAGAATTCAAATAGAAGCAAGGGCCATTGCCTGGTCAGTTTCTTTCGTTTCTCACGATAAAATTGATAAAATCAACATCCTTCAGGCTTCTTTTTTGGCCATGCGAGAATCTGTTGACACCCTTTTCATTCGTCCGGATCACATCCTTATTGACGGAAACAGATTTGTGTCTTCTCCGACAATGCCACCTCATACATGCATCATCAAGGGTGACGCCAAGTATGCATCTATTGCCGCTGCGAGTATCCTTGCAAAGACACATCGGGATCAGTTTATGCACAAAAAAAGCATTGAATACCCAGCGTATCACTGGGATTCAAATTTCGGGTATCCGACTAAGGCGCATAGGGAAGCGATTAAGACGCGTGGTGCATCTCCCCTTCACCGCATGACATTTCAATTGCTCCCGAAATAGGGGGTGTCGATAAAAGTTAATAAAAAAGCTACGAAACGCCTTTTTTGGTACATAAATCGTTAAATTGCGTCATCATAAAAACCAAAACGTTCCAAATGAAACGCATTAATATTTTCTTTTTAATAGCCACTTTCTTTTCGCTATTTACAACACAAGCTCAGTGTGACCTGTTTTTCTCAGAGTACGCTGAAGGGTCTTCTAACAACAAATATCTGGAGATTTTCAATCCCACAAATGCTGATATTTCACTAGATGGCTATGCTTTTCCAAGTGTGAGCAACGCGCCAACGACACCAGGTGAGCTTGAATACTGGAATACTTTTACGCCGGGTGCTATAGTCCCCGCTGGAGGTTTTTACATTGTATCTCATGGGTCAGCAGATCCATCTATCCTCGCTCTAGCCAATCAAAACCATACTTACTTGTCTAATGGTGATGATGGTTATGCACTTGTTCAGGGTATAGAGACGGACTTTGTTGTTCTTGATGTCATAGGTCAAAATATAACTGACCTAGACTATGCTGATCCAGGATCTGGATGGGATGTTGCAGGAGTTACAGAAGCAACGAAAGATCATGTTCTGGTTCGTAAGTCTTCAGTCATCAATGGAAATACAGATTGGGCGTTATCTGCAGGAACAGATGAAGCTTCTTCTGAGTGGATTGTCATGCCAATAGATACATGGACAGATTTAGGTCTCCACACTTTTACAGGCTCTTGTGGCCCGGTTGTGTCAGGTTGCACGAATGAAAATGCGACGAACTACGATGCTACTGCCAACGAAGATGATGGGTCTTGCACATTCGAAAACGCGTGTAACCTTGAAGGAATAGAAGTTTCCGCTACTAGTTTTGCATTCGTGCCTGCTGACTTAACGGTTGATGTTGGTGCACTTGTATTCTGGGTGAACAACGGTGGTACTCACGATGCAAATGGCGACATTGACACACAAACGGGGCTCTCTTTCGGAAACCCTGAATCTTTTGGCTTTGCAAGTGTGTTAGGAGATGCTGCAGGTGTATGCATTGGTTCTCACACGTTCACAATACCAGGCGTTTATTCTTATGATTGTTCAGTAGGGTCGCATGCTGCATTAGGTATGGTAGGAACCATTACTGTTGGTGTTGGTGGATGTACGGATGCAGTTGCGCCCAACTACAATGAGGCAGCTGATTTCGATGATGGCTCTTGTGTGGCTTCTCCATACACTTTAATCGCGGACATTCAAATCGGTCAAGAAACAGCTCTTTTTGAGGGTGTCGCAGTTTTGACTTCAGGTATCGTTACAGGTGTTTATGGTGGTAGAGCGACAATACAAGATGGCGCTGGCGCTTATTCTGGCATTTGGATAGATGGATCAAATGTGGCCCTTCAAGTTGGAGATGCGGTTGATGTGTCTGCTACTGTTGCTGAGAATTTCGGCTTAACACAACTCACTTCGCCTTCAGTGACCATTAACAGTCAAGGCAATGCACTTCCCGCTTCTGAAGTACTTTCTACTTTAGATGTCTCTGCAGAGCAGTGGGAAGGTGTTTTGGTCCAAACTTCTGGCGTTGTTGAAGATGATGCTTTAGGATTTGGCGAATGGTCTGTGAATGATGCTTCTGGCGCCGTTGTACTAGACGATGCAGGATTCAATGCAATCGCTGCTGGTCTGACAACTGTTGGCGCAAGTGTTCAAGTTTCAGGGTCTGTAGATTATTCCTTTGGAGAATTTAAAATCCAACCACGTGATGTCAACGACGTTCTTCTCTTCGGTTGTACATCAGACGCAGCGGACAACTACGACTCATCCGCTTCAGTGGATGACGGAAGCTGTGAGTTTTCTGGCACATCTTGTACTTTGTTCGTTTCAGAGATAGCTGAAGGGTCTTCAAACAACAAATACATTGAGCTTTATAACCCTACAAGTTCAACGATTTTCTTAGACCAGTACACAATGGCCAATTGTTCCAATGGATGTGATACTCCTGCTGCACTTTATATTACGGATCAATTTGATTACTGGTCATTGACCTTTCCTGCTGGCGCAACGGTTGCTCCAAACAGCACATACATTATAGCGCACCCTTCTGCAGACCCATTGATACTTGCAGTTGCAGATATGACTTACATATACCTGTCAAATGGCGACGATACTTATGCGCTTGCTGAAATTGTGGGTGCTGATACTGTACTGGTAGATCTCATAGGTGATATAGGACCTGATCCTGGTTCGGGCTTTACAGTGTCTGGTATCTTAAATGCGACTCAAAATGGCACACTGGTTCGTAAGTCTGACGTGAATGCGGGTAACGCTGGAATGTGGCTCTCTTCTTCAGGTACAAATGAATTCGATGGTGAGTGGATTGTGAATCCATCTAACGACTGGAGCAACATTGATTCTCATGTCTTTACGAGTGGATGTGCAGTTGATACAGGTGGGTGTACTGATCCAGGAGCGTCTAACTATGACGTTGCTGCCACGACTGATGATGGGAGTTGTGTGTACATTCCAAATTTAACAATTCAGGAAATTCAAAGCGGACTTGTGACAGGCCAAGTATTAACGAGCGGTGTCGTCACAGCTGTTTATGACGTTGAAAACTCATTAGCTAACAGCGCTTCATTTGTTATTCAAAATGGTACAGGACCCTATTCTGCGATTTGGTGTCTTGGTACTGGTCTAGTCGCTGGCGATTTAGTTGAGGTTTCTGGATCTGTATCTGAAGTCTATGGTTTACGCCAAATTCTGGGTGCTGTTGCAACAGTTGTTTCTTCAGGAAACCCAGTTCCAGCGGCTGAGCTTCTTACTACTGGAGCAGTCAATGACGAGCAGTGGGAAAGCGTTTTAACGCAAGTATTGGCGCCAGTATCTAATGCAGATGCAGGTTACGGAGATTGGCTTTTAGATGATGGATCTGGCAATGTCAAGGTAGCAACTATAGCCGACAGTTATGATGCTGTTTCAGATAGTGTATTGGTTGATATGGAAATGACTGCTGTTGTTGAATTGGGTGTCACTTACCGTGTGACTGGCCCGAATTTCTTTTCATACGGATCGTGGAAATTATTGCCTCTACTTGCTACAGACGTTGTACGTCTTGGGTGTATGGATGTCTCTTTTGTGAATTATGATCCTTTGGCTGCGGAAGATGATGGCTCTTGTTCTAACATCCCCGGATGTACTGACCCTTCAGCTGACAATTATGATCCAGCTGCTGTGACAGATGATGGAACATGTATTGTTACAGGATGTTTTGACCCGCTCGCCTTAAACTACAATGCCAATGCGACAGTTGTAGACAACACGCTTTGTTACTACACGTTACCTTCCATCTTAATCAATGAGATCCATTATAACTCTAGCATTGCTCAGGGGGATGATTTTGATTGGGAATTCTGTGAATTATATAACTCAGGAGATCTCGCGGCAGATTTGAGTGGATATCATTTCTTTAACTCAGCTTCTGGTTCACCTCAATTGGGATTGGTTTTTCCAGCAGGAAGTTCTATCGCTGCAGGAGAGTTTGTGATTGTGACTGTTGCTGGTGGTGGAGGAACGCTTAACTATTCTGGAAATGG
>Ga0315315_10005644_pt1 | contig 11557 bp, 4 predicted proteins | sample M140m3416metaG_FD_203699 | JGI IMG/M metagenome (GOLD analysis project Ga0315315, IMG submission 203699) | Ammonia-oxidizing marine archaeal communities from Monterey Bay, California, United States - M1 40m 3416 | ecosystem: Environmental > Aquatic > Marine > Intertidal zone | place: USA... | reverse complement strand
CAGATTTGGTCCATGACGCCCTGCTCAAAGGCCCCGTCAATCCTCATCGTAGTCGGACCAGAAAGAATCGCACCAACAGCAACCGTATGGGGGCCTTTCGACGATTCCTCCTGGACGAGTACGGGGAGAACCGCCTGAAATCAGGCAGCGGTGTTGTGGAAGTGTCTGCTGGCATTCACGGGGGAATTTCGTTCGAGCTCCTCAATCTCAATCGCGTCCGCTGCACCGCGATTGAACCACGAGGTCCACCCCGGCTGGAAAAGAAGCTAAGGAACCTGGCGAAGGGAATCTACCACCGGACTCAACCGCTGCAGCGGTATAATTCCGTAGATATGGACGACCTTGCCCGTAACCAAAAAGATAATGGCGATACCAGCTTGAACCACGAACCAAACACGATCGGGACATCACCGAGAATTTGGCCTCTATTTTTCGGTCCATGGATAACCGCAACCAGCAGGGAAGCCGAATTTGACCGCCGCCTTCTGACTTCTCTGAAGCGCGCCGCGGCACTCACAAGCTCTCCCACTTTGCCAGCATGCGGCCACGAGGACGACTGCAATTGTTCGTGGTGCAGCAATTCAGACGAAGAGAATGGGAGCGACGATGATGCAACCCAAGAGGAGACAAGGCCAGACAGACACTATGGCAGTGACAGCAGTCACAACGACAACCAGCAACCCCCAACCGCTTCCGAAGTCATGTCCACCATACAGTCGGCTTCGATTTTGATAGGACTACATCCAGACCAGCCCACCGGCGATATTGTTGACGCTGCGCTGGCTCTATCAAAACCTTTCGCGGTCTGTCCCTGTTGCGTATTTTGGTCGCAGTTTCCAGAACGAAGTTTGCCTGATGGTTCGCCGGTTAAAACGTACGAGAACCTCCTTGACTGGATCCGAGCCAAGGACGAGAGAATACGGACGCACCAGTTTGACTTTGGTGGCCGATCGACTCTGCTCTATTTTGACCCCCATTGGGAATAATTAGCAGTCGATAGTGATAGCAGCAAGGGGAGCAGAATATCTTTTCCAAGTTTTTATCTCTGCAGATGCGCCTCTTAGCACGAAGTATCTATATAAGCGAACTCAAGAAACTGGAAAACTCGTGATGCGATTTTTTACTTTTTGTTTACACCAACTAAGGAATTCCTACAGACATGCGTATATCTATTTATACCTGCATCGTCTTGCGAGCCTGCATGAATGTTTAGAGAAGAAGGTTTAGAGAAGAAGAACGCGAATAAAGGTTGTAATGAAATCGACAACAAATGCAAATGAGGCAGATAAATGACCGGCGAATATTGCTCAGGGAAAGCTGAAATGACCAAAATGAGACAGCGCGCCCTTAGATTACAGACGTGCCCTTAGGTTTCAGACTACATGTTGATGTATGCACATACTTCGGCAGGCACCTGCTTGAAATAAGAAAAGGTGACGATTCGGTCTCCATGTAGTCATTTTACAAGTCGTCGTTGCTTTTTGCCGCTCTGCAGTCATTTATCGCTTGCCTTAGGTTTTTATACTCTATTTTAAATGGTATTATTATCATCATCATATAGTTGAAACAATTAAAGTAAAATGTATATAATATTACAGTAGCAGCACCTACCTATTTAGAGTTTCATTCACACCGTAAAATAATTTGAGAAAAGACAATGGCGTGACAAGTCTTGCGAAAAGTTTAGCCCTTCATTCGCAGAGACCGAATGACTGAATCGGTCACGAGGCACTCGGTCTCTCACATATTTTCTCCGGCGCAGCGCTGAACTCATGAACGTTGGCCTCTTTGCCCTCAATGCAAACCGAGCCGACCATGTCTTACTGTTAGTGACTCTAACACAAAAGCGTACCCTGGCCGCGTTTTCGTTCGCCACTACCACTGTGTGTGTCGCCAAGGCTCATAATGCCCAGCATGTCCTACGACCAACGATCGAAAAGAGGAGATGAACGATCGACAGTCGAAGACGGAGGCGACGTTTCCATGTCGTCTACTGAGCAATCAGGCCAAGATGAGGTTGGAGGATGGGATGAACGGTTGATTGAAGCACCGCAGCATGTCCGCCGCTTGCGATCAACGGGCATTGCATCGATTGGAACCCATGGTGCATCACTGGGAACCCAAAGCCCTCTCTCGACGTTCGACCCTCAAGACATCTTCGATGAAGCGGTCAGTGATTGTGACACCAAGCGCTCGGATGCGACAGTTCACAGAAACCCTTTGGATGTTTCCCCGACGACACTGCTAAAAAGATCGCACCTGTGGCACAATAATCCAGAATCAGCAGACAATCTTCCACGAGGGCTTTTCCCTAACGTATATACAGAGGATGGGGGAATGCAACGCTGGGTAACAGACGAATCGGCACCAAACGCAGAGACGGAAGGTACCATGGGTCCCTCACAGACGGATAGCGCTGACGATGTATTGCAGTACACCCTAGAAAAAGACCCGGTTTATGATATGATGCTTGCAAGTGCACCGAGAGTGCAGGCACAAGTCATGCTACAACAGGCAAGTGCGGCATCAGGCACAGGGGGTGGCATCTCTGCTCATCAGTACATTCAGAGGCAAAATACACTACCGGATCATCCATATGAGGGAGACATTCATATTATGCCACAGGAACCCTCCCGCCCGTTTCACCCAATGTCACAGTTGGCGGAAGGTGAGGTGAACCCATACTCAAAGGGTATGCCGTATTATCAGGGTAAACTGGACTTAAAAACGAATCCTACTGGTTCAGATGTGATTGTGGGGTCACAAAGCTTTCATCGGGCAATGTTCAGCACCGACCGCTCTCAGAAGTCGCTACAAGATTGGGACGTGAGTGCAAAATATGATTTCTAATGATTTCTTATGCGATGTTGTGTCTCTTCTCGTTCCGTTCTGCCCAACAAAAGTATTCTCAACACTGCCTAATGTGAATCATACCGATTTGCTAATATCTTTATTTGCGCTCGTGAAAAGAAAAGCATGGGGCTGAAAAAAGGCCACAGCAAGACAATGCGCAAGAGCTCTGAAACTCGAAAGGAGCTCCAGCAAATCAATGCTATGAGATCTATTAGGAACTATTACCCGTTTTATCCTGCAAACTTCCTCTTTCCCAAGTCCGCGTGACTCACGATCGACGGAGCCACAGGGGGGCACCATAGGGGTCTGATCAATGTTTCTCATTGCCATAGTAATGTTGCTACTTTTAGAGAAATGCTATAATTTACCAGAAAATATTAATATGGATGTAGGTAGCTGTAATTTAAATGACATTTGGCGCCTCTACATACCACCCACAAGCTTGTCTCTAGATCAACCTCCTAGTCTAGCGTCTATATAAACCCAAACGATTCAATTGTTTAAATATCGTCGTCGTCAACATCGTCATCGTCGTCAGCGCTACTATCCTGGTAGAAGAAGTATGCGCCGCTCGCTTTTTGCTCCATGTCCTTTTGAGAACCCTTCTTGTTAATCCTGACAGCAAAAGAGAAAGAAGTGCAAGTAAATACAATTGGTGAGCCGTTCGTCGGAAGAAGATGATAAAAAGGAGCACGACATTTTTTTTTAAAGTTCAACCGTTCTTTCTCGCAATGCGTTTTTCAGGTTAGAAATTAAAACATAAGACTTCAGTCGCTCACAGTACCCAAAGCGCCAAGACAGCGCCCGCTAGCAACATTTATTGGTAGCGAAAGTGGGTGTAGAGAATATTTTTCGTCATCCCAGAGTAAACGGCGATAGAGGGCAAGCAAACCACGCATACAAAGAAGAACTAAGCACCCCCCAAAACTTACCTGGGTCGAAAGTTGACAGGATCTCGTCGGAATGTGACTTCGAGGCTCTTAAGAAATTGATTCATGCCCGTGAGCAAGCTCTGGGGACATGTTGCTGTCGCTTCAACGCCGGGCTGGCCGGTGTACACCACAACTCGATCCGCGAGATAGGTGGCCATGATGAAGTCGTGCTCCACAACAAAGGCGGTCTTCTTGCTGTGCATGATGAATCGCTTGATGACCTTAGCGCAATTGATACGTTGCTCAGAATCCAGGTACGCGCTGGGCTCATCGATAAGGTACACGTCTGCCGGTTTACCGAGTGCCAGAACGATGGCAAGACGCTGCAGCTCGCCACCCGAAAGCGTCTGGACACCGTTGTCGATGATATTTTCGATCATCAATGGCTTCATTACATCGGAAATAAATTGAGGATGCACATACGACTGCCTGCAGCGTTTGTGCAGGAGCTCACGAACCGTGCCCTGGAACTTGGGCGAGATTTTCTGTGGCTTGTAGCTGACATTCATTTGGGGGACGCCCGCCTGCGAAGCTTCATACTCATAGCCATCTTCCTCAAACTTGATCTGCTCGTCGCCCTTAAGAAGACCGGCTAGCATGCGGACAAAGGTCGTTTTGCCAGTTCCATTCTCTCCGAGAAGGACAACAATCTCCGAATTGGTGAAGCTTCCAGCATTGACGTTAAGGATAAACTTGGAAGTGCCTCGCTCCATTGTCTTTGTCATGCTAGGGTACCTGAAGCTGCGCAGGCTGTCGTCCCTGGTGTCGCCAGCCTCAGCGCGCTCCGAGACCTTGAAGGTGAGAGCATCATCCCTAAATCTCAAGTTCTCCGTCGGGACGAAACCAGCAAGGAACGCATTGATACCGACGCGGACGCTGAAGGGCATGGTAACGACGCCGTAGGCTCCGGCCGAGCCATACAGGACGCAGACGTAGTCACTGAGATAATCGAGCACAGCGAGATCGTGCTCAACGACAAGAACGTAGCGACTGTTTCCAAACTCGCCCTCGACAAGCTCGTGGATCATGTGCGCCGCCGTCAGGCGCTGTTTAACGTCGAGATAGGAAGAGGGCTCGTCGAACATGTATACGTCGGCCATCTGCACGGCGACGGCGGCGATGGCGAAGCGTTGGAGCTCCCCGCCCGAGAGGACGCCTACCTCGCGGTCCATGACGTGCTTCAACTCGGCTTCCGTGGTGGCCCAGTCGAGACAATCCCACCCCTCCTGCTCAGAGCGCTCGTCCTTCATCTTGAGGATCTTCCCGACCTGGCCACGGACGGCGCGAGGGATGTGGTCAACGTACTGCGGCTTGATCGTGGCCTTGAGGGTGTCCTCGAGAACTCTAGTGAAATAGTTCTGAAGCTCGGAGCCGCGGAAATGGACGAGAATCTCTTCCCAGTCCGGCGGAGCGTCGAACTTGCCGAGGTTAGGCTTCATCTTGCCAGCGAGAATTTTTAGCGCCGTGGACTTGCCAATGCCGTTGCTTCCGACCAGGCCGAGGACCTGGCCGGGACGGGGCATGGGTAGCCGATGGAGCTTGAACGAGTTTGGGCCATAGCGATGGGTCGTGTTACGTTCGAGATCCTTGGGAAGGTTGATGATGGAGATCGCCTCGAAGGGGCACCTCTTAACGCACAGACCGCAACCTGCGCAAGCACGGGGAAAATTGGTCAACGGCAGAAAGCGAATTCGTTTGAGTCAGCAATTGTGATAAAAGCGCATTCGCGATCATCCAACGGCACCTACATTATTCAACAATACCACTTACCGATACAAAGAGGTTCGGAGATATAGGCAAGCTTGCTCTTAGGCCCGACCTCAATACAGAGCTTTCCCATCTTGACGACTGGGCACGACTTTTTGCACTCCTGGCGACATTTCTTAGGCTTGCACTTGTCCACCTTCACGATGGCGATACGGGTAAGCGCCGGCTCATCAGTGCTGCCCGAGGCTTTCGATGCCTTCTTCTTGGGAGGCATGTCAAGGTACAACGGCTGGACAGTAGAGGAGAGGGGGTACGGGGAGTCGTATGGTCCGCCCTTGTCAGAATTGACGTCGACGCGCTGTAGGTTTCAAACCGACGTCGTCTGCTCCGTTCTTGACATAAGCCATGTACGAGTATGCATACTCTAGACTAGTACGTACTCTACATGTAGCTATTACTTCCCTTAAGCTCATAACCTCTTGTTCTTTTCGTTCCGTTTTTACTACTAGATTGCATACTTACTACGAGCTCGTACTATGCATATTAGTTCCTCTTTGTTGTTGCCATCGTATATGCATACTACAACATGTACTACTGTGTGCATATGAATACTACGCACGTACTCTAGTAGTACTTGGACGCGTCGTAATTACAGTAGCAACTATCAACAAAACCAAACAACCCGGGAATACCAAGCTAAATGCACATACGTAAGAAGGAACCTACGCGGGGGTGAAAAACTCCATGAAGGGCCTCCCGCCTTCTGAACATTATAAACGTGAGAGCATCCGAACTTTTAAGAAAAGACGATTAATATGAAAGTACGTCTACTAATTGATAAGTATGTTGTAGCAGACAGATCTCAACTTTTGGTCTACGCAGCAGCAGGCGTCGCCTCCTCTTGCTCTTGCAAGACACGCTTGTAGTCATGGGGCATGACCTTGACAAAGTTCTTTGCTTTGGCATCCCAATCCTCAAGGAACTCTCTGCCAAGATCACTGTCGGTGACCTCAACGTGTTCCTTGATGTAGTCGAACACCTCCTGCTTCTCAGCCTCGGTTTCTATCGTTTCTAGACCTACGAGGCCCATGTTGCACTTTTCAGGGAAGGTACCCTCTGGATCATACACGTAGGCAATGCCGCCGGACATGCCGGCGGCAAAGTTGCGTCCGGTATTGCCAAGGACAACGACGCGTCCGCCCGTCATGTACTCGCAGCCATGGTCTCCGAGACCTTCGACCACGGTAGTTGCTCCAGAATTGCGCACGCAGAAACGCTCTCCAGCCTTGCCACGGAAGAAGGCCTTGCCAGATGTGGCGCCGTAAAGGGCGGTGTTGCCAACGACGACGTGGTCCTGTGGAACAAATCCTGCATCGACAACATTCTTCTTGGGATAAATGGCAATCTTACCCCCAGACAATCCCTTGCCGCAGTAATCATTGGCATCTCCTTCGACATTGACTGTGATGCCCTTGGCCAGAGTAAATGCAAAGGACTGGCCACAGTGCCCCTTGAGATTGATTTTGATTGTATCGTCAGGAAGACCGTCCGTTCCGTGCCGCGAGGAAACCTCGTAAGAGAGCATGGTTCCTGTAGTCCGATTGAGATTGTCAATATCCCCTTCGATCACAACGGGGGTCTTGTTTTCGAGAGCATCCATGGCTTTGGCGATAAACACATTATCGATCGTCTTATCCAACCCATGATCTTGGCCGGTCAAATTGCGGATACCAGTATTGGGATTCAACTCTGCCGCAGGGGTTAGAAGGGGAGAGAGGTCAAGACCGCGGCTCTTGTAGTTTAGACCTCTCTTGTTCACCTCAAGGTGCTGAGTCTGACCAATCATATCCTCCATCTTACTGTAGCCAAGCTTGCCCATGATCTCACGAACTTCCTCGGCAAGAAGATAGAAGTAATTTACAACGTGTTCCGGTTGACCGGAAAATTTCTTTCGAAGCTCCTCGTCCTGGGTGGCAATGCCAACAGGGCAGGTATTGAGATGGCACTTCCGCATCATAATGCATCCCATCGTAATCAAAGGGGCGGTGGCGAAACCATATTCTTCTGCTCCAAGGAGACAGGCGATCGCAACATCGCGCCCGGTCTTGAGCTGGCCATCAGTCTGCAGCTTGATTCGGTCTCGGAGACCGTTGAGGACCAGAGTCTGCTGGGTCTCAGCGAGGCCAAGCTCCCAAGGGAGACCGCAACCCTTGACACCAGTCCAGGCCGCAGCTCCTGTACCACCGTCGTGGCCACTAATAGTAATGTGATCGGAGAGAGCCTTGGCAACACCAGCAGCGATGACGCCGACACCAACTTCGGATACAAGCTTTGTGGATACCTCCCCATGGGGTTGCGCGTTCTTAAGATCGTGGATAAGCTGCGCAAGATCCTCAATGGAGTAAATATCGTGGTGAGGAGGAGGGGAAATCAATCCAACCCCAGGCGTGGTGTGACGATTCTCAGCGATATATTGGGACACCTTGAAGCCGGGGAGCTCACCGCCCTCACCAGGCTTCGCTCCTTGGGCCATCTTAATCTGGATCTGGTCACTGTTGGCAAGGTAGTTAGAAGTGACTCCAAAACGACCAGACGCAACCTGCTTGATGGAAGAACGACGATTGTCGAGGAAACGCTTGGGATCTTCTCCTCCCTCACCAGTGTTGGAGCGACCACCGATTGAATTCATGGCAATGGCGAGAGTTTCGTGGGCCTCTCGACTGATCGACCCGAGAGACATGGCACCAGTCGCGAAGCGCTTCACAATTGCTGACACGGGCTCGACCTCATCAATTGGAATCGAACGGCTGGGATCAAACTTGAACTTCAGCTGGCCACGGAGAGTAACCTTCTTGTTCTGCTCATTCACGATGCGGGCGAACTCCTTGTAGGCATCACGGGAGTTTGTCCTCGCGGCGACCTGCAAGTTGACCATCGCACCAGGCGTGTTCAAGTGCGCCTCTCCACCCTCACGGTAATGAAATTGACCGTCGGTAGCGACGAGTGGGTCAGTGGAATTCTCTCGCGAGCTGTATGCTGACTGATGGAATCTTTCGAGATCACGGTAAAGAGCCTCAAAGTCCGTGCCTTGGATACGAGTGGTGGTGCCAGTGAAACATCTGTCCACAATCTCGTCGGCGAGGCCTACAGCCTCAAAGATTTGAGCTCCTTTGTAGCTCTGTAGAGTAGAAATACCCATCTTGCTCATCACCTTTAGCATACCCTTGGCAGCGGCATTGCGATAGTTGTTGTGCAACTCCTCGTCAGTGTACTGCTCTTTTGCTTTGGCTTCGACGAGTCCTTCGGCGTTCATCTTTGACAGAGCCTCAAACGCCACGTGTGGACAGACACCATCGCATCCAAATCCAAAGATAGTTGCGTAGTCGTGCACTTCCTTGATATCACCAGCCTCTGCAAAAACAGCAGCCTTCGGACGCTGCTGAGTCTTCAGCAGATGCTGATGGACAGCTCCAACTGCCAGCAGAGACGGGAGAGCAATACAATCAGGACCCGCCATGCGGTCTGATAGAATGATGCCCTCGACGCCCTTCTTTCCAAGATCTCCCTGAATAGCCTCAGCAGCTTCGTCACAGATTCGTTCCAAAGCTTGCAGCATTCCGTCAGGACCTGATCCGACGGGGAAGGTAGTGTCGATAACATGAGTCGAAAACCCAACAGTTCCGTCTGACCGCTTATACTCCTGATCTTTCAAAGTGCGCATCTGCTCCAGGGTGAGGACTGGGTGAGTGACGACAAGACGCTTACAATGATCGATGCTGGCGTCGCCAAGAAGATTACCTTCAGGACCAACTGGACAAACCAGAGACATCACACATTCCTCACGGATAGGATCAATTGGGGGGTTGGTAACCTGCGCAAAGAGCTGTTTGAAATAGTCTTGAACCTGCCGAGGTTTGTCAGACAGGACCGCAAGAGCGGCATCATTGCCCATACTTCCCAGCGCCTCCTTTCCAACTATACCCATGGGTAGAAGTAGCATCTCGAGCTTCTCGCCTGTGTAACCGAACATGTTGAGCTTGCGGTTTGTCTGCGTGAAATCCATCTTTTCCACACCAAGCCCCGAGTCTGATGCCCACTTATCGAGACTAATCATGCCCTCTTCGACCCACTCTCCATAAGGGTGCTGGGCAGCGATTGTCTCCTTAATCTCATCGTCAGGAACGATCCGCTCGGTTTCGAAATCGACGAGGAACATCTTGCCCGGCTCGAGGCGGTGCTTAATTTTTACATCCTCGTCAGGAAGCTCAGGAAAGACGCCAACTTCTGACGAAAGGACCACAATGTCGTCTTTGGTGACATAGTATCGTGAGGGACGAAGACCATTACGATCGAGCGTCGCACCAATGTAGCGTCCGTCGGTGAAGGCAACCATCGCGGGCCCATCCCAGGGTTCCATGACACAAGAATTGTACTCGTAGAACGCCTTCTTTGTATCTGAAAGATGAATGTTATCTTGCCAAGCCTCAGGAATCATCATCATGACTGCCTCAGGGAGTGAGCGATCGCTAGCCTTTGTAATGAGCTCAAGGACACTGTCGAAATTGCCACTGTCACTCATGTGGTCGCCAGTGGCAGGGAGGAGCTGGTGCGTGTCGTCACCAAAGCTTTTTGAGTCCATCATTCCACCGCGGCTATACATCCAGTTTTTGTTTCCGCGAAGTGTATTAATCTCTCCGTTATGGCACATATTGCGGATAGGCTGAGCACGCTCCCATGATGGGAAGGTGTTCGTGGAGAAACGAGAGTGCACTAGCGCCATGTGCGAGACGAAAGTAGGATCTTGCAAATCAAGGAAGTACTGCGAGACCTGTTCGGGAGTAAGCTGTCCCTTGTACGTGATGTGTGACCAGGTGAGGGAATTGATGTAAAAACCGCTCTCGGGACCGAGCATGGTGGTCGCTTCGTCCTCGGACATTTTGCGGATGCGAAGAAGTTCCTGCTCAAACTCCCTTTTAGAGAACTTTCCATTGGGGTTGGTCACAAACAACTGCTCGGTGACGGGCTCCGAGTCCAGGGGATCGCGGCCTAGCATAGAGTTATCGACTGGAACGGGACGCCATCCAATGAGATTCAGGCCACGATCCTTGATATTCCTCTCTAGGAGAGACTTGCAGTCAACAAGCGCCTGATTGTTGCCATGAGGGAAGAATACGTTGGATACAGCGTATTGACCCAAAGGAGGCAGATCAGAATTGAACAACTTTTTTGCCTGTGCGCGCATGAATGAGTCAGGCATGCCAAGGAGAGTACCTGCACGAAAGGAAGGAAAGCAGGTAAGAGAGTATATACATTAAGAAAGAACGAAAGTTAGAAGAAAGCTAGCAAATATCTGTACATTTAAGCTCATAACCCGACCCAAGATCAATTATTTTTCAAGTGCGGCTAGCATTGGAAAGAATAGATAGATGGGATCTCTTTGCGGAAGCATGATTGTCTCTAGCGAAACCCGCACGGTCAGTGATTCAACCTTCTCTCACTACTTACCTGCACCATCTCCACTGGCGGGATCACAACCACATCCACCGCGGTGCGCCATCCTGACAAGCATCTCGTCAGCGTCCTCAACGATAGTTCGGCTTGGTTCGGACCTGAGCGATGCGACGAGTCCTACACCACAGTTCTCGGTCTCTTTGTCGGCACGGTAGACAGTCTTTGGTTGGTTCCCCTTGGACTTGCCAGATCTGAGCTCTATGATCCGCTCTGTGCTGTAGAAGAGGGAAGGGAGGCGGCTGCGCGCAGTTGAGGCAGCGCCGGCAACCGCAGCTGATCGTCCAGCGCCACGGGCAACAGCCGACTGGCTGCGGTTGGGCAACCTGCGTCCCGCATTACGCGAGGCGCGAGAGGCCGCGGCCAACCTGTTGGACAACATCTCCTCTTATTGCAAGTCACTTTGGACTCGTCAATGAAGAAAGTGATGTCTTGACCGCGCTGGTCGGTGCGTCGATGCGTCGACGATGCCTACTCGTACTAACATCCCCATGTAATTACGAATCCATACTAGCTAGAGTATGCATACTAAGAATTCTTAGTAAATACGCGCGTAC
>Ga0315315_10005643_pt1 | contig 11557 bp, 12 predicted proteins | sample M140m3416metaG_FD_203699 | JGI IMG/M metagenome (GOLD analysis project Ga0315315, IMG submission 203699) | Ammonia-oxidizing marine archaeal communities from Monterey Bay, California, United States - M1 40m 3416 | ecosystem: Environmental > Aquatic > Marine > Intertidal zone | place: USA... | reverse complement strand
GACAAGAATAAACCAGTCTCACTGAGTCTGCGCGGAAAGCTGTTGGAGACGTCTTGCTGGGGGTTGCGAATCAGTCGGTTAATGGTTCCCTTCGGGTGATCCAGGAAATACATCTCTCCGTTGTGGTCGTCGCCAAATCCGGCAACACGGTGCGTCGTATCTGCGATCTCTGCATGTTCGACGACGTTTCCGTTTTCGTATCGTAGGCTCCAGAATTTACCCGTTTCGTAGTCAGCGTAAATGTGATGACCGTAGAGTTCTTTAAGGTGCGAACCGTAGTACGTCAGGCCGTCCGTGATCGACGCTGCTTCGGAATGGGGGTGAGCAACTGTCGGCGGAAGGATTGGTGTGGGCCCTTGCTGCCACTCGGGATTGGTTGAGGCTGGTCCTTCTTTCACAGCCCAGCCGTAGTTTCCACCTCGTTCAACACGATTTACGCTTTCCCACAGTTCCCAGCCCACGTCTCCAACCCACAGGTCGCCCGTTTTGCGATCAATGCTCATTCGCCAGGGGTTGCGAAATCCATAGGCCCAGATTTCTCCACGAACGTTGGGCAAATCAACAAACGGATTATCGGCCGGGATGCGATAATTTTTTCCATCTTCCGTGTGGTCGACGTCCAGACGCAGAATGTTTGACAGCAGGTTGCTGACATCCTGACCCGCCTTTTTCGGATCCGGCGGATTGGGCGCCCCACCGTCTCCGGTTGAAATGTACAGATATCCATCGTGACCAAACTTCAGGCAACAGCCGTTGTGGCCACCGGACCACCAGGTGAGAATGGTTGTTTCACTACTCACGTCAATTGTTGGCGGATCGGTGTCTGTCATGCGAAACCGCGCAACGTGTGTGCCATCTTCGAGGCTCGATGCCTTGATATAGCAAACGTAACAATACCGGTTGTTCTCAAACTCCGGATGAAACGTGAGTGCGTACGTCTGCTGCACACCTTCGATTTCTTTGGCGAAATCAATGGCCAGATCGGCTTCGCTGACCTCGGGATCATTGGGGAACGAAAAAATCTTTCCGGACTGCTCGACGACAAACAGTCGATTGCTGCCTGGGGCGGCAGTGATGTCAAGACAGTTACTGAATTTGATCCCAGGGAACGCGCGTTCAGATGTGTATGGCAGCGGCGGATCGGGAGAACCGGTGATATGCGATGTGGTCCAGGGTGTTCGTTTATCAAGACCGAAAACCGGTTCCTCCGTCGCCGCAGTCTCTGCATGTGAGTACAAAGGCAATACGGATGTGAGCCCGACGATGAATCTTATGGTTGTGTTGATGTTCATATCCTTAGTACACCCAGACTTGCATGGTTTAACAAGGTCACAACTGCGCGGCATTGTAAAGAGTCGATCAATGCCTACTCTATAAAAAAGTTTACGCGTAATTTGGTCGGCAATGTAAGATTCTAATACGAAGAGATCCATTGAGAATGATTCTCGATGGGCGGGGTGGACGCATGCGTGGTGCGATATTGTGGCTTTGTCGGCCTAACTAAAGTGTGACTCAACCAATTGCTGATGCAGAACACGGATTGAACATGTCACATGTGCAGATGCATGCTCTTCAACTGGACAGCAAGGCAAAGGCTATGCTGTCACTTCACATCGGCGCCTTTTACGACCGTTGGCTCACCTGCAGTCATTGTATGACATCGTTATTGTTGAGCAGATTCGCGGCGAACCTGATATTGTCGAATCCAGTCTGTTCCCCAGTCTGACATTCGTCCGCAGTAACGAATCCAATGTCCATTGTGATACAGAAAGGTCTCGTACACAACGGGCTGGTTCGCGATGAAACAGGAGACGTAATCACACTGCAACTGAACGCTCGGAAGTCGGTTGTTATTGCAACATCCATAATAGAAGAATGCCAAATGGGAAACGTATCCATCATGGTGGCTGGGCTCGAAAAATAACTATCGCGGCAGGAGCTGGTAAATCTTGTGAAGCACCCGAAGGAAGGCTGCCATGTAGTGTTCGCTGAAGGTACTGCGCGCGGGGATGCCTGGCAGCGTGGAACTGTCCGTATCAGCTGAGCATGTGGCTTACCACTCGCCGATGACTCCATGACGTTAGCCGTTTCGTGACCCTGCTGCCGTTTGGCAGCAGACAGGTCTGTGCAATCCTATTGGTCGGGAGCCGGTTCTTTGATGAGCCAGACTTCCGCGACCTGAGCTCCTCGTCCGGTGAGTCGTTGCCATTTCAGGTCGAGTAGACCGTCTTGCGTAGCTTCGCGAGGAATGATGAACTCAAGAGGTGTGACGACGGGTGGTGGGCTGTCATCTTTCGCGACAACCACGGCTGCCTTGTCACCATAGCCAGCCTTGTAACGTACCCCCTGCACGGTATGGCCGTAGGCCCCGTGAATCTCATACTTGTCGTCTGCATCGAGTCGGATTGTTGCACTGTAGCGTCCAATGTATGTGACACGGACGCGATACGAAGCATCGGGATCGAGTCCGTCATAGTGCATCATTAGTGGTGCTGCATTTAAGGCTTCGCCTTGATCGAGCCACGAGAGCCGATCCTTAAGAGGCGTATCTGCTCGGGTGTGGGCCTCCCGTGGCGTGGTGACCCCGCCCATGTCATCCCACTGTGGTTTGGGCTTCTGTAGATGCGGCTGTTTCCAAACACATCCGAGGTCATCGTAGAAGCCGCCAGGGCCAGGGTTCTCCCAATGAACAATTTTTGCCAGACGAGCGAGTGGCACGTCTCCGGTTTCATTCTCCGGCATCGTGGCGGTAAATCGTCCGCTGAGGATTGCATCGAGTTCGTCTTCAATCCACATCCTGTCATTGAGAGGAGTATCGAGGAAGTCCAGCACCGCACCGCGTTCCGCGCTCATGGCCTGATAATTTTCCACATCCAGCTGAGCACCAATGCTCTGATAGAGCTCTTCCCCCAGCTCGACGATGCGTGTACGCAATGCATCCGTGGTGGCGTCCTGATCAGACTCTGCCAGGATCTTTCGCCCCTGTTTTATCGCGGGCCGGACTCCGATGTCGGAAGCTCGGTCCAAAGTTGCGAGGGCTCGTGCCTCGATTTCATTTGCTCGGATGAGTCGCAGCCGTGTGTAATGATCGTAATAGGCACGCATGACGCACCCCTGAAATCGCCAGTTTGCTAGCAGGGCTTCGTCTGCATTTTCTTCGAGCGTTTTCCAGAGAGCGTACGTTTTTTCTACGCCTTGATTGGCTGCCAAAGAGCCGGTGAAATTGTCCTCTAGCATGAACAGGCCTTTTCGCACCTCCTCAGCAATGTCCCAACCATAAAAGAAGCGGGCATAGTCGAGCACAATGTCATCGAGCTCCTGATCCGGATTCCAGCCAAGTGCGTTCCACACAAACTTGTTGAGGTCGTCACCGATGCCGTCCGAATAGGTCACGAAACCATCTGCATATTCATCAAAGAGGTTGTGGATGCGGGCATGTCCTTTTGGTCGGGGAGCATACGGTTCGCGACCGAGAGTTTGCGCCAGCGCACGATCCCAGCCGGGCACGGGATACTGTGCCCTCAGGCAATGGCCGATATCAGAGTAGCGGCGGATCGGGTACTGTGCAGGCACCCGCGCCCGCTGCTCGTCCAGCAGGATGCGTGTCCACGCGCCGTAGACCACGCCCGTGACCCACTCGGGCTGATGTTGCTGAAGGTAGTCGAAAAAACCGTTATTTGCTTCTGGTCCAAAACCCTGATTGGAAACCCAAATACCCAGATCAGGATTGATCTTTCGAGCTTCTTCTGCAAACCGACCCGCCCATTCGAACATGAGATCGGGACGTGCATGAGCGGTACCTCCGTCTCCACCGGAGAGATAAACATGATCCAGGTCGGGGATCCTGCGAATCACTTCCAGTCTGCTCTCTAATGTCCGCTGTTCCCTTTTCAGCGATTTCCCTTCACCACCGAACGCCGACGTAAACAACCAGAAATCGAAATCATAGTCTGCACAGATGCGTGACCAGCCGGCAGCCATTTCCTCGTTGCTCACTTTGGCGAGGGAGCTGCCGCTGAAATCCATTGTCTCAAAGGCATTGGCTCCGAACACCGCCAGCTCCCGCATGTACTGTTCATATGTGTCAGGCGTCCAGGCATCGTAGCAGTGGGCCAGTTTCCGATAGCCAATCTGGTGGCCACGATGCGGATAACGCGGTGCCGTTGCAACTCGATAATTGCGTGGCAATTCGAGGAGTTTATTTTTCATACGCAGTTGCAGGAGAAGTCGTCCTGCAGCAAAAAGCACGCCGCGTTCATCCCGTCCCGCGAGTACGACAATGGAGGCTTGTCCCTGTTTGTGAATCGCGATGGCAAATCCTTCCGCCTTCTCCGGAACCTTCATTGAGCTGACGAAGTTGCGCAAAGCTGCGGGGGCTCTGTCGGCACGACAAAGCACGATGACTGGTTTTGTGCCATTGCTGATGGTTGCGGAGTTGCTCAGTGTGATACCTGTCCGCCTGGCAATTTCTTCTGTGAGCATGCGCTGCGCTGTCCTGACGACTCTGCCATCATCGGGTGCGGTGATCACCGCCTGTGCCAGATCTATTACTTCGGCAGCGTTGACCGCTGGAATGGTAATGGCGCACAAAAAAGCCTGGAATTTCAACGATGTGGTGATGAATCGCACAGTCTGCACCAACGAGCCTTTCGAAGAGATGGAATTAAACGATGGAAAGTGTGTCGCCGGTTCTGTTCGTGCCAATGAACACGTTACAACACTGGTCGAGCCAGTCGTAGACGCCGGACGAAATGGACAGCAATCGGGTTGTCTGGTCACTGCCTTGAAGAACAGGTTTCCTGAATACAACTACAACGAAGGCCAATTTGTTTTTACAACGAATGCTAATGCGTGTCCATCAAAGCGACTGAAGCTGAAGGCAGTCGAGCACTCATTGATCGTGTATTCGCTACTCAATTCGGTAGAGATGCGTTGTACTTCGTAGCACGATGGCCTGGTCCACAATTGCAGGTGATGCCATGAGTACCCCGTTAAGTTCGTTTGTCGCCAGAATCTGAAACTCCTTGCCGGCATCCACAACGACTGTCTTTCCTTCCTCGCTGCTGAAATAGATTCGTCCCTGGACTGCGACGGGCGAAGCACGGAACTTTCCACCCAGCCGTTCGCGCCACTGTACTTCGCCGTTCAGGGCATTAATGCAAGTCGCTATTCCATCGTCATTGACAAAATAGAGTTCCTGGCCGATGAGCAATGGAGAAGGAACATGGCCCACACCTTTTGAATACTTCCAGGCAACTTGGTCGGGTTGAGTCCTGCCAGTTCCGGGGCGGATCGCGTAAAGACAGTGGTCATCAAGTTTAGCCGTCCCAACAACAAAAAACATTCCGTGACCGAATGACGGTTGCGCGACTTGTGAACAGCCGACATAAGGCATCCACCAGATTTCTTTGCCCGTCAGGACGTTATAGGCAACGACATGGTCAGCTGCCGTGCTGACAAGCTGATCGACACCATCGACTCGGGCCACAAGGGGAGTGGAGTAGGCCATTTTAAAGAAGTCATCAGTCTTTCCCATTCCTTCGTAGTGTTGACGTTTTTCCTTCCATCTGACGTTGCCGGTCTTTTTGTTGAGCGCCGCCACGAACTGGTTGTCATTGCCATCGCAGGTAATAATCAGCAAGTCGCCGTGCAGAATTGGAGAACTGGCTGAGCCCTGCACCCCGGAAAATGGAAGTTCGGTATTCGTCCAGACAATTCCACCCTCACGATTCAGACAGGCCGTTCCTTTTCCGCCGAAGTGAACATAGACATGCTCATCGTCCAGCACTGCAGTTGGTGAAGCATATCCGTTGAGTCCGTGCTTCGATCCGGCATCAGACGGACGAAAAAGCTCGACCTCATGCATTAAAGTTCCGGATGCGGCATCGAAACACACCGCACGCAGCGACTTGCCTTCGTCGGTGGCAGACGTCATCCAGATCTGATCACCCCTGATGACTGGCGATGAGTAACCTTCCCCAGGTACCGGTGTTTTCCATGTGACATTCTCTGTCTCACTCCAGTTCAGAGGAACGGCAGTGGAATTTGCATGACCCAGTCCATCCGGACCACGAAACTGAGGCCAATCGGCGAAAGCGGTATGCTGGCACAACATGACGATGAGAATGCTCAGACAACCTTTTTGCACGTTACAATCTCCTCAAGTCAGGATTTGGGCCGCCCTGTGAATCGTGTTCTTGCTTCCCTCACTGTAGGCGTTCTGCAGGGGCGACGCAATGACCTGCGGTGCGCTTGCGATCGCAGAATGCGTTGAAGAAACGAGAAGATGTTCATGGACTGAACAATTGGACGGATGGGAATAGCACTGGCACTGGCCCAGATCGGCCCTCACCATTGTTTGTGGAACCATCTTGGCTGTTGAATGTGGGTTCCGGATCTCAACAGCGGCTGAGAACATGCTGGTCTCTCAATATCCCGCAACGCAATACTGATAGGCAGTGTCTGGCTGATTTGCTGTGTCCAGGAGACATGGTGGCTTCGATACAGGAATGTGCGGAGGAGCAGGTTGGTACCAGGATAGACCTCAGTCGGCCATTATATGTATACGACCAACTCCATATCACAAAAGATCATCGCCGCAGTTCAGGAGGCAAGATCATATTGCCTCTGAAGTCTCGACGGTGACTTTGCAGGGGCTCGCCAATTGGCGACACTCAGCGGTTTACCACTCCTCTGAATTGAATCGGAAGTGATCGAATGCGTTTTTGGCAAACTTTGTTGCCTGTGATTGTTTCACTGTGTGCACTGGCCGAAGTCGGATTTGGCGGTGACTGGCCGCAGATTCTGGGGCCGAACCGCGATGGAATTGCCGTTGGCGAAACACTTCTGGATGAGTGGCCGGATTCGGGACCGAAAGAAGTCTGGCAGGCAAACGTTGGACAGGGGTTTGCCGGCGTAGCGGTTTACAAAAATACGGTCTACGTTTTTCACCGAGTCGACGGTTCAGAAACTGTAGAAGCGCGAGTGGCTGCTACGGGAGCCATTATCTGGAGGCAGGAGTTTCCGTGTGGCTATCGAGGAGGATATTCCAGTGATTCCGGACCGCGGTGTGTGCCTGTCGTAACCAACGATCGAGTGTACGTGTTTGGCGTCGAAGGTGTCCTGCGGTGCCTCAGTCGAGCTGATGGGAGCGAAGTCTGGAGTCGCGACACGGCTAAGGAGTACAAATCGCCGGAGGGATATTTCGGTTTTGGAAGCACCCCCGTGCTGCACAACGGCAAGCTGATTGTCAACGTTGGTGGCCGTAAGGATGCCGCAATCGTTGCGTTCTCGGCGACCAGTGGGAAGACAGTCTGGCAGAGTTTTTCAGACGCTGCCAGTTATTCTTCACCCGTCGTGGCTGACATTGACGGGACTCCGCACGCGCTGGTCGTTACCCGCTATCACGTGGTATCGCTGAATCCGTCCAGTGGAAAGATCCGTTTCCAGTTTCCGTTTGGCATGCGAGGTCCTACTGTTAATGGTGCCACTCCAGTGATTGTCGGCAATCATGTGTTTGTGTCGTCCAGTTATCGCGTTGGCAGCGTTTGGGCGAAGATAAGTAGTAATGAGCCTGAGTTGACTGTATCCGGTGAGGCGCTCCTAGCGACCCAGTATGCAACTCCCATCAAGCACAACGGCCTTCTGTATGCTGTGGATGGACGACAGGACAGTGGCGACGCCAGTGTCAAGTGCATTGATCCATCAGCACAGAAAGTCCTTTGGCAGAAAGACGGGTTTCAATACGGGAGCATAATCCGAGTGAATGCAGATCTGGTTTTCCTCACTTGCGATGGCGAATTGATTCGCGTGGCTGCCAATCGTTCAGGGTACCGGCAGCTGCACGAATCTAAGGTGCTGAATCCAACCCCACGTGGTTATCGTTTGCCGGCAATCAGCAATGGCCGATTATTTGTTCGCGATGATCGAATTCTCAAATGTCTGCAGGTTGGCAAGACTCGTTAGCTCAGCGTGGCGGTCACCGCAAACAACTCAGTATGTCATTGTTTCCCGCCGTGATCTTCAGGCAGCTAATTGTGTGAGATTTAACCTGACGTTTCATGGTTTGTGAAATCCCCATGATGCTGCGAGTGCATCAGCAGCTTCTTCGACGTCTGTGATTTCTCCCCAGCCACCGTTGTGCAGAAATGCATGAGCGAACTCATGGGCGATGATGTATTTGGCGAACCCTTCAGTTGCGATTTCTAACTTCGGTCTCAGCACCACGAGACGGCTGCCCTCGCCGGGAGGTCCGGGTGTCGGCATAAACAATGTCCACCCCTGTCCGGGTTTGTAGTTGTCGATCGCAGTTCCGAATCGAGGATCATCCAGGAAATCACGCTGCACATCATCGGGCAATGCCTGCAGGACAGATAAGACTCGTTTGTGCAATACCGGATAGGCTGCAAAGGGTTCGGTGAAAACGGCGAAATCCATAGGAGAAATCCGTGACATCAAGAAGAGATTCTGGGGCGTGATATAGTATCAGTCTGGTGATTCTGTCTTCCGACTCGTCTTGTGTTCCGATCAGATCCTGATTTCAGTCCTGTTGAGATGCGGCACGCAGGCGGGTGCCGCCAGCATGCCGTAAAATATAAGGATTCCGCAGAGGCCGAATGGTGTGGCGAGAGAAAAAGTGGACTTTTTTAATTCACCATAACATGCTTCGGTAATGTCCTGCGGAGCCTCTGTTTCAGAAATCCCCCGCCGGACGATGCAGATAATAAATGCGACCAGGACTAAGGTTATGAATCGCCTTGACTCATGACCTGCTGCCTCACAGCGCCGCAGCCAGGATAGCCTCATGCTGACCCCGCCGCAAATATGAATAAGAAGGGATCTTATCCGCGTACGTGAAATGGTCCTGATGCTGCCTCAGCTGGTCGACTTTTACTTCAGACATACCCAGCAACCAGATCTCCAACGACATTTTCTTACTGACACAGTCCCCGACAACCCGGAATCCCTCGGTGGGCAGGACATCTTGCGAATTCAATCGGATTGAAGAATATTGAATTGCAGTCATAGATTTAAGCAGTGCTGTCGTCGGCGTTGTTTCCGTTGCTCGTCGGTGTTACTTCTATGGCATGAGTATTTATCGACAACTGGGCGTTGAGCCTGTTATCAATGCGTGTGGTACGGTGACTCGGCTGGGTGGTGCTCCCATGCCGCCGGAGGTGCTGGACGCGTTTCGTGCTGCCGCAAGTGAAATCGTGTCGCTGGAAGAACTGCAGGCGGCGGCATCTGTCCGGATCGCCGCTGCGACAAAGACCGAAGCGGGATTGGTGACGTCCGGAGCTGCCGGGGCACTCACTTTGGGGGCAGCGGCGATTTTGGCAGGCTGTGATCCGGCCAGAATGGATCAATTGCCAACCTGTGATGGAATTCCGCACGACTTCATTATCGCTCGCGAACATCGAAATGGTTACGACCATGCGATTCGCGCGGCGGGTGCTCGCTTTGTTGAAGTCGGGTTTAACGAATTCGGAAGTGGGGCAGGAGTTCGCAGAGTCGAAGTCTGGGAATATGCAGCGGCGATTACGTCCCAAACGGCTGGAATTGTATACGTTTGTTCGAGCGATGCCTGCCCGCCCCTTCAGGAAGTCGTCACGGTTGCTCATCGATCTAATCTGCCGGTGCTGGTTGATGCGGCGGCCGAGTTGCCTCCCCGATCGAATCTCCAGAACATCCCGGCAACGGGAGCAGACCTGGTCGCCTTCAGTGGAGGCAAAGCGATTCGAGGTCCTCAATCAACCGGGATACTCTGTGGTCGCAGTAATTTGGTTTCGGCGGCCGCACTGCAGATGCTGGATATGGATGATCATCCTCAATTGTGGAGTCCACCGGAGCAGTTTATTGATCGGTCAAAGCTCAGTGGTGTTCCGCGACATGGCATTGGTCGCGGCCTGAAAGTATCGAAGGAAGAAATTGCAGCTCTCTTGACGGCACTTGATCTGTTCGCATCAGGAGCTTACGACTCTCAGATTGCAGACTGTCGTCGCTGGTTGGAGCAAATCTTTACTGGGCTGGTGGAGTCTCGATCGGTCTGTCAAATCGTTGAGCCTTCAGCCGACGGTCAGTGGCCTGTATTGGAGATCAGTATTGATCGTGAGGTTCTGGGCAAATCGGCGTTTGATGTTTGTCGTGAGTTGAGGCACGGTACTCCGCCAGTTTATGTTGGGCACAGTGGCCTGCCCCGGGGTCTGCTTACCATCAATCCGATCTGTTTGAACGAAAGCTCTGTGTTGATTTTAATTCGGGAGCTTCAGGCAGTGTTGTGTGAGTGAATGTGTTGTCTACATTCGCCGGCTGAAAGGCAGAGTTACCTGGCCGTTGCTGGAAGTGTTCTTTGATTTAGAGATTGAGTAAGCTGACTGGCGTAAGATTTACTTACGTGATGATTTGCTGATCAACGAGGAACTTCAATACTATGATCGTCACGAATACTGAAACCGTTGCAGGCTATGAGATTGTGGCGACTTACGGTTTGGTGCAGGGGAACACCGTTCGGGCGAAGCATGCCGGGCGTGATATTGCCGCCAGCTTCAAGAATTTGGTCGGCGGAGAACTGAAAGGCTATACGGAGCTGCTGACGGAGTCACGACGTGAAGCAATGCAGCGCATGCTGGCGCAGGCTCAGCAGCTGGGGGCAAATGCTGTTGTGAATGTGCGATTTACGACCAGTGCTGTGACTTCCGGCGCCGCTGAGTTATATGCTTACGGTACAGCTGTCACTGTTGAGCCTTCAGTATAAGGAATTGGAAATGGAAGAAGACTTTATTTTCATCGGCATTCAGCTGCTCGTGTTCGTTGGACCCATGGTGTTTTTTGGGCTCATTATTGGCGGCACCGTTGAGAAACGGCATTTTCGCCGACTGGATGCATTGGATGCTCAGTACCAGGACTTCCTGGTCACTCAACTGAAATCATTTCCCATGTCTGTTGCTGGTGAATCAGCTCCCTCATTAGTTGTGGCGGAGGTTGTGATTGCCAGTGACTATCTGAAGAGCTGGTTTGCTAAGTGGCGGAATCTGTTTGGTGGAGAATTAAGATCGTTTCAGACGTTGCAGACTCGAGCAAAACGAGAGGTCATGCAGCGATTGATCAAGTCGGCAATGGAACAGGGATATAACGCGATCTGTAATGTGCGCATTGAATCGGCAGATGTTGGTGGTGCGACGGCTGAGCGGCAGACTCCCATGGCTGCTGTGATTGCCACTGCGACGGCTTATCATACGGGTCGGAATCTATGACTTCCGCAGACGACCCGACCACGGACGAGGATCCGAGACAAGGTTGGCCGCACTGTACTTCGCCATCTGAAGCACCAGAAGAACCGGAAGTCGAATTATCGGTGACAGATCCAGCTGTTTTTGCCGAGCCGTGGATCAAGGCTGTTTTACATCGGCCTGATAACAGTGATACGGATCCAACGATGCCTCTGGTGGATCATGTGCCTGAAGATCAGTCGGTTTGGGATGAGCCTGGCCTGTCGCGCGAGTTGGCTGGCGAAGTTCCAAAAGGAGGACTGACCTGGTATCGCTGGTATCTCGATCAG
>Ga0315315_10005642_pt1 | contig 11558 bp, 10 predicted proteins | sample M140m3416metaG_FD_203699 | JGI IMG/M metagenome (GOLD analysis project Ga0315315, IMG submission 203699) | Ammonia-oxidizing marine archaeal communities from Monterey Bay, California, United States - M1 40m 3416 | ecosystem: Environmental > Aquatic > Marine > Intertidal zone | place: USA... | reverse complement strand
ATGAAATTAATAAAAATAAAGATATTAAATTTATTGTTGCAATTGGTAAACAAAGTCTTGTCTCAAAAATTGCACAATTTATAACAAACAAGAGATCTTCTAATAGCTATAATCAATTAAGTGGTGCAGAAGAATTAGAAATAATATCAAGATATAAAAAACTTGTTTATAAAAAAAATATTTTATTTATGACAGATGTTTGTTACTTTATTTAGAAGGTTTCCAATAATCTAAATTTATTTTAGGGATTTTAATACTAAACTTTAAAAAGCTTATCTGATAGATTTTGTAAATCTTCACCCCAGAAAACTTCGTCTTTCATAGTTTTAAAATCAATATCGAATACTGTTGACATAGCCGAAGCATAAACAGATCTAGCGTCTATTGTTGAATTTAAATCTCTACCTTCAAATAATTCTTTCTTTTTTAAACCTGGCCAATCAGCATAAACTTGATTTTTCTTAAGAAGACCTCCACCCATAAATATTGCTGATCCATATCCATGTTCAGTTCCTAGCCCACTATTTTGTTTAATGGTTCTTCCAAACTCTGTAAGGGTAACAATCAATGTATTATCAAACTCTTCTTTAAGTCTTTTCTTTAATGTTGCAAATATAAGATCCATATCTTTTAAACAATCTGAATGAGTTCCATGAACTCCCCCTTGAGCAGCATGAGTATCAAATCCACCTACTTCAAAAACTGCTACTCTTGGTCCATCTGGCTCTTTCATTAACGTGCCTGCCTCATTAGCTAATGAATAAAGGTCATCAGCTGCATATGATCTTTCTTTAGGTCTAGATTTTATTATCTCGAGCATTTCTATAAGCTCATCTTCAGAGCTTTCTGAATAAACTTCTTTAAGTAAAGATAAAACTTTATCAGTTGGTAATTTTCCTTTTGTTGGAAAATAATTATTATTTTGTGGCACTCCTCTTAGAAGTAATGGCATAGGTAATGCTAGAGCTAAACCTTTTTGCTTTAAACCAGCTACTTTCATTCCTCTTCCTAACCAGCCTGTTTTTTCCTTATAAGGAATTTTGCCCCCAGACTCCATTAAATTTTGACCATCAAAATGAGATCTTTCTGTATATGGAATGTTTGTAGCGTGAACAACTGCTCCTTTTTTTTCTTTCCATAATTCATGGAAACCTTTTAGTGTAGGATGTAAAGAGAAATCAGAATTTAATTTTATAGTCTCGTCTAAGATTAATTCTTTTCTTCTTTTTTTAAGATCTTTATCACCAATTACAGGAACTGCACATAAAGCATCCATTCCTCCCCTAAGCATTACCACTACTAGATTTTTTTTAGCATTTGTTGCTGAGTATACAGGAATTCCAGATCCAGCTAAAAATAAAGTTGCTAAAGAACCTTTTAAAAAATTTCTTCTTGTTATTTTCATGCTCTTAAAATCTCCGGTAAATTAAATAACAATATATGCTTATCAATTGGTTTTTGGTTTTGGTTTAATAATTTCATTATTTTATCAGGATTATCAAAATTATTGATTACTACTTTTTCATAAAATTCATTATTCTTATTATCAGGTTTTAAATTAATGTATCCTTGTCTTGCGTATAAAAGTCTTCTAATAATTAATTCTGGAGACATCCAATCTTCTGCTAAATCAGAATACCCATTTGGTTGCTTTGAAAGATAAGGATGATGCCCCATATCCTCCATGAACCAATGAGGTTTTGCTTGATAGGGATCAGGTCCATAACCTAATTGATAATTATCAAACTTTTCATCTGCTGCTGGCCATTTTGCATCAGTCATCCTTCCCATTTGCAACCACCAATTTTCAGGATTTTGAAATTTTGTGTATTTGTTATTAAATCTAAATGCAACTTCGATAGCTGCTTTGTGAACTTCTGGTAAATAACCATCACTTTTCTTCCATGCTTTAACTATTGGATCAGTCATTTCTTTAGTAGGATAATCGGTAATTAAATATCTGCAGAGTTTATAAGCTATAAATTCACTAGATGATGGGTGATTAGCTAAAAATTTAATTGCTGCTGGTAATCCTTTTTTGCCCTTTGGAAATTCTTTTCCCCAAAATATTTTTTTTCCAGGCTCATGGTATTTTTTTTGAAATTTTACATCAGCAGTTTCAAGAGCTGTTTTATGCTTTGAGTCATCAACTGCCCAACCCGTCATAATCAAGGCTAATTCTTGAATATTTTCTTGAGTATATCCTGAATTAGGTGAAACAGTATGAAGTTCTAAAAGTTCTCTTGCATGATTTTCGTTAATTGTTGCTGGTCTTTTTTTTCTTTTTCTCCAATCAGCTCTAGCATCTTCAGATTTAGGTCCTACATTTTCACTATTGTCTAAATGAAGTATCATAGCCCAAGCAACAGTTGCCTCATAGGTTAACTCTTCAAAAGTTTTATTTAAATTTGCCCTAATTATCTCTCTATGGTAAGCACCAGTTGAATAATCTGCTAACTGATCTTTATCGCTTATAGTAAAGTGATTTGTCCAGAAATACCAAAGCTTTGCTAATACAGGGTGATCACTCGAAGTTGCTTCTTTGTGTCTGATAGCTATCTCAAGGTTTTTCCAAAATCTTTTACCAGTAGTATCTCTTAATTTATTTTTGGCTGCTTTATATCCTTTTTTATCTTTCTTAAATTTTTTTCTAAGTTTTTTTCTGTCGTTATAAACCCATTCTCTATAAAATTTTCTCATTTCTTTTTCAGCATAAATTTTTCCTTTATAAGAAAATTCTGGAATTTTATTTGTAATTTGATCTTGTGCCCATTTTAATGGATCACTTGGAACTTTTTCATCAGGTTTAATACCAAAGCCAACTTTTCTAAAGAAATTTATCATAATTTTAGTGTTGTCCCTTGATTTACAAGTCAGCACAACCAGACTTAATTTAGTTATGATATTTAATAAAATTTACTAAGTCAATAAATTATAAGTTACTTAATTTTTTCTATATCGTTAATATTTGATAAAGAGTTATTTATTTCCTCAATATTTTCTCTTAATGCTAAACTTGAAATTGAATAAATCATTATGATTAACAAAAATAAAGGTATTGAGGTGATGATGGATGCATTGCTTTTTATTAATAAAATATAAAAAATTATAAAAAAAGCTGAACGAATTAAAACTGTTTTTCTAAATACACTAATAATTGAAAGTGAGTGTTTTAATAAATTATAAAAACTCATCTTTGAAGGTCCAAAGTATCTAGTTCCTCTAATAGAGGGCATATTCAACAAATTTTTTTCTACTTTTTTTAACGAACCAGAAAAGCTATTCCAAGTTGCTTTTTCATTTAACATTTTTTCAATAGTTAACTTAGAAAGGCAAGTGAAATTACCAAATTTAATAGATTGTCCAGTAAATGATAAAGTTAAAAATTTATGAAATTGATAACAAAACTTAAAAAATAAACTCTCAGATCTTTTAACTCTCTCTCCTACAATGCTCATGCCATTATGATTTTCTGCAAGCTGGATAAAGTTTTTAATTTCTTGAGGTCTATCTTCGCCATCTCCATCCATAGGTATTACATAGTCAAAATCTTTTTTTTCAAAAATATATTTGAGCCCAGAAGCAATACACCTCGTATGTCCTCTATTCTCTCCCATATTAATGACCTCAATAGAGTGGATATTTTCAATTTTTGAATATTTTTCTATTATTTGCTGAGAAGATGCATCGTTAACTACGATTATTGATATTTCAGAATTTAAGTCTTTTATTTCTAGATTTATATTTTCAATCAACTTAGATAAAGATTCCCTGTCATTATAAATTGGAATTAAAATTATATATTTTTTCATAGATTATCTTGATCCAACACACACATTATCAAGACACATATAATCTTTCAATTGTTCAAGCTTTTTTCTTTGGACAGCACCCTCCCAGGCAGGTCTTGATTTTAAGTGATAAGACAAATTTCCTGCATTCCATTCATCCCCATAAACTACATTGATTATTGAATTAAATTGCTGATCCCAAGCATATTGCGTTTTAACAGCAATCTCTTTTCCTGGATAATCTGTTCTTTTGTTGTCTTTTGATATTGAAATATAACCATAAAGAACAGGAGACAAAAAAAATAAAAAAATAAAACCATACATAAAGGTATGTAATTTCTTTATATTTATTTGTTTTTGAAAAAGATAAACAAAAAAACTTCCAAAAAATAAATAAAAAGGTGTCATCCACATAGTTCTAATTTTAGAACCAGTAATTACTGATGTAAGAAACATTAAAATAAAGGGCAATAAATTTACAAATAATAAAAAAAGTAATTTTTTATCTTTAATATCAAATTTAAATTTGATTTTTTTAACTAACAAAAAAATTAAAATAAAGAATGGAATTAATATTCCAATTTGCTTTCCAATAAAAAGAAGTGGAAATTTTATATGATTAATTAAGCCCCATTGTTCAAGACCAGTTCTTGCAAATCCATACGTTAGAGTAATAAAATCATTGTTATATAGCCAAATTAGATGTGGAACTAAAATAATCAAAAATACTTCTAAAGTTATTAAATATTTAAAATCAAACTTCCTATCCTTTTTTATAAAAACCAAATAAATAAACAAAAGCTCAATTGAAACTAGTAAATAAAGAAACAAATATTTAGATAAAAAACCTAAAGCAGCAAATAAACCTATAAAAATACAATCTGAAAATTTTATATCTTTTTTATTATAAATTTTCCAAGCAAAATACACTGTTATAGACCAAAAAGGTAATTCGCAAACATTTACGTTAAATTCTGGTGTTGTAAAATTATAAAAATAAATTGATTCTATTGCTAAAACAGAAATTAAACTTAAAAGATTGTTTTTAAAAATTTCTTTAGAAAATTTAAAGACATAATAAAAAGAAATAATTACAAAAATTTGACTAAGTAAATAATAGGCCCAATCCTGTGGACCAAATATTCTGTAAAAAATTTCCAGAACGATTGCCACTGCTGGTGGATGCTTATTAAATCCCCAATCCAAATTACTTCCCCATGCTAAATGCTCTATAGTATCTAAAGGTAAATTTTGATTTGTTAAAGATGGAACTAATGTCCAAAGCAAAAGATGTATTGCTAAAAATGCATAAAAAAAGTTATTTATATTTCTGGTATAGTTGGTCATTTATAATTATTTATAGCAAATCAGCTTGCTTGACACCTATAATTTGCTGAATATACTCCGAAAATTCAAATTTATAGAATGCTAAAAACTACTAAAGCAAAGAAAAAAGTTTCTAGGACAAAAGTCAAAAGCAAATCAAAAGTTGCTGTAAAATCACCTATTAAGATTTCTAAAACTTATATTCCAAAAGATACAGAAAAATATATGTGTGAAAAACATAAAATATTTTTTAGAATGAAGCTTACCGAATGGAAGAAAGATTTAGTCAAAGCTAATAACGAAGCACTTTATAATGGAAGTATGGATGATAACAGTATTTCTGCTGATGTAGTGGATCAGGCAAGTTCATATACTGATAAAAATGTAGAAATGAAAGCTATAAACAGACAAATTAAATTAATATCAGAAATTGATAAAGCTTTAGCAAGAATTAGAGAAGATACTTATGGATACTGCTTAGATACCGCAGAACCAATTGGATTGAAAAGATTAATGGCAAGGCCAGTAGCTAAATATACTATCTCAGCACAAGAGAAGCATGAAAAAAATGAAAAAGTTCATGCAGATGATTAAGCTATGAAAAAAAAAATTTCTAAAAATAATTCAATTTCATTTCTTTTTGCTAAAAAGTATATTTATTTTTACTATCCTTTTTTTTGGATAGTTTTATTGATATACTTATTTCTTAAATGAACAAAAAAATAATACTAATTATAATAATTGTCCTAGCTATAGAATTGTCAGGAAATGGAATACTGAGTTCTTTTTATAAGTTAATAAATTAAATTAAGGTTGAGGTGGTAACTGTTCTTTGTTCATAAACTGAAAACCATTTATCACCGCTTCTCTATTAGATATCACAACATACCACCGTTTAAGATTTGCAAAGTTATTTAAACCTATATCGTGCCATTCATGTCTCGCAATCCATGGCCATGTAGCAATATCAGCGATTGTATAATTTTCTCCAGCTAAAAAATTAGAATTTTTCAGACGATTATCTAGTTCATGATAAATTCTTTTTGTTATTTTAAAATATCTATCTTCACCAAACTCACTTTTACCAGGATTATAATGATGAAACTGATGATGTTGACCTATCATTGGTCCAATAGTTCCCATTTGCGCCATTAACCATTGATTTATTTTAAGTCTTTCGTTCATGTCATAAAATTTTCCACTTTTTTCTGCTAAGTAAATCAAAATTGCGCCAGACTCAAAAATACTCTCATTGTTTTCGTGGTCAATAATTACGGGAATTTTACTAAAAGGACTTATTTTTATAAATTCAGGTTTAAATTGATCATTGTTGCCTAAATTGATTTTAGTTACTTTATATTCATAGCCAATCTCTTCTAGCATTATAGAAATTTTTTTTCCATTAGGTGTATCGGCAGAAAATAACTCTATCATTTTTTAATACCTAATCTTTCTTGAGCAGTTTTAGAAGTGGTTGTAAATTCAAATCTTAATTTTTCATCAGGTTTTGCATATTTAAAACAACCTCGTGCAGCTAAAGCTCCTTCATGAAATCCAGAAAGAATTAATTTTAATTTACCTGGATAAAAACAAATATCTCCAATAGCAAAAATTCCATTTACATTTGTTTCAAAATTTTCAGTGTTGACGGTAATTGTTTTTTTATCAATATTTAATCCCCAGTTTAAAATTGGACCAAGTTGCATTATTAAACCAAAGAAACCTAGTACAAAATCTGTTTTAAGTTCTTTTATGTCACCTTCATCATGTTTAATTTTTACTGAGTCAATTTTATTTTCTCCTAAAAGAGAGTCTATTTGATATTTTGTATACAAATTAATTTTTCCTTGTTCATTTAGTGCTTTTACTTTTTGAACACTTGACTCGGCTCCACTAAAACCTTCTCTTCTATGAATTAAATTAACTTTAGAAGTATTTGAAAGCTCTATAGCCCAATCTAGAGCAGAGTCTCCTCCTCCAAAAATAGAAATTGTTTTATTTTTAAAAATCGTTTTATCTTTAATTGAATAAAATAAAGATTTACCTTCAAACTTTTCAGTGTCTTTTACGGGAAATTTTCTAGGCTCAAAAGAGCCAACTCCTCCAGCAATGACTATACTTGCTGCATCAAATTCTTTTTTACCACTTGTTTTAATTTGCCATCGATTTTCAACTTTCTTAATTTCTTCCACTCTTTCATTTAAATGAAATTTAACGTTAAAAGGTTTAATTTGTTGCAACAGATTGTTGGTTAATTCTTCTCCAGTGCATTCCGGTACTGCCGGGATGTCATAAATTGGTTTATCTGGATAAAGTTCAATACATTGACCTCCCACTTTATCTAAATTATCAACAATTTCACAACTTAAACCAATTATTCCAAGTTGATGAGCACAAAACAAACCTGTTGGTCCTGCTCCAATTATTAATACATCTGTTTTATTCATTTAACCTTGCCTTGATGGAATATTTACTACTAAACCATCTAATTCATCTGAAACAATTAACTGACAGCTTAATCGACTATTTTGTTTTGGTTCAAATGCCATATCCAACATATCTTCTTCACCTTCCTCTTTAGCTGGAAGCTTATTTAACCATTCTTCTTTGACATAAACATGGCATGTAGCACACGCCATTCCACCACCACAATCAGCATCTATTCCTGGAATATCATTTTGTACCGCACCTTCCATAACTGATAGGCCATTTTGAACATCTATCGTGAGTGTCTTATTTTCATGCGTGTTGTAAATTATTTTTGCCATTATTTATATATAGGTCCTTATAAAAATAGAGCAAGTATGTAAAAGCGCACTTAGTCTACAATTAAACATTTTGTGGTTGTGGTAGCTCTTTTTTTAAAAAATATTCTGTGTCCTTAGATTGTTTAATTATAGCAGGAATTATTTCTTTATAAGCATCAATTAATCCCTTATTGGTTCGTGGTAATTGATTTTTTATATGATGATGAAGTTTGTCTAAATTGTATGAAGGAACAGTAGGAAACATGTGATGTGTTAAATGATATTCCATTTTCCAATACAAAAAACTTAATATTGGATTTAAATACATTTCTCGAGATGTAAGCCTATGATCTTTAATATCCCTTGCAAGGCCCGCATGTTGAGTGAATGCAACAAGTTTATGCAATGTTTTTCCATAAAATTGAGGTAATAAAAAATAAAGTAATGGCAACCATGATGAAGCTAAAAATGACCATAATATGATTAATAACCAAATAACAATATAAAGCCTTGAAATAAATATCGTTTTTGTCTGTATATTTTCTGGAATACTATCTTCCATTACTTTCGTTTTAATTCCAAGAGCATGCTGGATAATTTCAAAAGAAATATGTTTTTTTAAAAAAAATAAATCTAAAAATGGAATTATATTAATGATTAATCTTTTAGGAGTTTCTCTTAAATCATTTCCATATTCAATTTCGTGATCAAAAGGATTTTCAGTTGAATAAGTATTACCATGATGAACAAAATGAGTGCATCTCCATCTTGTTGGTTCAAAGTTAGACATAAAAGATGAGATATAGTAGAAAAATTCATTTAAAAATTTTGATTTAAATGCAGTTTTGTGTCCTGTTTCATGCCAAAGAGGATTTGAGAAACTATATATATTTCCATAAATCAAAAACCAAAAAGCTGACCACCAAGTTCCCCAGGTAATATAAGCAAAAATACCTGAGATAACTAACAAACCAAAATAAATGAAAATATGTTGAAAACCTTTTGTATCTGATTTTTTAGATAATTCTTTAAGTACTTGTATGTCTACTTGGCATTTGTGCCATTTATCTAACTTTACATCCATGATTTAAAATTATGTATAATTACTATACCTAATTTTATAATAGACAAAAAAAAGGGCAAGTACAAAAAATGTACCTGCCCTTAATTTAATTTTTAACTAATTACTTACTTAGCTCTTCTTCCGCCTGAACTAGTTGCAGCAGCCCAAATTACTAGACCAAATGCAATTTTGTTAACGAAGTCAGCCAAGTTGTAAACGATGTTAAGAGACTCTGCGTCTACACCACCTGTTAGGTAACCAAAAATGTAACCTAGTGGGTATATAGCCCATCCTACTGTAACAATCATTCTCATTGCGCCGAAAGCAGTAACTAGTGCTTTGTTTCCACTTTTTGCAGCAGCTTTACCTGCTTCACCAGAGAATATTTCATACAGAATGTATATCCAACCAGCCATTCCAATAATGAAACCTAGTGTAGAGTTGATGTATCCTGCTTCTCCTAAATATCCACCTACTAGCATAACTACCGAACCAATTAACAATCTCCAGAACATTCCAGAATTTGCTTTACCTACTGCTGATAGAATTAAATAGAATTCAACCATTTGTAGTGGCACTGTAATCAACCAGTCAATGTATCTGTAAACCGTTGGTGAGTCTCCAGTAGTTACCCATACTTCTCTCATGTACATGTAGTGTATGAATGCAATACCAGTTACTAGACCAGCAACAATGACTGAAGTTCTCCAGCCTGCTGCTACATTGCCTGTTTCCATGAAAAAGAAAACAGTAGCTGCTAACATTCCCATAGATATAACCCAAAACGTAATTCCTACGAAATCATCCTGAGCTAACATGGCGTCCGCGTTTGCAACACCTGTGGCACCCATTAGTGCAACAACTGTAAGAGCAAACAATTTAAGTTTTTTCATAAAAAACTCCCTCTTTAGTTAGTTTTTATTTTTAGTTTATATAAACTAGACTTAAGTTTCCCTAAATCAATTGGTGGTTAAATACCAAATTAAATTAGATAAATGAAGACTTAATTGCGACTTATTCTCATTGATTTTCCTTAATTTTTAAAATTAAATACAATTTATAAGTTAAAAACCAATAATATTATTAAAAACGAATCAAAACTTTATGTCTAAGAATTTTAAGGATATTTACGATCATTCATTAAAAGATCCTGAAATATTTTGGCAAGAAGCATCTGATGATATTTTTTGGTTTAAAAAACCAACTAAGATTTTAAATAAATCTAATCCTCCTTTCTATAAATGGTTTGAAGATGGTATCACAAATACATGTTATAATGCTTTGGACGTACATATAGACCAAGGAAGAGGAAAAAAAACTGCTTTAATCTACGATAGCCCTATCACAGGCAACAAAAGTAAGTTTTCTTATGAGGAATTAAGATCTAAAGTCTCAAAATTTGCAGGCGCATTGAAGGCTCAAGGAACTAATAAAGGTGATAGAGTAATAATTTATATGCCAATGATACCTGAGGCAGTAATTGCAATGCTTGCTTGTGCAAGAATTGGTGCAATCCACTCAGTCGTCTTTGGTGGTTTTGCATCAAATGAATTAGCAAGCAGAATTGATGATAGCAAGGCAAAAATATTAGTGACGGCATCTTGTGGTTTCGAGCCTGGAAGAACAGTTGAATATAAGCCTCTAGTTGATGAGGCCATAAAAATTGCAAATCACAAAATTGAAAAGATGATTTTGTTTCAGAGACCAGGTCACGAAGTAAAATTAAATGCTACAATTGAAATTAGTTGGGATGAAGTAGTATCAAATGCAAAAGATACGGATTGCGAAGAAATGCGTTCAAATGAATTTGCTTATATTCTTTATACATCTGGGACTACGGGTACTCCTAAAGGAATAGTTAGAGATACCGGAGGTCATATAGTTGCCCTAAAATGGACTATGAAAAATATCTATAATATTAATAATGATGATATTTGGTGGTCAGCTAGTGATATAGGTTGGATCGTTGGACACTCTTATATTGTGTATGCCCCATTATTCAAAGGATGCACTACAGTTCTCTTTGAGGGAAAGCCTGTGGGCACACCTGATGCCGGAGCTTTCTGGAAAATAATTTCAGATTATAAAGTAAAATCCCTATTTACTGCCCCTACCGCTTTTAGAGCTATCAAAAAAGAAGATCCTGAAGGTAAGTTTTTTTCAAAATATGATTTAAGTAGTTTTGAAAGCTTATTTCTTGCAGGAGAAAGAGCTGATCCAGACACAATTAAATGGGCTGAAAATTTACTTAGAGTTCCAGTAATTGATCATTGGTGGCAAACAGAGACTAGTTGGGCAATTAGTTCAAATTGTACAGGAATAGAGATGATGAAAACAAAATATGGGTCAGCATGTAAAGCAGTTCCTGGGTATGATGTAAAAATCATCAAGCCAGATCAATCTTTAGCAAAACCGAATGAGATGGGAGATATCGTTGTGAAACTCCCTTTGCCTCCAGGAACTTTTCCAACATTATGGAATGCAGATCAAAGATATAAAGAAAATTATATGACAAACTATGAGGGTTATTACCAAACTTATGATGCAGGACATATTGATGATGATGGTTATATTTGGATTATGTCTAGAACAGATGACATTATAAACGTTGCAGGTCATAGATTATCAACC
>Ga0315315_10005641_pt1 | contig 11561 bp, 9 predicted proteins | sample M140m3416metaG_FD_203699 | JGI IMG/M metagenome (GOLD analysis project Ga0315315, IMG submission 203699) | Ammonia-oxidizing marine archaeal communities from Monterey Bay, California, United States - M1 40m 3416 | ecosystem: Environmental > Aquatic > Marine > Intertidal zone | place: USA... | reverse complement strand
AGTGCTGCGACTCCCACCTCCGGGGCAAGCGTGCCAGAAAACAGTTCGAATCGCAGCGTCTCAGCGCAATTCGAGTACTAGGACGCGTCTCCCCTCCCCTGATTCCACGTGCGCAACACGCAGCCAATCCCCCACGCCCTCTGTGAGGCCCCAATGATCATCGATCCGTCCCTCATCGATCACGAGCCACTCGACCCCTGCGTACCGCAGAGCCGCTTCGATGCTCGAACTTTCCCCTGACGGCAACGGCACGTGTCGCGCCTGCGCGTAATAGGCAACGCGCATTTTCTGAGCGCCTACGACCAAACCGGGGCCTTCGCGTTCCACCAACCAATTCGCGGCCGCCCGAACCGGAGCGCGATCAATTCGTCGTTCTCGGAAATCGCGACCTCCCCACACTAAGGCCAATACGCAAACCAGTCCGAGGCAAACAACAAGGGGTGAGGTCCATCGCGCTCGAGGGCTCGAATCCGGCTGGGTCCACCGATTCACCAAGAGGTGGTGCAGGCCCCGCCAGCCGATCGCAGCAAAGACCGTGAGCGGTAACCATGCCGCCAGAGCGTGGCGACGGGCGACGTACCCCGCGCCCCAAACCAACAAAATCAACACGCCCGAATAGAGCACCGCCGGCAAAGCGAAGAGCACCAAGCGCTTTCGCAAGACAGTCCCCCCCATCACGATCAAGCCGATCGCCGCAAAGAGTGCAATTTCGTATCGGAAGGCTGCGAGTGAGGTTCGCATAGCACGCGAAATCGCCTCACCTACACCCAACATCGTACGCGGCGGTTGATCAAAGCCCGAGCCACTCACCCGTACCGACGAAATGGGCAACGGAAGCGCAGGCTCCCGCTCGCCAATCGGCGGTTCGACACGGACGCCACTGCGCCCTGCCGCAAGCTCGACGATCGTTTTCTTACGGGTCAGCGTGAGATCGCCGGTCTGCTCGGAGACAGCCGCCACCAAGGGTCCCACCAGCGCGAGCGTCGCGAGTACCAAGGCGAGCGCGGAAGCGAAAATGCCGCGTCGCGCCGAGGCGTCCCGCCATCCCCGGATGGCGAACACGACGATCGCGACGACACAGAGTCCAAGCCCTTCCGGACGGACGAGGTACGCGAGTCCCGCCCCAACGCCACAGCCGATGGCCAGCAAGAGTCTTGGACGTTCATTCCATTCACTGAGCGCCGCAAAGCCCATCAAGAAGAGCCCTGCGTAAAGCCCATCGCTCATCACATCGCTTGAAAAATCGATCGCCCACGGATGAAGCGCGACCACCCACCCCGTCATCCAGGCGATCTCATCCCCGAACGCGCTCTTTGCAGCGCAAAACAGTCCAAGGACGGAAAGTACGCCGCCCAAAACGGAGACCCAAATCGCCGCAGTCTCAAAGCCAACACCGAAAACTGAATAGACCGCCGCGACCAACGCGGGGTAGAGCGGATGAAAAGGATGCTCGAGTACAGCCTCCCAGCGTCCATCAGCGATCGCCTCAGCAAGCGCGATGAAAATCGGACCATCATTAAAGATCGCATGCGTGTGCTGCCACGCTTGTAAGCGCAACCAAGCTGACACGCCTAGCAAGACCCCAAGGCCAACCGTTATGTGAAGCCCAGTAGAAAGATCAAATCCGGACGGTGATGGCGCCGAAGCCTCTCGCCGATCATCCACGGTCACGATGAGTTCAGCCCGCCTCTTCGGCGTCTGCGACAACAGCACCCGCGAGTTCATCGAGGAAATCAGGCAGCGCGGAGACGACGCGGCTCCAATTAGGAATCTGCGGTGCGCCCATTGGATCTCCTACGAAGTCGAGTCCCGCCGCTCGCAGTGCGCCGGAGAACGTCTCAACAGCGACTTCTTCTTCATGACGATCGAAATAAAGTCCGTTCAATTTAGCGTCATCGCTATAGCGAGCGATCGCGTCCTGAGCCGTGCGCACATAGGCCGCGATCAGCGTATTCAAGAAACCTGAATCGAACTCAACGCCGTAGCTCGCCAAGTTACGAATCAGCGAAGCCGCGATATCTCGAACCATTCGGTGCAATCCGGCATTGCCGTCGTGCTCCGAGAGATCCTGATGCTTGTGGTCGTAGTTCTCGACGAGCTCGACCTGACAGATGCGCTTGAGCGAGCAGTTCCGATAGACCTCGGCCAACACGCCGACTTCAAGTCCCCAATCTGCCGGGATGCGATTCGCTCGGATGAGTTCCGTTGTCATAGAGCACTCGCCAGCGAGCGGATATCGGAACGACTCTAGATAATCGAGCAGCGGCACCGGCCCGAGCACGGACTTCATGGCGCGGATCAGCGGCGTCATAAAGAGCCGAGTGACGCGCCCGTGCATTCGGTCGGACACGCGGCTGTAGTAGCCCTTTGCAAACTCGTAACTCATATTGGGGTTCGCGGTCGGAAAGACGAGCCGCGCGAGAAGGTCGCGGTCGTAGTCGAGGATGTCGCAGTCGTGCGTCGCGACGACTCGCGCTCGGTGAGTCGCAAGGACATAGCCATAGGCGAGCCAATTCGCGCGCCCTTTGCCTTCCCTGCCGGGATCGAGGCCCTCGTCGCGGAGCCGCTGGATGAGTGCTTGGATGCGCGGCCCCTGGTTCCAGATCACAATCGCCGGCTCATCGTCCATGGACCGGATCGGCTCAACGAGCTCGCGAAATTCCCGATACTCGGCGGGCCCAGCGGGCCCCGACAGGCTGAGCACGCACTGCGTGAGATACGGCACCTGCATGAGCTCTTCAACGATCCGCTTGAGCGCTGGACCGTGGATCTCTGAATAGAGCGACGGCAGCACCAACGCGATTGGGCGCTCCTCGGCGTAGTGCATGAGCTCGCGCTCGAGGCGCGGGAGGTCAGGCTTGCCGAGGCGATGTAGCGACGTGATAACGCCGGTTTGATGAAAATCCGCCATGGCAGACACGGTCGCACTGGCGCCCTGCGGGTGTCAAGGAATCCGAAGTCGAGATCCCGGACGTACGAGGAAAAAGTGTCCCAAAATCAATGAGTCTCGGGTCAATTCTTCGAGCAGGGTCTTAATAGAGACCGACGGGCGTGAGCGGGGGCTCAATCGCGTCTTCTAGCACGCGGACCGCTTCGGGATCGATCTCGTGGAATTCGATGCCCACTTCCTGAGTAATCTGGTCCGTGTCGGTTGCCCACATGACCGTTCCCTTCGCAACAACCGTCAGGTCGCCGACATTGAAGGTCACGCGAAGCACCTCTCCCAGGTTGATCTCGATCCCAACGGCCTCGAAGCTGATGCCGCCTGTGGAGAGATTCTTCGAGATGGCCAATTGTTCGGGCCTATCGATTTCCGCGAAGGAAATAACTTGATCCGTCGCGATGCGATGAAATTTTCGACGTTCTGCGCCGGATGCTTCGCCCATACCATCCCCCAGATGCGGCCGGCGATTCCGGCACGCATATAGAGGTCTCGGCTACGACGGGCCCTGGCTTGAGCAATCAGGCCTGGCGAGAAACCAAATGGTGCTCACGCCGAGAACAGCTGCACCGCCGATAACATTCCCATTCCGTCTAGAACAGATCGAGCTGCCGATCCGGAGCCCCCGCGGTCTCCAGCCCTTTCAGAATCAGAGCGAGCCTGCGGAAGCGGCGACCGTCCAACGTCACCCGGCCAAGCAGCTCGCGCCCCGCTTCGGCCAGTGCGGCTGCCTCTGCGGTCGACTCGCCGAGGCTGCAGCTTCGTGTGAGCGTGCGCTCCCCCGCACCGGATAACCGGAGCGCGATTCGCGAGGCGCGGAGCCCGTCCCGGCGCAAAGCTCGCTCCAGCGCCTCGGCCAGCCGGCCGGAGGCCGCTTCGAAAAGCTCGCGGCTCACGCCTTGGCCGGCGCCCAGCTCCAGGGTCTCCTCCCTCGAGAGCGATGCCGGATGGCGGGTGACACGGAGGGGCTTAGGGTCCTCTCCGCATGCCAGCAGCCAAAGAGATCGGCCGTGATTGCCTAATAAGATATCCAGACGTTCGAGCCCAAGCTCTCGCAATCCAGGGATATCGACGGCGCCTAGCTCGGCCAGTCGTGCCGCTGTTTTCGGGCCAACACCAGGCAATCGCTCAAGGGGCTGGTCATTCAGCCACGACTGGAACTCGCCCGGTGTCACGACAACTGCCGTCCCGGAACTCGCCGCTTCCGCCGCAAGACGCGCTGCGAACCGCGCCGGAGCGACCCCGCAGTGCAGAGGCAGTCCAGCTCGCTCGAGGACCGCTGCTTCGAGCCGAGCCGCAAGCAGTCGGGCCTCTTCGCTCTCTCGGGGCGCGCGCAGATAGAAGCCCGCCAATCCGTCGATCTCCACAGCATCGACCACTCCTCGCATAGCGGCCCGCAGCACCCCCGAGACCTCCCTCGCAAGTGCCATGTCCGTCGGGGCTCTTTGCGCCTCGGGTACACGGTCAAGGGCTTCCGCCATTCCCATGCCATCCATAATCCCGCGAGCGCGAAGGGAATTACTCGCGCACACGACCTTCCCACCCTTCAAAGGATCTCCACCGATCACAAGAGGCCCATTCCCGAGCGCGGGGTCAGCACGCCGCGCGATCTGCACATGGAACTCGGGAACGTGGCTATATCCGACGGGTTCGCCCGCTACCGAGGACATCAGGGAGCCGGCTCGAGCACGAGTCGTTCGGCGCTCTGCTCTTCGACCACAAGCCGACTCGTCGCAAACAGGGCAAGGCGCCCGTGGGTCCAGCGTGAGATGCCATCGGCAAAATGCGGATGTCCGGGATGCTCACTCTGACCGGGGGTGAGGCTACTCAGGAATCGGTCCTGGCTGCCTAGATCTATGGCTAGGCGATACAGAGCTGTTCGCTCGACATCAAAAGAGATACCGGGGCGGTGCCGCGTGAAAGACAGTGTCTGCCCGCTCCCGGAAGCGGGGAATACATAACCTTCAGAAGCATCTGATTTGGTCCGCCCGAGCCTTTCGAATGCGACGCGATGCAATCCACCCCAAGACCATCGAGCTCGCGTCGGCCCGAGGCGCTGATTCAAACTCACCCAGGTTTCCCGCAAGCTCGCCCGTGCCGCTTCCGTCACCACCGATTCATCGGTCCATCCCCCCGACTGTCGGAGGGTCGCTGCGCGCAGAATTAATCGTTCAACCCCGGTTTGCGGCTGAACATGGGGAGCGGCGAGATAGCGCTCGAAGAGCCCATCACCAAAGGGCTCACGAAGCAGGTGCCCTAGCAAGTGTTCGATCGCCAAGTGATAGGCGGCGGCGCCAGCGCTATCGGCTCCAAAATGGCCATCCCATCCTTTCAGAAGCGTCGCAACCTCCTGTGCCTCGGCCGGCAAGGGTCCGCCGCGGCGTGCCATCCCATCGATCGCGGTCACGACGCGCGTCGCACGCGGCGCACCGGCATCAAAGAGAAGATTCGCGGCGGAGCGCAGCGTGAGAGATCCACGCCCCAGGGCTTCGTCGAGTGCAATCTCAAGCCGCGTTGCGCGGTCCCCCGGACGCCAGAGCCACTCCGTCTGATCTAGGCCGCCGCGTCCGGACCAAGGTTGATCCAGAGCCATTACCCAAGCTCGACCGCTCTCGCCAAGTGCCATTCCCGGGAGCGACGCCAGTGACACAGGCTCTCGCCAATCGAAACTCCGCAATCGACCTTGTACGGGAACCAAGCCCGTCGGAAGCGGCCGATTAGGCAACCACCCCGCGACCTGCATACCCCCCTCGCCTTCGGCGTCTGCGAACGTGAATGCAAGAACCGGTTCGTGATGCATTTCAAGGATCGCCGCGACTTCCTCACTACCGCCCGCACGGAGTAGCCCAAGCATTGACGTCAGCCCATCTCCCGGCCGTGCTCCCGTCCAGGAAAGGGCTCGACCCGATCGCGCGTGGGACATTTCGGAACCCTGTTCCTCGTCGAGTCCCGACCATAAGGATTCAATCATGGGACCGTGCCGCGTCGAGCGAAGGGATAACGTGGTGTCGATCAACTCGCCGCGCGGCCCCATCCAGGACACGATCTCTTCCCGCTCCCGGACCGGAACCCAGAGCGTCCCGTTCTGATAGAGACCCTTACGATCGCGGAGCGTCTCCATGAAGAGATCTGAAATTGGCGCACTCGCCGGCACCGAGGCCCAAGCGAAGCTTGGATTGCGCCCGGCCCAGAAAATAGGAGAACCGGGCAGCGTCGCACCCGCTACGTCAATTGCCCCGGCATCGAGATGCGCCTCATAAAAGAGGCTGGGCAGCGTCGGCGCAAAGTGCCAGTCCGCCACCAAAACAGGCGCACCGCTTACCGTCTTTGAACCCTCGACTACCCATGCTCCACCCGTCGGTATCCCAATGCCTTCGCAGAGTTCTTCGGTCGCGCCCATGATCGCGTTCGCCAGCGCAGATTCCCCAGTACTCGATGCCACCGGGTGACGAGGCACTTCGGGCGCCACACCGAAATCGACGGAGGCTCGACCCGGGAAGAATGGTCTGGCCGGAACCGAATCGAGGCGCTGAATCAAGTCATCGAGAACAAGAGTTGTCTCCAGCGTGCCGCCGATGCACCAGGATAGTAGCTTCACGACGGCGATCGAATCCGCAGGTCGCCAATCCGCAACGGAGGCAATGCCGCCCTGCAGGCGGCGTGGCGCGCGAACGCGGCCTTGCCGAACACGGTCGATGCGCGCATTAACGCCCGCCGAGTAGAACTCGAGCACCTTGAGGGACGACGCGGGGAGATCAGCAACGACCGCCTCAGAGGCCCGGCCGATTTCAAGCAGCCGCGCGAGACGGTCCGCACGCAAAGCCGGTTCGCCCTGGACCTCAGCGGCGCGACCGAGGGCCTGTCGCCGCAGAAAGGCCATCTGCGCGAGGCGATCCTGCGCGTGAGCGAATCCGAGCGCAAACCATCCTTCGGGCTCTCGCTCGGCGATCAGATGCGGGATCCCCCGGACGTCCCGCAAAACCTCGACCGGAGCTTCTAAATTGGAAATGCGAATCGTGCCCGAAACGGGTGCGAAGGATTCTCGCTCCGCCCGATCGCTGGCCCCCCAGCGCTGGCTTATCAGGAGCGCGACGAGGATCAGCAAAGCGCCAGCTATCAGCCGTGCACCCAACTGCGGTAACCCCGGCGTAGGCTCTTCGGCCTGCGACCCCTCGGACACCGACATCGAACGCATTCCCTCCTATGTGCGCAATGTGAGCGCCGGCGAACCGAAGTTCGAACTCCCCACACCGCCGGATGCTTCTTTAATCTCGGCGCCGCGACCCCCCGCCAGCAACACCTTCGGCATCAACCCTCGACAGCCTTCACTTCCCTACATCGAATGCCTAAAAAGAGAAGTTAAGTCGAATACTTGAGAGCATACCGGAGGGTCGGTACATTGCGCGCGTCGCCCGCCCTTCAATCCAAATACCCGAACACTCCTCCGCTTCGCATTTGCTCGCTTTTTTTCGCCCTTTTTCGCCCTTTTTCGCTTTCGTGCGACACATTCCCTAAGCCCTGACGAGCGATTCCACCCTTGGCGGTTTGATTTGCCGATCCAATCACTTGAAGCCCTGTTGGCCAACTGCGAACTCGCCGGAAAGCGCGTCTTCGTCCGAGCTGATCTCAACGTCCCCCTCGACAGCGACGGAAAGATCTCCGACGACAGCCGTATCCGTGCGTCTATTCCGACGCTCAATCTCCTGGTTGCCGCCGGCGCAAGGGTCATTCTTGCTTCGCATCTCGGCCGACCCAAAGGCGCGCGCGATTCGGCCCTATCCTTGGACATCGTCGCAGAAGCCCTCGCAAGCCACATCGTGACCAAGGTCCACTTCGCTCCTGACTGCATAGGTGTGCCGGCTGAAGAAGCGGTCAGATCGCTACCCAACGGCGAGATTCTTCTGCTGGAAAACCTCCGCTTCCATAAAGCGGAAACCGACAACGACCCACAATTCGCCGCGGCGCTTGGCGCGTTGGCGGACGTGTATGTGAACGACGCCTTCGGCACGGCGCACCGCGCCCACGCGTCGACCGAAGGTATGGTTGCGCACGTGGGCCTAGCGGCTTCGGGCCAATTGCTCGCGAAAGAGCTCGATGCCCTTACCATCGCCCTCGAACCAGAACGCCCGTTCGTTTGTTTTCTTGGCGGAGCGAAAGTATCTGACAAACTCGGCGTCCTTGAGGCGTTGATCGAGCGAGCGGATACCATCGGTGTCGGCGGTGCTATGGCCTATACATTCCTTTCCGCACAAGGCCAGCCCACGGGCTCCTCGTTAGTCGAACCTGATCGCCTCCCAGATGCGAAACGGATGATTGCACGGGCGGCCGAACGCGGTTGCGAGCTGCTACTTCCGACCGATCACGTAGTCAGCGACCGCCTAACAGAAGATGCTACGGCCCAAACGGTCGAAATAATCCCCGACGGGCTTATGGGCTTGGACATAGGGCCAGCCACTGCAACGCGTTATGCGCAGGCCGCAGCCACTGCAGCCACTATTCTCTGGAATGGTCCAATGGGTGTTTTTGAAATCGACGCCTTTGCTACGGGGACCGAAGCTGTGGCAGCAGCAGTTGCCACCTCAAGCGCGAGAAGCATCGTCGGCGGAGGTGACTCGCTCGCCGCGGTGAACAAGGTCGGTGTGGGCAATCGGGTTAGTCATCTGTCGACAGGGGGCGGCGCTTCCCTCGAGTTCGTCCAGGGGCTGACACTACCGGGCGTCGCAGCCCTCGATCGCCCGAACGCGGACGGCTCAGCATGAGCGCCGCCACGCGAATCCCAATCCAAGCCCCAACCCCGCTCATCTGCGCGAACTGGAAGATGAATCTCTCGGCCGGCGAAGCAGGCCCTTATGCCGAAGTGCTCCGCGCCCGCCTAGGAAACTTTTCCACCGACTTGAACAAGGCCTTCGAGATCGCAATCGCTCCAGCCCATCCCGTCCTAGACCGTCTCGGTCGGGCTCTCGAGGGCTCAGGGATCGCCTTGGCCGCCCAAAATCTCCATGCGGCGGAATCCGGCGCGTTCACAGGTGAGGTCTCGCTTGGGATGCTCGAAGATTTGGGATGCCACTTTGCGCTGATCGGACATAGCGAGCGGCGCCAGATCTTCGGCGAAACCGATGTGCAGGTCGTCGAGAAGGCAGCCAGGCTGGTTGGCTCGACGGTGAAGCCGATCCTTTGTGTGGGGGAAAGCCTTGAGGAACGCGAGCAGAAACGGACCCTCGAAGTGGTCGAACGGCAACTTGGGAGCGTTCTCGACCAGGTGGATGGGCTCGAGGGCGCGATGGTGGTAGCCTACGAGCCCGTCTGGGCCATTGGCACCGGTCGCACTGCGACGCCCGAGCTCGCTCAGGAAGTTCATTCGGCCCTCAGAGCGGTGCTGGAAGCGCGCTGGGGAACGGTCGGAACTCAGACAAGAATTTTATACGGCGGCTCAGTGAAGCCGTCGAACGCGAGAGAATTGCTCTCGCAGCCCGATATCAACGGTGCCCTCGTAGGAGGGGCTAGCCTCGATCCTGAGGCCTTTGCCGAAACCGCCCTCGCCTGCCTTAACTGAGCCAGCCCGGGTTCGCTTAACACTGGAGAAAAGCTTCGTGGAGACTTTCGTCTACACCCTTCATTTTGTGGTCTGCCTAATCCTGATTGGCGTTGTCCTGCTTCAGCGCGGCAAGGGTGCCGACCTGGGCGCCAGCCTCGGTGGAGGTGGCGGGAACACGATCTTCGGCAGCCGCGGTGCAGGTAACTTCCTCACTCGAATAACGACGGCCGCGGCGACTATATTCATGGGCACGTCCCTGACCCTTGCGTACATCGGCTACCAGAGTTCGGATATCCAGCTCTTCGATTCGACCGAACCTTTCGAGATTCCGATCGACGGCGCGCCCTCCGGCAGCGATTCGGCAGGTGGCCTGCAAGAAATCCCGCAGGAGCCTGAAGGTCTCGTCGAGATCGCTCCATCGGATGACGGCGCAGCAGCCGATTCAACAGGCGAATCTCAATAATAATCAGCGCATTCGGACGCATTCCCGCCCACTAAACCTGTGCGGGCCCTCAAGCGTTCGTTATGATGCGCGGCCCGGTGCGGCGGTGGCGGAATTGGTAGACGCGCCAGCTTGAGGGGCTGGTGGGGGCAACCCCGTGGAAGTTCGAGTCTTCTTCGCCGCACCACAAAACACAGCGCTCTAAGTGCCCTTCAGGCTACTTAGGGCGCTTTTTTTATGCTTCGAGCTGGCCTGATTCCGGTTTGCAGCCGGCTTAGAGCGTCCGCGCCTACCAACACAAAAGAATCTGAAGGTAGAGAAGCCTCGCCCCATTGATGAGTCAGCGATGCTTCTAGTGTTAAGGGAAGTTCCTTCGCGAAATGCTTGTTGAGGCTTGCCTGATCGAGGCGCAGGACGACCGTTGCGGTTGCATCGCCCTAGACGACCACGAGTCCGGTCGGCGCAGCAGCACTCGCACGACTCGTCATTTAAGGAGCCAGCCCCAAAGCCAACCGCCCCCCATAAAGCCCGAGTCCGCACTGCCGCTGCCCAACGTACTAGATAGTGACCAGGCCTTCGCCTCGTTCAAGGCTGCGATCGATCCAACGCCGGTAAAGCTCTTCGGGATGCGCGCCCACGATCACCGCGTCGTTATCCGCGCGCCGAATTGCAGGCACGCCTGAGGCTCCGAATTCGCGGGCCTCTTCATGCTCCCGCAACACCAAATCTTTGATGGAAGGATCCTCGGCTACTCTAAACGCCTCGCTCGGCAGGCCCTGCCCGTCCCAGAGCCCGCGCAAAACGGTCGGGGATGAGATGTCGCGGTTTTCCGTAAAATAGGCACGCATTAGGCGATCGTGCATTCCACGAAATGCCTCGGGGCTTACGCGCGCCGCAGCCTTGGCCACAAGGTGAGCCGGAATGCTATGCGAGGGCGGCGATTCACCGGAAGACCAAGCATTAAATTCGCCGGAATCCGGATCCGCTCCAGGCCCACTCCAGCCTTCGGTGTACCGCCGGAATTTCTCGACATCTCGGCCGCGCCTTTCGACTGCACGCAGCAAATACGCCTTCCACACAATCTCGATCTGGCCTTCATACTCGCCTGCGAGACGTTCGAGGCGACGCGACGCGTTCCAGCACCACGGACAGAGGTAGTCAGACCATGCGTAAAAGCGGACGACCTCAGGCATCGGTACCCCGCTAGGAGGCCGGCTCGAAGCCGCCGTAGCTCCCTCGAAAGTAGACCAGTGGTTCACCGTCACGAACGTGGGACTCTTCGATTTGTCCGACGCAGAGCACGTGATCGCCTGCGTCGTGCACGGCGGTCAGGCGGCAATCGAGATTCACGAGCGCACCGGAAAGAAGCGGGGCACCAGTCGTTCCTTCGAATATTTCGACGCCTTCGAAGCGCTTAAACTCGTCCTTCTTGGAAGCAAACTTGTTCGACAGATCCGACTGGTCGGCGCGCAGCACATTGACGCCGAAACACTCGCCTTCCTGAATCACGCCTGTCGTCACGGAGGTCTTTGAGGCGCACACGAGCGCCAGTGGCGGGTCCAGCGAGGCACCACTGAAGTCGGACACGGTCATGCCGTGAATCTGATCACCGGACTTGGACGTGATGATCGTGACCCCACTCG
>Ga0315315_10005638_pt1 | contig 11562 bp, 15 predicted proteins | sample M140m3416metaG_FD_203699 | JGI IMG/M metagenome (GOLD analysis project Ga0315315, IMG submission 203699) | Ammonia-oxidizing marine archaeal communities from Monterey Bay, California, United States - M1 40m 3416 | ecosystem: Environmental > Aquatic > Marine > Intertidal zone | place: USA... | reverse complement strand
GCGTTTATCGTAATTAAGTGTTGTCATCGTACGGTCAATTAGAATGACCTGCTGACGCCGTGTTTTGTTTAACACTTAACAGGACGTGGCGGTTCACTCGCTGACCCGCGGAGTCCGGGGTGTGTTTGTGTCATGCGCCAAGCTGGTGAGTGTATTATTAGTCCATCTTCGTATGGGCAATGTGAATGACGCCGTGTTTATTGTACAGGCGCTTTTTCACGCGGCGTTTACTTGGGTCACTTTTAGGGCGTTCGGTGTTCATTTCGTGTATACCAGCACGTTGGCGAGTGGTGCGACGGCGATTTTACCGTTGCTGGCGTCGTGGTCGGTGTCCGTGCCCGCGGCGCTGGGTTTACTTGCGAAAGGACAGGGGTTAAAGGTGCGTTACATTTTTATTTGAGTTTGGTTTTATTTTTGTCTGGGCGATTATTATACTGAGGCGTTGTGTTTGACTTGACTCTCACAGGGCGCTTTGTTGGTGGTGGCGCACTGGGTGACGCTCATCTTCGTCGACATCGACATATACCAATCCGAGATTCAGGTTGTTCACCCGTACATCGTCGGGCTGTCCGTGGTTGGCGGCATGAGCGTGTGGGACAGCTCACTTGAGGGCGCGGTGAGTTCATCTTAATCCTCGTAATGGTCAATTAGATACTGACGACGCGGTTTGTTCACAGGTGCTCGGCCCGCTGTTAGTCACCGCGCTGGCCACGGCGAGGAACGTGTACAGGGAACTGGTCAGGACGCCGCCCGCGGGTGGCGTCGCGGGTGGCGCCGGGGTTGGTACGTTTAATGACCTAATTACCGAAGGTACCTTCGTATCGTATGGGCGATTTGACTGACGTCGTGTTTTGTTTACCGTTACAGGTGGCGCCACTCCGGGGAGGACGACGGCGACTGCGCGGAGGCGCGCGAACGGCGGGAACGGCGTCCGTGGGTGGACTCCGGGACGGACGTAGACGTGCGCTTTGTGAATCAAATACAACGTCAATTACGTTTCATTCCACGCCTAATTGCTCACGCCCGCCTCGTCCGTTTCTTCCGTTGATCCGCGTTTTTCGTCGTCCCCGTCCCTTTACTCACCCCGAGCTCCAACTCGCGTCTCGACATTCGCAGCTCGATGCCCAGTATCTCCGTCGCGTGCAGCGCCTCGAGCGCCGCGGACGCGCCGTCCTCGTCGACGTACCGCACAGTACCCGACGCGCCGTCGACCGACATCGCCAAGTCCACGAGTGGTCCGTGGGAAGTCAACACGTGACGCAGCGCGTACGAGGGAAGCGGCAGCGCCAGCCTGAAGAACAGCGTACTCGTACTCGTAATTGCGGTTGTAATTGCGGCTGATTCATCGTCGCATTCGCTGGGTTTGGAGTCGATGTTGACGCCTGCGTGTTTCTTATCCTTCGGTCCCTCGGTGTCCTCGGGCGCTTCATCGTCGTCGCCTTCTTCTGCTTCGTGTTTTTCTTTGTTTTCTTCCGTCTTATTTTCCTCTGTGTCCTCGAGAGGGTCCTCCTCGGCGACGACCCCGAGGGTCACCTTCCCGAGCGCCATCGCCGCGTCCGTGGCTTCCTCCTCCGCCTTGGTCCGTCGGTTAGTGGTGGTGGAGTTGACGCGCTGGGGCCTGGACGCAGCCTCCGGCCCGTCCTCGGTCTCGACGTCCTCGGTGTCTACGTCAGTTCCGTCGTCAGACTCGCCCCCGTTCTCGCGTTCAGCTGACGGTGAATTCAGCCTGGAGTACTTGCGTGGCCCGGGGAGCTGACCACTCAGCACGTCGTCGTCGTCGCCCTCCTCGCGTTGCCTCCGCAGGGTTCCATCGTCCTTCGGATCTCGTTGCGGATCTTCTTTCCTCTCAGACGTTTTCTTCATCGACACTTTCTTCTTCACCTCGAATTCTAAATCGGGAGACGGGGTTAACCCTTGATCGGGGTTCCCGCCGCGCGTGTCCGTCTCTGCTGAATCGCTCGTGTGCGCGATTGGACCCAGCTTGGTCAGCGCGGACCTGTCCGTTCCGCCGCTCGACGTCACCGGCGTGTTACTTCCCCGTCGTTTGTTACTATTCCCGCCGCTCCCCCCGTACGTTTTATCCTCCGCGGGCATCACCTTGCACCGAGTCCCGCCGCCTTCCGGTAGCTCCGTCCCGTTCAGTAACTCACACGCGGATGACATCGCGTCGTGCGTCTCGAAGGTGACGTACGCGAACCCGCGGCTCCGGCCGCTCTCGAGCTCAACCTTGAGCTCCACGCTCTCGACCCCTGAGTTAGAAAAAAAAACACGTCAATATAAAATTGCCCATACGAGGATTAAAATAAAACGCACCTTCGCACCTGCCCCGAAACGCGGACTGAAGCTGCGCCTGCGTGACGGACTTGTCGAGGACGACGAACGCGCGTCTCGTCGGTACACCGTTACCGACCGAACGCGCGCCACCGCCGCCGCCGCCCGATCGAACGGAACCCGAGTCCGCGGACGTGGACGGCCTCGGTACCCTGGCGCCCGCGTTGTTTCCGTTAGTTCCGTTTCCGCCGCCGCTCATGCCGCTTCGAGCGCTATTCGCCGGCGAAGGCGACTGGCGAACAGGGACGTACGGGTGGTAATTGGCTGGTAATTGGGTATTTACCCCGTACGCGGGTACCAGCGGCGGGTGCGGGTGGAGCCCCGGGTTCCACTGCGTCGGCATAGGGAGCATAGGCGCCTGATGCGTCTGGGGGTGTGATTGCGGGTGGAAGATTAGAGCTCCGCGGCGCCCGTCGCCCATCCACGCCTCGCCGAGGAAGATTTGCTCGCCGCCGTGTGTACTCTCGGCCCCTCCCGTGGTCGGCGGCGGCGGCGGGTGCATCGGAAGCGGCGGCGGGTGGTGGTGCGGGCCCGGGGGTGTCGGGATGGACCCCGCGTCGTCGTTTCTCTTCCTCGGCGGCGGACCCGGTGGCACCGGCGGCGAGAATGCATTGACGGGCATCGTCGTCGATCGGTCGCCTCCTCGCCCGGCTACCCCGCCGCTCTCCACGCTGGACGCCGGCGACGCATGTACGCGGACGATGGAGCCCTCGTGCGGCGCGGGCGGGAACTTGGCGGCACCGGCTCGTTCGCCCCGCCTGGCTCGCTTGGGCGACGCGGAACCTCCCGGATCCCCCGCGCGTTCTCCCCGCGGTCGAGAAGACCCGCCTCGCTCCTCGCCGCCCCCGCGATCGATCCCGTCTTTGTGGACCTCCGTTGTCGAGGGAGTCGTCGTCGTTCCTGTTCCGGCTTTGGGTTCCGCGAGCATGCACTTGACCTTCAGGGTTCCGAGGACTCCGTTTGCGTCCGCGATGGCCCGCATGCACAGCGCCGCGGTGGATGCGTTCGAGAATTTGGCGAACGCGACACCCTTGTGCGGAACCGCCCGGACGGACTCGAGATGCTTCAGGAGTTTAGGGTTAGGGTTCAGGGCCGCGGCATCTCCGTCAGGTCTCGCATCACCCTCCGCGGGCCCCTTCTCATCGTCGCCGCCGCGCTCTCCATCCTTCTTCGGGTTGGACCTCGAAGTCCCGCCGGGATCTGAGAGTCTCGTGAGCAGATCCTCGAACGCCCGCGTGAGCGTCTCCTGCCCCGTGCCCTTCGGACACACCACGAAGAGCCGCGACCTCGGTGGATCGTCCTCCGCCGCGGACGACGTAGACATCCCGCCCGCGCCGACGCGATCGTCCGCCGACGACATCCCGCGCGGGAGGGAGTGACCTGACAGCTCGGGTTTTTTCACAGATCGAGTGCGAAAAAGTCTTCAAGAAAATCGACTCGCTAACATCAGCACTAAAAGTAGTCTACGGACGCTACCGCCTTCTTCCCCGTCCCCGTCCCCCGCGGAGCACCCAAGGCACCACCCGGTAGTTCAACACCGGCGCTGACAACCACGACAGCACGCACAGACACAACATCGGCCGATACCGCTCCTTACCGACGATACCCAGCAAGTACGCACGGTTAACGATTGCAAAAGAAAACTCCGAGACATTCGCAACGCACCCGCCGATCACCCACGATACACCCTTTGGACAGCCGTCGAGCACGTGCATCACCACTCCGCCCATACACGTCTTAACGGTAATTAGGAACGTCAACACGAGTAACAGCCAATAGGCGTGTTCAACGACGTACCAAGGGCGCAGCACCACGCCGACGGAGACGAACTGAATCGCTTCGAACATTCGCGTAAACGAACCCACGACGTCGGCGACGGATTTCCTCTCTGTATCCACAGCTGTGTCGGCACCCGGGTCGGCACCCTCGGCACCCGGGTCGGCACCCTCTGAGTGATGCCCCGACCGGCTCTCCTCGCCTTTGCCAAAGGCGGCGCCGACGGCTACGCCGCCGACGAACGCGCCAGCCTCCATGCCCAGTCCGAACCAGTCGCTGAGAAACGCGGCCGCCAAACACGTGGAAACCGTGCCCATCTGCACCAGCTCCTCGCCGCCGTTCTCGATGGGCGTTCGCATCGCGCGGCGCATCAGCGACGACCTGAACGCAGTCATCACGGCGGTGATCAAAAGGCACAGGCACGTGGATCGGACTTTGTACGCCGCTAAAGACACGAAGAGAGTCCCGGAGAATCCATCCTCGACGCCGCTAACCGCGTGGAGCAGCACGAACACGGGACCGAGGGACCAATCCGTCAGCTGGATCCGTTCCGATACCGCCCTCGGTACTGGGATATGCATCGACGCGGATGCATGGGCATCGCCGGGTCCTCCGTCGCCAGTCAAAGTCGCTCGGCGGTACATGCCGCTCGCGACGTCGTCGTCGGCGATGTGATGGATATTTCCAGACGAATTTCCAGAATGTGTCCGACGTCCACGTGGCGGCTTCGCGCCCCACCGGATCATCTCGCTGGACGAGAACGCGGTGAGCCCGCCGACGAGCGCGCCTACCCCTGGTGTGAATCCCAGCACCGGCGATAAGGCGGTGAAGAGGCACGCGACGCCGAATGGCCCGAAGGCGCCCGCGAACGTTTTAGTTTTCGGCACCAGTCCCCTCAGGGTCATACCCGTACCGCCGATTAGTCCCACCCCGGATTCGAACCCACGCGCGTTGGATTCATCGGATTCACCCGCCCGACTCTCCGCCCTGCGTTCCTTCGCGCGCGTCGCCAGCTCCGCGCCACGGGCGAAGAGCGGCAGTAAAACGCCGAGGTGCGCCAGCGTCGTGATCTGTACGAGTTAAGCACAAGGCCTCAGTCCAATTGCCCACATGGAAATAAATAGAAATAGAAATAGAAATAAATAGAACTCGCACCTGCACGATTTCACCCACGACGTTCATCCCCGATGGACCTATGACTATCCCCGCCAGCACGTACCCGCCGTGCGTGGGCAGACCGAGTAAGTGCACGAACACGAATGCACCGCACGCGGCGGCGAAGAAGAGCTCGATGAGGTCCACCACCAGACGCATGTCGGTGGACAGTTGATACGCGCTCTCTTTGGTGCTCACGACTACGAATTCGTTTTGTTTCGCATCTGTACGAGTTAAAACAAAACCGGTGACGTCAGTCTGGTTGCCCATACGGAAATAAATACGGAAAAAGAAAAATAAACGAACCTTTGATTCGCAATACTTGCTCCGCGTCCTCCGCGCTGGGCGTCGCCTCGGTATCGTCGCCGCCGTGCGTCCCACCGGCGCCGTCGTCGCGGGTCGCTTCTTCTCGCTTGGCCGAGACCTTCTCGATGATCTTGCCAGTCAGGACATCGTCGACGTCGCGGATGACGTGTCCGACGTCCTTGATGAAAATTTCCGCCTGTCAACAAAACACGACGTCATACTAATTGCCCATACGAGAGTTAAAATAAACTCAATAAACTTACCTTTGCCAGTCGCTCCGAAGCAGCCACGTGTTGAGCCGCGCGGACGTCGTCGGCGGATTCGTTCTCCTCGTCTATCGTGATGCCGTGCGCGCGGTTGTTCGCGGCGACGTGCGTCTCCTTGTCGTCGAGTGATGAGTCATCGCGAGTGAGTGAGTGGTCTTCGACGCCGCTGTTTTCTTTCGCGGTCTCATCATCGTGATCGAATTCGCGTCCGAAGGAGCGAGCCGAGGCTTTCATCGCGTCCTTGTCCGCGTCGGAAGGTGCGGGCGGGGGCGGGGCGGCGCCGCCGCGTCGCCGGCGCAGTCGTTCCGCGTAGTCCATCTCCGGTTCCGCCTCCTCGGTGGATGACTCGCCGTTCGTGTGTGTCTTGGCGTCGTGTTCGGCGCGAAGAAGACCGGCGTCGTCTTCGTCTTCATCTTCCTCGGCGAGATCGTTCGCGGTGGTCTTGGCGACCACCACCTCCGCGGTTCCCTTGCCTTTCCCGCTCGTCACCACCACCCTCTCCAGCTTCGTGCCTTCCTCCCGCTGCTTGCTCTCGAACTTGGACTCTTCGATGGATTCGTCGGAGGGTGAATCGATGGAGTCCCCGAGGCCGTCGCCGCTTCGCGTGGCTTTCGGTTTCGACCCACCCGCGGAGCCTTCCACCGCGTCGTCGAACTCGGCGTTGAGCGCCTTCTCCAGCTGTGCGGCGATTGTGTTCTCGTAGCCCTTGTACCGCTGCTTGATGAACTCGCCGGGGGGTGCGTAGGCGTTCGTGCCGGGGGGGAAGGCGGTGAGGCCGGACGGGGGCGCGAGACGCGAGTCGTCGTCGGGGCCATCATCCGAAAATGATGCCCGCCCGTCCTCGGCGTCCAGCAACGACTGCGCCTCGGAGGATGACACGACATCGACCTCGCCGCTGGCGCGCTCCCACGGGTCCAGCGATCGCGCCCCGGGGAACGCGCAGCCCGCGAGGACCAGGAGCACGACGAGACGCGACCCCGCACCCATGACGCCCGCGCGACCTCGAGTGAGGATGACACGACATCGCCCAATCCTCAAACTTTTAGGTCGAAAATAAAATACTTGTAGTCAGGGCTGGTTCCCACAGTAAAAACTCATCGTGGTTTACATTCGGTATCTCTAACTACACACACGCGACACGTCTCTAGCTAGGAGAGCCACTTGACCATGTAAGGACCTTCCAACTCGTACCCGAGCTTACGATAGTAATGCCGCGTGCCCACCCCACTGATCACCGCCAGCTTCCTACTCCGGTGTTCATCTTTCGCGATCCTCTCCGCCTCGCGCATCAACAGCGTTCCATACCCTTGGTGCTGAAACTTACCGCTGAGAGAAAAATGAGAAAAAAAAACATGTCAGTCTAATTGCCCTTACGAGGGTTGAAATAAATTAGACTCACCGTTCGCGCGAGTGCACCGCCACCGCGCTGCCGTACACGTGCAGCTCACGCACCATGGAACACCGCACGCCCTTCAGCGTCGGCGACGTCGTCCCCGCGGTTCGCCCGCACCGTCGCAAACGAAGCAACCCGACCAGTATATCCTGCCGAGGATCCTGTGAGAACAAAACACGCCGTTAGTTTAATTGCCCATATGAAAATAAAAATAAACTAACCTCGTAGGATAAAAAAGTTTCCCATCCCCCGTTGGCGGAATAGTCCCGCCGCACGAGCTCAACCTCCTGAGGTTTGACCTTACTGTGTATGTCCTGTATGCCAACCTCACGTGTGCGCACGTCACGGCACCGCAAGCCCAAGTCACCCATCCGCGCCAGCGCGAGCTCCCGCAGATTACCTTTCTCCACCCCAGCGGTGACCTGTTATTATAAAAAAAAACACAAAGTCATTCGATTTGCCCATACGGAATAAATTAAATAAGCTCACCAGCGGCATCGGTATATCTCGCTGGACTCTGTATACTCTGACCCACGGCGGTACCAGCGCCAGGACCCTGGCGACGAGGTCCACGAGCCGGTCGGGGGCGTAGTTTTTGTACCGTCCGGTGCGCCACAGCTCGTACAGGCCGGTACCGCGTATGACCAACGTGGGGTAGAGCTTCAGGCCGTCGGTTCGAAAGTCGGGTGATTCGAAAAATTCGTGAAACGATTCCAAATCCCTGTGAACAAAACACAACGTCTAATTGCCCGTACGAAAAATAACCAAAAATAACCAAAAATACACTCACCGCTCCATGCCCACGTTTGGTAGATCCGGCATCATGTGCACCACGACTTTAAACCCCGCATCTTTCGCGAGCTCGAAGCACTTTTGCACCGCCGCGACGGTGTGCCCGCGGTTAGTATCCCGGGCCACGTCTTCGTACACGCTCTGCAGGCCAATCTCCAGGCGGGTGCACCCGTATTGAAGCATTTGTCGAAGATGCTGCAAACAAAACACGACGTCAGTCTAATTGCGCGTACGTACGCGAATTAAAATACACTCACCGGCGAGAGGCAGTAGTCCGGTCGGGTCTCGATGGTCAGTCCGACGCACTTGGTGTGCGAGTGCTCGGACGCGGCGACGGCGTCGGCGACGTTCGAGGACGACGCACCGGACAGCGCATCGTGCAGGTTACGCACGAACCAGTCGCGGTACTCAATCGGTAAGCTCATGAAGGTCCCGCCCATCAAGATGTACTCAACCTTAGTTAAACACATGACTCAGTCCAATTGCCCGTACGAACATAAAAATACAAATAATTAAATAGAAATAAACCAACCTTGTCCACGGAATGGCCGAGGCGTCTCAGTTGGTCGACTCTGCCGCGCGCCTGTACGTACGGGTCGTACCTCGCGCGTATCGCGCGCATGCTCGTGGGTTCGTACCCGGTGTACGACTGCGTTGAGTACTCGAAGTCGGAGTCTGGTCCGCCCGGGCAGTACACGCAGATGTTGCCCGTCGTCGCGATGTGGGGGCAACGATGGGGCTTGGACATGACGGCGACGACGGCGATGCCGGACGCGGTTCGCACCGGCTTGGCCCGGAGTTGCGGTAACAACGCATCGCGGTGCTCGTCCGGTACCGCGCCGATGAGCTCGACGAGTTTTGGCGAGCGTTTGAGTCCGTATCGTCGCGCGGCTTCGTTCTTTGTGGAGTTGAGGTTGATGACTTTGCCGTCGCGCACGGCGTCGATCATGGTGCGTACGACGTCGGCGATGGCGCGCACCCTGGCCTCCTCTGCGGGGTTGACATGCGTGGGTTGGGGTGAGGGATGGGTAAGTGAGTCGATGGGACCGAGCGGCGGGCACGTGGGATGCGACACAGCTGTGATGTCTCGTCAGATGGGGCATTCCGGCGGCGGTGGCGCCGGTGGGAGCGGCCGCGGAGGGAGTGGGCGGTGACGTGCGGGATCGTCGTGCGGTGCGCACCTTGCGACATGGCGATGGCGCCCATGCGTGCCGATGTCCCCCGCGCGTGCGGCAGGGCGGTCGACTCGACGCGGGTGCGCGGGAGGAGTGAGTCGTCTCTCGAGTCGTCGTGGAAATCATCGACTTGAGATTCCTCGGCCGAGCCGAGCCCGAGCCATTATTCGTCGCGCGCTTAAGGGTCATGGTCCTGGACGGCGAGGTCATGCGCGAGATCGGCGAGGGCGGCGGGGCTTCGCGCCCGAAGCCCCGCGCCGCCCCACCGTCGAAGATACAGTGCCCGCGGTGCAACCACTGGAAGCACCCGCGGGCGTCGACGTGCAAAGAGACCGGGTGCGACTGCGAGTGCTCGAAGCACCAGCAGGGCATCAAGAAGAAGCGCCAGTTCGCCCAGATCACGGCCAGGGACGGGCTGTGGGACGCATCCGTCCAACGCCGACTCATACACCAGGTGCGACTCACGTGTCTACCACGCGCGCGAACAGGGGAACCCCGTCGCGGCTCCGCCCGGAACGCACCCGCAATTAATTCAACTTCACATTCGTCGTGCCAGCACCTGAGGACGCGGTCACCCCATCGCGCTCACCCGTCCACACCCCTAACCCTAACCCTAACCCTAGGCCAAGTTCGCGTCGGAGCTCATGTCCAAGTCCAAGGTGGTCTACGGCATATGGACCGCGTACGTCGACCAGACCGGCATGGTCAAGACTGCCGCGTGGGGCTCAGAACCGTGGGTCACGCAAGAACTATGCGGGAAAAAAGGAGTGGTCGACCTACTGTGGAAAACCAAAGCCACGCACTTCCTCGGCGTCCCGGAGAGCGGCGTCGACGTGTACGAACCAGTGACCGGCACGTTGCACAAGTACGGGCTCGCGCACCTCACAGAGACGTTCACGAAGAACAGGGTGGACGCCGCGGCTTTCACTCGATTAACGGAGGATCAGGTGAGAGTTTATTTTAATTCTTGTAGACACGGGCGATTAGACTGACGACGTGTTTTGTTAACAGTTGGAACGACTGGGAGTCGCGGCGGTGGGCGATAGGGCCAAGTTGCTGGAGGCGTCGCAAAGGATGAAGGAGACGATGCCGGAGGTGGTGGCGGGGCACGCGACGGCGAGGTTCGAGGAGGATTCACACGAGGAGGAGGATTCACACGAGGAGGATGAGGATGGGGATGGGGATGAGGACGGGGTCGACGGTTTGTATGGCTTGCGCCGGTGACTGAAACGATGTGCGCGTGGCGGTGGTGGACGGGGGTGACCGGGTGTGGAGGCCGGCGACCGTGGTTGACGATACGTAGTAGACCTTCGCGTCAATCAAGAACACTCCTTGCATCTAGAGCGCCGACGACCGTGCTCGCATATTGATCCCCCACCGCACTCCTTGCATGAAGAGCGCTTACGACTGTGTTCGCATATTGATGCACCACCGCACTCCTTGCATGTAGAACGGTGACGACCGTGCTCGCATATTCCCTTACCACCGCACTCCTTGCACCAATAGCGCTCACGACCGTGCTCGCATATTTGTGAACCACCGCACTCCTTGCACTGAGAGCGCCGACGACCGTGCTCGCAGATTCCTGACCCACCGCACTCCTTGCACGTATGGCGCTCACGACCGTGCTCACAGATTTGTGACCCACCGCACTCCTTGCATGTAGAGCGTACACGACCGTGCTCGCATATTCCTGACCCACCGCACTCCTTGCACTGAGAGCGCCGACGACCGTGCTCACAGATTTGTGACCCACCGCACTCCTTGCAGTTAGAGCGTTGACGACCGTGCTCGCAGATTTGTGACCCACCGCACTCCTTGCATTTAGAGCGCTGACGACCGTGCTCGCAGATTGATGCACCACCGCACTCCTTGCATTTAGAGCGCTGACGTCCGTGCGGACAAGCACGACACACCTTGCACTTCGAGCGAGGTTTCACCCCGTGCTCGCACGGCCCGAAGTGCCTCGGGGCATACTTCCGCTTCGTGCCCTTCTTGGTCGACTCCTCTCTCGATGTATCCATGTTCTCTGCATCACCGACATTCGGAACGTCTATCCTGACTCTCGGCCTCCAAACCGTCGTCGTCATCCCCCGCGAGGTCGGCGCGCCCCGAAGTGAGATTGTGGCGAAAGCACTTGTAACGAAATATTCGAGCGTGGCAGATCTCTCACAATCCGTTGCGCGCATCATGGACGTCGAGTCCCTCATGGCGCCGTTCGCGGAGCTCGCCGCTCCTGTGCACGCGAAGTGGCAGTCCATCAACCCCACGTACAGGATGCTCATCATGTTCCTCATCACCCGCATCATCTCCGCGTGGATCAAGCGCCGGTTCGGCCCAAAGCCCGCGCCCGCGAAGAAAGGGGCGG
>Ga0315315_10005635_pt1 | contig 11565 bp, 3 predicted proteins | sample M140m3416metaG_FD_203699 | JGI IMG/M metagenome (GOLD analysis project Ga0315315, IMG submission 203699) | Ammonia-oxidizing marine archaeal communities from Monterey Bay, California, United States - M1 40m 3416 | ecosystem: Environmental > Aquatic > Marine > Intertidal zone | place: USA... | reverse complement strand
TTCCCAAATAATTTGTCTTCATATACGAGTGGTAACTGTCGTGTATGCCACTAAAATATCATCGAGCCAGCCAGCAATTTCTGTGCGCCACCTCACTGCTTCTGAATGGAAGCGCGTGCGTTTCTTCTCCCTGCCACCGCGGTATTTTTATGTATATGCTATTAATACTCTAGGACGTCGTATTACGACCGGTCGTACTAACGTCATTTCCCCGCCCATTCATTTAAAAGAACATACCGTGTTTCACCCTTTTCGTCTCAAGCCAATTTTCTCTGGGGAACGGTCAAATATTCATTTGGAGAATGACCCCGAAGCTCTTCCTCACGTCGATAGCCGCAGCTGGCGTCATTTGCTCCAATGGAGCACTTGCCTTCTCGCCACAAGCTCGGACCCCGAGCGCGACCATGCTCCGGAGCACGGTCCTGCCGTTACCAACAGGAGTGGATTCTCGTCGGCAGCAGCCCGAGCTCGGCGGGGAAGATTTGTACGAGGAACCTCCTCGGTTAGATATGGAGCCTCCCAGGCGCGGCATAATCAGGACTATGTTTCCTGCCGAAACGTTCGACATTGATACCCCGACCTCTCTCGCCTACTTCGCCGTCGACCTTCTCGCCGTCGTTGCTACTATGGGAGCGCTCGATGTCGTCGTTACGTCCGACATTTACCGGTCGCTTCCAATGGCTGCGCAGGCCCTAATGGTGGCACCCCTCCAAGTCCTCACGGGATTCGCAATGTGGTGCATGTGGTGCATCGGCCACGACGCTGGCCACGGCACGGTGTCCGAGACGAGATGGATCAATCGCATCGTTGGGGAAATTGCGCACAGCGTGATTTGCCTGACGCCCTACGTGCCGTGGCAGAAGTCCCACCGCCGCCATCACCTGCACCACAACCATCTCGAGAGGGATTACTCCCACCAGTGGTTCATCAAGGAGGAGCGAGACAATCTGCACCCCGCCATCAAGCTGTCGCACTTCACCCGAAACTTCCAGCTTCCCATTCTCTACTTCGTCTACCTGTTCGCTGGCGTGCCCGACGGTGGGCACGTGTTCTTCTACGGACGGATGTGGGAGGAGGAGTCGAGGAAGGAGATGCGGAACGCGGCGATATCGGTGGCGGTGTCGATCGGCACGGCAGCGTCCCTCTGGGCCAGTATGGGCACGGCCGACTTCGCTGTGGTGTGCATGGCGCCCTGGATCGTCCTGAGCTTCTGGCTCTTCATGGTGACGTACCTGCAGCACCACTCCGACGACGGGAAGCTTTTCACGGACGACACGTACACGTTTGAGCGCGGGGCGTTCCAGACGGTGGACAGGAATTACGGCAAGTGGATCAACCGGATGAGTCACCACATGATGGACGGGCACGTGGTCCACCACCTCTTTTTCAACAAGGTGCCGCACTACCGGCTCGAGGAGGCGACCAAGGCCCTAGTGAAGGGGATGGACGAGCGGGGACAGGGGCATCTATACAAGCACATCGACACACCCGATTTTTCGCAGGAGATTGTCAAGCAGTTTGACAAGAACTGGTTCTTCATCAGCGAGGAGCAGGTAGTAAGAAAATGGGAAAACTAGATCTAGCGAGGCTGCTTTAAGACGCCTGGACACGTTTTCGAATGAATATATAATATATTATTGCGTACCTCTACTAGAGTAGCTACAGTATGCATATTACATACATATTATGCATACGAGCTCGTAGAAGGTATGCATCATTGACTTTAGATAGATGTACGAGTCGTATCATACTACTAGCTAGTAGCTAGCTAATTACAAGAGTATCTGAGTACTTTGCAAGAGTAAGTACTTTTGGAGTACCGACGTACGTCCTTCGCCAGATACTCGTAGTCGATGCGGGACTCGATGAGGACTGACGACTGACCAAAGAAATAATATTTTGTGGCCGCCATGTACGTAACTTAACTAGGGATTGACGATGCACCAAGCAACCAAAAAAATCGCCCAACGCCCATCACACTGCCACAGAATATAATCCCAGAATACACCAGCCATCCGCTCATCCGCCCGCCCCCCGGCCTGTACACAGCACCAAGCGCAAGATACCCACCTCCGCCCACCTGCCCATCCGCTGCGACAAGCCGATGCGGTGCCCCACCTCCACCGCCTTCGGGGCGGCCTTCGGGGCCGCCGTCCTCCTGCTGGAGCGCGCCGGTCTCCCACGCGGCCTCGTGGTGCCGGTGGATGGCTTCCTATGCCCTCCCTCCCGGCGGCACCGTCCCTCCCTCGCCCCATACCAGCGACCCGTGTCGTCCCTGGCGGCAGAAAAGACGGTGATGGAGCTCAGGGACGAGCTGAGGGCCGCGGGCCTTCCGGTGAGCGGGAGGAAGGCAGTGCTGATCGAGCGGCTGCGGACGGTGGGTGCCGCCGCCCCGACCAAGGAGGGCGCTGAAGAGGGCGCCGCGGAGGGAGCCGATGGGGGCGAGGATCGGAGCGGCATCGCGGGGAAAGGGGACGCAGGGGGGCCGTCCTCCGTCCTGAGCGCGATCCCCGACCTCCTCCTAGAGGGACTCGGCAGGAGGCTGGCGGGAGGTGAGGAAGGGGAGGGTCCCGGCCTGGCCCTGCTCCCGGTCCAGGAGCGCGCGTACGGCCCGATCACGTCTGGATCGGACGCGGTACTGTTCGCCCCGACGGGAAGCGGTAAGACCCTGGCCTTCGTCATCCCGATCCTGGCCAGGCTGATGGAGTTGCGGGCACAAGGCCTCCTAGTGAGGCGGCGCGGGAGGAGGAGGGAACATCATTCCTACACACGAGAGCGGGAGACCGAGTCTGATACCGATACCTCCTCCCGATGCTGCCCCCCCGTCTTTGTCCTGGTCCCATCGAGGGAACTGGCCAGGCAGGTCGGCAAGGTTTTCTCCACCCATTCCACCAGGACCGGAAGGGGTGCGGTGGCTGCAGTCTTCGGCGGGGTGCCGATCGAGAGGCACGCATCCATGCTGCGCTCCGACCCCGACGTCGTGGTCGGAACCCCCGGAAGGATCCGGGAGCTTATTAGGGAGGGGCACCTGGGGACAGCTCGGGTTCGAACCGTTGTGCTCGATGAGGCCGACGTTCTGCTCGACTTTGGCGATCAGCCAGAGATCGAGCAGTTCTTGGGGGGCATCGAGGAGAGCTTCCAGCTGGTCCTGGCCAGCGCCACCGTCAACGACAGGGTCAGGGAGGTCATGAAGGAAGTAATGGACATCGACGAAAAATCGGAGGGGTACGTTTTTATCGAGGACGGCGGGCGCGGGCCCGGAGGCAGTTCCGGGAGTAGGGAGGCCCCCGTGGTGCGCCACTGGCACACCGCGGCGCGGTCCTCTGCGCGGCCAGGGCTGGCTTGCGATCTCGTTGCGACCCTGTCCCCCCGCCTTGGGATAGTTTTTGTCGCCAGCAAGGCCGAGGCCGGACAGGTCGCCGAGCAGATGTCCGACCGACTGACCGATTCCAAGGTCGCCATCCTGCACGGTGACATGCCCCAGTCTGCCAGGTCCAGGACGGTCGCGTCACTGCGCCGCGAGGACGGGGCCGGAGAGAGGAGGCGTTCCAGGATCCTTGTCGCGACGGACGTGGCCTCCCGCGGCCTCGACCTCCCGGGGGTGGATCTGGTGGTACAATTCGGAGTACCGCGCAAGTCGGGGAGGGAGGGATCGTACGACAGGGAGCTGTACACGCATCGGGCCGGCCGTGCCGGCCGGGTCGGCGGCGGCCCTAGGGCGGCCGACGCTATTCTTCTGTACGACCCGATGCAGGGGGAAGCCAGGGTGCTCCCCGACTTGCAGGACGAGCTCAGGGACGTCGGGGTGAGCCTCGAGCCGCGCCCTCTCCCCACGCCGAACGACGTGCTCTGCGCGTCGTACGAGCGGGCTAAGGGGCTCTGCGACGACGTCACAACCGGCAACGAAGGCTCCTCCGGGACCAAAGTCACCGGCTTCTTCCGCGACAGGATAGTGGCAGAGATGGGCCAACTCTCCCCCGAGGAGCGGGAGGTCCAGCTCCTCGACCGGCTGGCCGCTGCCATGGCGGCCCTTACCGGCGGTGCCGCGCCGGGACGATCCTTCCTGACCGCGGACCCCGCGGACCGGACGGTGCGCGTCTGGTCCGACGACTGCGATGCCGGTGGCGGGCCGCTGACCCCACCCGAGGTCACGCACTTCGCGAAGGCGCTGGGATCAGGCAAGCTGGGCAGGGTGACGATATGCGGGGACGGCTCTGCCCTCTTCGATCTTAAGCAAGACAGGGCGGAGCGCCTGGTGCGGGCCGCCGCCGCCGCCGCCAAGGAGGGGGAGGGTGGCCGTGCGGGAGGCAGTTCCGGCCCTAATGGCTCGAGGGTTCTTAATGTGGAGCTTCCCTCCGCGCTACCAGAAGGATTTTCTCTGAGATAGGCTAATCCATAGAAGACCGACCATATACGAATTTAAGTCAAGATACATGCGAAGCCTTGTGGCGAGCCGGGCACTAAAATAATCGCAAATTCTCGTCACGCGCCAACTTCACAGGACGAGAGCCAACCACCCCAACCCCAACCCTAAGATTTTGCGCGCCAGCGCCAGACAACGCATCACTCTATCTTTCAGATGCCGCGCCGTAAGAAGTAGTGAAGAGCACCGGCCTCATCCCCAACGCTACGTCCTTGAAAATGTCTGCGATGCTTGAATGTATCTCGCCCAGCACAGTATAACCAACGCCCTTTCAGTGCTCAAGTTGCACCATGTCTCCCATCGCCAACCCCTACCTCAAGAAGGCGGTGGCGAACCCCTACTCGAAGAAGAAGCCGGGAGCATTGGCGGCGGTGGCGAAGCCCCGGCCTTTTAACCGCCCCGGCCCAACCGTCGCCGCCAAGGTTGGGCAGTCCGGTGCACACGGCGGCGTCCGTCCCCGACAGCAGCCGCCCCAGCGACCGCAGCATGCGGTGGGAAGGGCCGTCGCTCAGCCGGCGGGGGCACGGGCGCAGGGGAGGCAGCAGCACGCTTCCCGGCGGATTGCACCGCGCGCGCCGCCATCGATGCAGGGGCAGAAGCACGTCCGCACAACTCTGCCGGCCGCCCCCGCCCCGCCCATGGCCGCCACCGCTTCTGGCCAGTCCAAGAAGCGACCATCGGGCGTCTCGCTCAAGGCCCAACTCAAAAGGCAAATCGCCGAGCTGAAGATGGCCAAGATCCGGAAGAAGCAGGAAAAGGAGAATGCCAAGTTTCTCAAGGAGATGGAGGAGCGGAGGAAGAGGGATGAGGCGGCCATGGCCGTCGCCAGGAAGGAGAGGGAGATCCAGCGGGCCAAGGAGGAGGCCGAACGGCTGGTGATCCAGGTTCGGTCGACGGTGGGGATGGTCCTAAGGGAGATGGTGGACGCCGTGGCAGCGCGAAACGGAGAGTCGCCGCCTCAGCCTCCGCCGCCGCGTCCCACCCCCCGGCCTTCTCCTCCCGCGGCCGTTTGGTCCGCCCCCGTTCCGCGGTCGACCGCCTTTCCGCTCCCGTACCCTCCAGCGCGGACGCCATCATCCGCTGCTGTGGCGGTCGGGATTACCCCCTCCCCGCTCCAGGGGGGGATCGCCTCCAGCGGCGGCGAGGGAAACGGCGTGCCGTCGGGGAAGGTTCTCTCCTTCGTGTCTCCCCGTGCCAAGGCTGGCGTGAACCCTGCTGAGGAAGTCTCCTCCGAGAACCCCGCCGGGGCGACGTTGGATCAGCCGATCGCCCCGGTCGCGCCCAGCGCCACCTCACTCCTTCATGCACAAGTGCCCTGGTTGTGTTCGGACTGCGGCAGAACCAACCCCCCCAGCCGGGCCCGGTGCGCCAAGCCCTGCTACCGCTGGAGGGGGGGCGTACACCCGCACGTCGATGGCCGGCCGGCGAGGGACGGGTTGGAGGGGGGCACTGCCAGTGCGACGTCCCTCCTCCATGCGCAGGTGCCCTGGTTGTGTTCGGATTGTGGCAGAACGAACCCCCCCAGCCGGGCCCGGTGTGGCAAACCCTGCTACCGCTGGAGGGGAGGCATACATCCACAGAGGCAGGACTTGGCGATCGCACGGATGCAAAATCCCATCTCGTTGCTCGGGGTGGCTTCCACCGAGACCGTAAACACAACCGCGGCGGTAGGGGACGGAGGAAGCGCCTCTGTCCATCCCGCCTCCGACCGGTCTGTTGTTGTCCCCCCCTCCCTTCTCTCCCTCATTCCCCGGCCAGGGGCAAGCGCTGGGGGCACCGCGACGTCCCTCCTCCATGCGCAGGTGCCCTGGATGTGCTCCCACTGCGGTACGTCCAACCCCCCCAGCCGGGCCCGATGTGGCAAACCCTGCTACCGGTGGAGGGGAGGCATACATCCGCAGAGACAGGACTTGGCGATCGCTCGGATGCAGCAGGCCGATTCAATGCCGACCGCTGGTGTCACCCCCCTGGATCCCGGATCTGGGTCCGCCTCGTTCGTCGCCAGTGATGCGACTAAGGTGATCCCCAGGAGGTTCGCTCAAGTGGTGGCGCCCGCTGCCCGCCGCCCCCAGACGGCTATGCCTCCGAGGACGGCAGAACCTCGTTCTGAGTTTGTACACGGGCGCCCTCTCGTGGCTCCCTCCCCATTTGCTTCGACGCACAAACTTATCGAGGCTCCGATCACAGTTATAAAGGACGCTGGCGGGAGCTTCGGCGTCACTCTCAGGCTATCCACCCAAAGCACTCTGGTCGAGCCTCCACCACTGCCATCATTGCCGACTGGGACCGCTCAAACAAAGGCTCCTCGGAGGCAGAGGAGGAGGCGCGTTTTCTTCAGCGTGGTCACAGTCGCAGGCGCGGAAAAACAGAACGCCAGGAAGGACGGTCCGAAAAAGGATGTCGACGTCCTGCATCCTGGCGACATCGTTTGTAGCGTCGATGGACGAGATGTGGGTGGCATGACTTTCCAAGGGGTAATATCTTTGTTCGGAGCGGCCAGTACACCGGCGGAGTCGACCGCATCTGGGCCTTCCAAAATCATCCAGTGTCACTTATCCATTGCTCGGCGAGTCACTCCGCCCCTGACCCCGTTGGCCACACAAATTCAACCCCTCCCCCTTCCTACGCAGCCTTCTTTCAATGCCCCAATTTTTGTATCGGAGAACGGTGAAGTAATTTCGGGCGACTTTTCCGACGCCGAGCTCAAGTCTGTCGTAGATGGGCTGACAACAGTCCGCAAGTTTGGTGATTTCCTCATTCCAAAGCGAGCGAACCAGACGCTGGATTTTCTCAGCTCTGTCAAGGCTCACCCATCGACTGGAAACGCCCTGTCACGCCGAGATGAAACGACTATCGGAAAGAAGCTGTCCTCAGTGAAGCTTTCTTTAGACAAGAAGATGAAAGTCTTAGCACAGGATTATTGGCGCAAGCAGTGGCGAAACGAATGCGTCAACGACGAGCAATTGCTCGCACGATTTGATTTCTTGAGTGACGCCCAAAGGACCTCAATGCGCCAGTTACCGAGGCCGGCCCAAGGCTGCAAGTGTGGTGGACTGGATCACCAATATGTCAATGATGAGAAGTGCCCGTTGTATCTAGATGTTGTCCCTCATGTCACTCGAGAAGAGCTCGAAGCTGTCAGGCCAGCTAAGCAGAAGAGGCCGAAGAAGTCCGAAAGTGATACCATCAGCGCAATCGGAAATGCTCTAATGGAGAGACGGAAGAAAATTTTGGAAGAGCAAGAAGCTGAGAGAAGGGAGGCACTTTTCGTGGAGCTAATGGAGAAGACTCAGATCGAGAAGATGAGGAAGGCAATATTTGCTCCGGGACTCCTTGAAGTTGCAATTATTTCTACCGTTGCCGCCCTGATGTCAAAATATTCGTTGGAGGAGGCAGACGAATCTTCGTCCTCCATTGAGGCTATTAGTGCCAAAGTTGAGGAGGGAGCAACGGAAGGACCCACCAAAACAGATGCCTCGGACGATGAAGATGATGACGACATTCCGCTCACTGCCCTAGGCTCTTCCGAGCCACCTAAAAAGAAGCAAAAAGCTGAGCCCACTTACCCGAGTTCCGCGTTCCTCGCCGAGATGTTGTTTTACATCAGCTCCACTTGGGGCCATGTGATTCAAGAGAACGACACTCATGCAGACTATGCTTGGCATTTAAAGCTTGGGGCTCTGAACTGCGATCAATCTGTAGATCAGCTCACGCAAAATCCTCGCCAACCTGGATCCTTATCTTTTGAACACATCAAGTTCCTCGTCAAGGAATTGATGACGCCGAGGATTAAATCCACGCCAAAATCATCGCAATCCCACAACTCGACGCCTGCTGATCCATTGAAAACCTCTGGGACGTCAGCGGCTAGCGACACGGTCGCCGGCATATCGGCAGCGGGTGCCCCCGACCTTGCTCCCTCTCATAGTGATGGCCTTGTGACCAAGGCATCAACAATTTACCCATTGAAGGACGAGCTTCAAATTCTTTTACTTAGTTCCCAAGAGGCGACTGGATTATTTGACGAGGTAATGGGACTTGTGGGATCCGACGTTTTACACATATGCAGCGATGGCAAGGTCGTCCTCAAACGCGATTGGCAATTTAATGTTGGGGCATCAGTTATCCTCGATGCAGAAGAGAGAGGATGGTTCAAAGGAGATGACCCCGCAAACGTGTTCTGTCTTCATGATTCTTTACGTTCTCTGACAGATTTCTGGGAACAGAGGAATGGAGGTTGGGGATTGATTGATGAACCTGACGAGGAGGCCGAATTCATCAACGAGGAGTACTTTGATATCAAGCGAGATTTTGCGAAAGACTACAGCAATCATTACGATGGTAAGGATGGCGTTGGAAATTTTGGAATCTAATTCATAAATGCCGATACTTGAATAAGATCGCTTTTTCCTATTTATTATCATTACGCAGCCGCTTTTTCCATCAGTTCAAAAAGACGGCCTCGTTCAGAAGCAGAGTATTGATTATTATGCCCGCAAGTAAGGTTCAAGAAGCATCCTGTTGTGAGCAGCGCCTCGCTGTCGAAGCTCAGCTGCCGCACTTTGATTGAGTCCGAAACCATGTTTTTTGCTGTCAGCCGTGCAACAATGTATTCCAGAACGTCCATGCAGTACTTGACTTCGGTCTCAATGCCCATCAAACTACCTCCATCCTCGCTCAACTGTTTAAGTGTAGAAATCACAGTCGTCATGGGCAATGGATGCATCTCTGGTCCACTTTCATCTTGTGAATACCGATCTGGACGGAAATCAAAGTCTGCGGACTCAACGGCCAAGTCCGATGCGTTCTGACCCGACTCGACCGTTCTTCGCTGAGCGGCATCTGCAACGACTTGCGCACCGTAAGTCACAGTCGAACACAGCCAGCTCACAGTGCTATCATATCCATCTTTGACGGCGGTGCCCAAGGGAGCGCCACACATACCGTCACAACAAGCGAGGGCCTTCCATACCTCTAGCACGCGATCCTCATCGGAAGGTTTGGACGACGAAGAGGGCGACGGTAATAGCCTCGGTTCGGTTCCATTTTCTCGGTAAATGGCAGTGATTTCAATCCCATCCTCGTCCTCGCTGTCTGACGCAGATCTTGTCCTCCTAGTCTCGGCCGCGGAAGCCTTTCTTACTACAGTCGCAACCTTTCCTATTCTTCTGACGCATGCGGCAAAGTGATAGGCTTCACGGGCTGCAATATGCTTGTCGGCGGGCCACTCTGGGGGTTGAAGATGGAATCCTCTCGCATACTTAGATTCCACAACGCCAACATTTTCCCAGTCAGCCATTCGATAACGGAACGGTGCCGTGCTCATTCGCGACACGCCCCATGTCACACCCTTCTGCAGCTCCCTCGATATGGCCAGCCCAGACTTTAGAGCCGACGGGTCAGCTATAATGGCGTCGGCTGCATCGTTCGCCACAATCTTCGGACAACGAGCCGCCATGAAGTCGCCTGCAACGTCAGTATTCCAGAACGGAGTGAGGATACGGATGGCCCGTCCGCTCCAGCCTCCGACCAGGCGTTCCGCAACTGCCTCGAGGTTGCAAAATGATCTGTCGCATAGGAGCAGGGCAGGTTGCTTCGCACATGCCACATCGGAATTTTCGCCACGCGAGCCCACGCAGACGCCAGCATCGTTGCTGAGGCCACGCGCTGCGCTGGCGGCAGCCATCCCGCCGATGCTCTCGCCATGGATGACGAGGTGGTTCACGCCGGCCTGATCGACAAGGTACCTGGCCACCGCCAACCCGTCCGCCTTCAGCGACTTGGGAGACGGCAAAAAATCACAAAGCGACCCCCGCAGGATGCGGAGGAGCCGCCCCAGCAGCCCCGAGCTTCGCGAGAAGGCCGGGGGCCGCCCCCCCCGCGCCCCGGTGCTCCGGCCGAAGCCCGCGTAGTTGAAGACGTAGACGTCGTATCCCCTCTCGGTGTAGAAGTCGACCCAGCACCCCTCCTGCTCGCTTCCCGCGCCTTCCGACGGGCAGGCGTTGCCCCCGATCAGGCTCATCCCCGCAGCGATCTCCATGAGGCCGGCGTTGGGGTTGCAGTACAGGACGGCCCTGCGCTGGCCCGGACCGCCCCCGCCCCCGCCGCCGCCATCGCCGAGCTGGGCCGGGGAGGGGAAGTGCAGGACGTCGATGCGGCCGGAGCCGCCCGGCCTGGCCACCCAGAGCTGCCTGGCTCCCAGGTACCTGGACAGGACGCAGCCCCGAAGCACGTCGAGGCCGAAGACGGACCCGTGCCCGGGGGGATCGAGCATGGGCAGAACCGCGTCCAGGCCCGCCCTGGCGGCGTCGACCGCGGTCGATCCCGACGGGCCCGCCTGCTGGCCCCGCTGCTGCCGGAGGCGGCGGCGGAGGGCGTCGCCGTCGGCGTTGCCGTCGGCGCCGCCGAAACCGCCGCCAGGGAGCGACGGGTCGTCCACCCCCGCGCCTCCGCCTCCGCCTCCTCCGTCGGGGTCGGGGTCGGCCGTGGGCCTGAGGGAGGGGAGCAGATCGCGCAGCTCGGTGGCCGACCGGAGGAGGGACGCGGCGGCCCTCCTGGCCGCGACGCTGGGGGGGCGGGGGGAGAAATCGGCGGTCCCGGTCCCGGCCCCGCCTCCCCGGCCCCTCCCCGAGAAGGCCGGCCCTGCCTCCACCTCGACGGCGGCCATGTCGGCCAGGACCCGCAGCAGGACCCCCGAGCAGTGCCTGCCGGCCTCGGCGGCGCGGGAGGTCACTCCGGCCAGGTCCCCCACATCGCCCCTGAGGGGGTTGTTCCCGCTCCTGGTAAGGGCGAGGTTCCGTCCCCCGTCGTTGTCCCCCGCCCCAATCCCGCCAGGGGCCGGTTCCGCCGGACCCCCCTCCCCCCCGGCCAGGACCCGCACCAGCACATCGCTGTACACGGCCAGGACCCTGCCCCGGTACGACCTGGCCCTGGCCCAGTAGGCCGCCGCATCGGCCGGGCCGCACCCTCCCGCCCCCCCCGGGATCGGGACCAGGAGCCTCTCCACTTCCGCGGCGCGAACGTCGGGGGAGGTCCCGTCGTCGTCGTAGAGCTGGTGGCCCTCCCCCTTTCCCTCCCCCCCTCCCTCCTCCTTCTCCCCGCCGCCCCCGTCCCCTCCTCCTCCCTCGGGCGGGTCCCTCCTC
>Ga0315315_10005633_pt1 | contig 11566 bp, 13 predicted proteins | sample M140m3416metaG_FD_203699 | JGI IMG/M metagenome (GOLD analysis project Ga0315315, IMG submission 203699) | Ammonia-oxidizing marine archaeal communities from Monterey Bay, California, United States - M1 40m 3416 | ecosystem: Environmental > Aquatic > Marine > Intertidal zone | place: USA... | reverse complement strand
TCCTTCCTGGGCGTACGCATGGTTCAAAAAGTGCGTGCCAATGACTCCCGTGGCGATTGGCGCCACTGCCACGGTGAATTTTTTGGCCCCTACATGGATGGGGTGCGCCCCGCTAAAGTTTATACATTGGAACTTATCATTTGGCATGTTTTAGAGAGCTGTTCTTAAATTTAAGCGATATATAAAGATGTCTACAAAAAAAAAATGCCGCCCAAAAAAAATACGCGTTATGCTGAATCCGAAATGTTTCAATCTCCACCACCAAGCGATTTACCGATACCCGTGTTGAGCATGGATGGAAAAATGATACTGTTAAAGCCTAAAAAAAAACCAAAGTCACATAATTAAAACATATTTTTGTCGTATATAAGTGTAATATAACCTTTCAAATATGTTTTTTGTACGCCAGAGGTCAAATCAATGTGGATTGCATGCCATTCAAAATATGTTCAAATCTTCGGCTATTACAAACGATGATATGTCGTCTGCTTGCAATGATATTCATAAACAGACAGGGGATGCTCTTTTTAACCATGAATCCTTTGGTGGTGATTGGTCCGTGTCTGCTGTCCTTGCAGCAATAGTAAGGAAGGGCTATACAGTAGAGCCCGCAGTATTTACAAAAAACGAGCGTACTTGGATTGGTTCGGATATATCCGAACTATTATCTGATAAAGATTTTAGGGGCATGATAATACATCAGCCACTTTCGAGGCATTTCACTTGTGTTCGTCCAGAGAATGTGAATGGTCAGCGTTCTTTATATTATGTAGATTCACAATCGGAAGGTCCTATTCGAATTTCACCAAAATTGGCTATGAGAAGATGTTTGGCCCGTGCTTATTCTTGGGAACCTTATGTGGTCAAGGGTCCTGAAATGGAATATGTTGCTCCAATTCCACTGCCAGCGCAGCCGTCACCTATGGAAAGAGAACAAAAAAGAGCACAAAGGCCGCCTGAAGATTTTATGAAGGCGTGGTATGCGACGTCAACCACCAAACAGCCGCAAAAACAGCCACTAGTACTTTCCAGTCCCCCACACTCTCCTTATTCTGAACCTGTGGACAACGACAAGTAGGACATACCGGCCATTGATTATTATAAAAGAATTGTTGTCTGGGTGACCATTTGTCCCAACAAAATTGACACAATTGATGGCCGCATTGAAGTGTAATTTTTTTTCTTCTGCGTTGGTAACAAATAGGACACTCAAATACCATACAAATATTAAGATAAAACTTAAATACTAATTATTTTGTTTCTATTTCTTTCCATATGGGAAAATTCGAAACGCCAAAACAACGTCCTTTCAATTTTGCAATTTTGGAAAGCATGACTTCGAATGAGACGTTTTTGAGTCTAAAATTTTCAAATACTTCTAGGCACAAATCCCAAAATGACTGGTTAAAGGGTATGCGCCACATTCTAGTTAATAGAGGCGTCCATACAACGAAAAGAGTTTCTGAAGTTTTTTGAGCCGCCATTTCTTGATGGATTTGCATCATGTAATATGGCGCGGCTCTTTTCCATTTTTTTCGAATCATGTCAGCCATTTCTTCATTCGATTTTCCAATGCCCCCGCCCGGACATTTAATTTCCACGTTTGCGTGCCAATCTACATCTTCCTTTTTGAGCAGTTTTTTGTCCAGTTTTTCCTGTGTGTTTTCTTTGAGAACAATGATGGCTCCATCCGGACTCGCGGCATAAATATCGTCAATGGGGATTTGAGGACATTCGAAAAAGTGCGAATTGGGTATATTTTGAACAATGACATTGACAGCAGTATCCTCGTGTTTGGAACCCCAAGCCATTCGTTTTCGAGACACTGCGTCAAAATTTTCAACGGTATCTCCAAACCATTTATCTAAAATTTCATTCCAGTCAGATTCTTGCTTAAAGTTAAAATATAAATCCCCTGGTTTAGAACCTGTAATTCGACCTTTTCTACCGTCGAGCCATTCTTGAGTACCTTGTTCAGGAGCAGTCAACCCTTGGTCAGCTAATGAATATATTCTACTCATATATTATATTTAAGTAGACTATATTTTATTCAAAGCAAATGGATAAATCATATTCTTTACGTATTCCAGTTGTTGAAAAACCCGTTCAAAAAAGACGAAAGCGAAAAATTGTTCCTCTACCTATGCAAATGAAAAGTTCATTCAAATACAAATGTTATCAATGTTCGGCAGATGTATATTTCTTGCCGGGTCATGAATTAGTTTGTAGTTCGTGTTCTTCTAGAATTGTAACAAAAGTACATTTAGTACCATTTAAAAGAAAAATAGCAGCACGTTAAAAAAAAACAGTATTTCTTTATATTTTTTTTAATAAATGTTTAAATATTTGGCAGGAGTAGCTACAGGTTGGATAGCAGCAAGGTCATTACCACCATTTAAAGAATCGCCATTAAAACCACCAACATATGAAGAATTAGGTGTTCTAATGAATAGAACCAAAGAACTCACAACATACATATCTGATATATTAGACGAATCTGCCAAAAATTCAAAAACAAATCATGGTGACCCAGATTCAGAATAACCGTTTTGTCCATAACGGAATCCTTTTAATTCGCCCGCCTCATGAGCTCCTTCTATTCTATCTTCCCGTTGTTCATCTAATGGAGTTTGACCACCATTCCATAATGTCCATGGGTGAGCTCTGCGATAAGCTAATCCAAGTGCATGACATGGTGGATGATGACAATCAGTTGGACCATTATCATATCGTGTATCTATGAAAAACTTAGTTTTTTCCTTTGAATTTGTCAAGAAATTGTCCTGGATATTAAGTGATGAAGTGCCAGGTGTACCATCGATAATGGTTCCATCTTTCCTTCTAAATTTTTCTTCTATCCAGGTTTTTACGTCGGGGCGGGCCCAATTTTCACTAACAACATCTTCACAGCCGATTACCATTTTATCGTAACCAAAACTATCTATATGCTCGCAAAAATGTTTAATGGATAAATTAGTAACACACGCCCCACATTGTGCCGTATACTGTTGTTCAAGCGTATCACCACACACTTTTTGACAAATATTGCCTCTAAAACGCTTGGCTTTGGCCGATATAGCTATTATAGCCAACATACCAATAGATTTTAAATTCATGTATATAATATCATAAGTTATTTTTATAGTGGTATTTTTTATTTACAGAGTGTCCATTATTTTTACAAAATATAAAAATACACTATAAAGCTTTATGGTAATACTATTATTATGAAAACGTTAAAGGTAGTTATAACTACATTATTGTACGTTGTTAACGGCTTTGACCTTGAAGATTATGCCACTACCTACAGGGCCACTCGTGACGCGTACCTCAAGGCCGCCAATGAACTCAAACTTGCCACTGGGCCATACAAAGCGGCAAGAGATGCTTATGTTGCAGCTACAGCAACATATACAAAAAGCTTATATGAACGCAGAAGACATTTATTTGATGTAGATAATTTATCGATGGATGATTTAGAACATTTGGCGGATAGTCCAGATAGTTTGTTCTCGAGTAGTCCATCCCCGGCCCCGCCTTTAGCCCAGCCAATACCTGTCCAAGTAACTTCCAACGCGCCGCCAGCTGAACAACAAACGACATTAGAAGCTCAAACTCCAAAAAATGATGATTCTATTAACGAAGAAATATTGAAAGCGTCTTCACAAGTATCAGGGGGGCAGGATGGGTTTAGTTTTTCATATTTGGAAGCCCAAGCCAGAAATCCAGATAGTGTTCTAAAAGCGACAGAACCTGGAGAATTTCACGACGGGTTTAGTTTTTCAGACTTGGAAGAAGTAGCTAGAAACCCAGAAGCGTATGCAAATAGACAAAGTTCTGTAGAATTACCTTCTAGTGTGGCGTCTTTACAGTCATTGGCTAGTAGTATAGGTTCGGCTAATAACCCTAATATGCCTACTAGTGTTCATTCATTAGAAAAATTAGCTAGTCGCATTGGAACTGCAAAAGATATTCAAGATTTGGCCAATGGAAAAACAGATATAGTAGACCATATTTTTGATGGAATGCCTAAACTTTTAAAAATGGGACATGGACTTTTAAAAAGAAGTCATCATTCAAACACGCATCCACACCATTCAGTCAAATTGCAAGGCAAAAATAATTTAAGACATCCCAAAATATTTGACCCAAATGGTCCATTTGACCATCCAGAGCCATTTAAACCACCGCAACAACAATACAATCACCCCGAACCATACCAACCACACATGCATTCATTCCCCGTACAGCAGCAATACGCGCCCCAGCAATACGCGCCCCAGCAGCAATACGCACCCCAGCGGCAATACGCGCGTCCATTGAGAGAAGAGACCCCTGATGAACCAGAAGAAGAAGAGCCTGAACCGGAAGAAGAAGAGCTAGAAGACGATAAGCCTATATTTAAACATCGTTTAAATCGGAAATATAATCAGTTTTGGCACTCAAAAGATACAATAAATAGCCCTTTTCACCATACATCCGAACCTGTAAATGTGTTGCCGAATTGGGACACTGTTGGCAACACATGGGCGGTGGACTATTCAAATACAGAAGATTATACTTTAGAAGACCTGCAATCTATGTCGGACGAAAGTGGTGTCGATACGGCGTGGAATCCGGCCATAGCTCAAGGTCTTCATCCATGGCTGAAAGATATTAAAAAAACAAAAACACCAAAATGGAATGAAATGTGGGACGGATTTGACGCTGGAAAATATGAAAAGTTTGCAAAAGATTGATAAAAAGTATATATAGTGCATTAATCGACACGCATGGAAAATATTAAACTATATGCAGTTGGAACAATATGCGTATGCATGACTATAGTTTTTTTTGCTATGTTATATTGTAGGCGCCAACTTCATCTAGTAGATAATGAATCTCCAGAAAGAGAATTTGAGCTTACCGTTTTAGAACCCTCTTAAATGTAACATAATTTACAAGTATTCTTTTTATAAATATCTGCAAGAGTTTAGAATAGAAAATGGTCTTAGTAGAGATTACCAAAGTTATTCTGACCCGCGGTGAAACATGGGCACTAGTTGAATATCGTACGCAAGATGGCTCTGGTACATTTGGTGGCAATTTCGGGTGCAATGGTGACACTCTCGTCGCTGGACAAATTTTTAAAGGAAAAATAACGTTCAAACGCGATAGAACAGGCGCCAAAAAAAAATCATTCAAAGGTGTCCCAGTGTCCAGACAAGAACACTCTCTTAAATTCGCTTTGAAACGCGCAGGGATAAACTGGCCCGACCGCGCACGGCTATGGACTGCATTTAAGCCCATTTCGCGTCTATTCAACGTGCTTAAGACGCGAAAAAACTCCGAATTGATGTCAGTTCAGAAAATTGGTCGAAAGAAATTGGCTAAATTGTACGCTGCCTATGATTCTATTGCCCAAGAATTAAACATGTCAGATTCTATCGCAAAAACATTGCCATCTTTGCATGCGTATCTGAATGAAAATCAGACTGCGGCTATTGTTGCTGCACATGAAAATATGGAAAACTTTGTACGTTTTGTCGCACACGACCCCTGGAGAATCATGTACGACAAAGAATTTGATTCATTTACATACGAGTGTAAAAAAAGGGCAGATTTTATAGCCGCTACTACTACCAAAAGTCGTCAAACTATGACAGCTAAAGCAATGGCGGACCTAAAATTAACATCATTAGACCCTAGAGCCAAAAGAGCGGCGGCCATCCACAAACTGCGCGAATATATGAAAAGTACTGGAAATTATTGGATGCCATTGTCATATTTTTTAGGGAATGCTTCAGAAATAGACCCAACATGGCCATGCGTTATTCACGACGGTCATGTTGCTCTAGCAAGATACGCAGACATAGAGGCTTTCATAGGAAAAACATTCGATAGCATCAAAACAAAAAGACAGCCGAACTGGACACCGCCTGACCAAGACGCTCAACTCGATAGTGTACAACGTTCGGCTGTGATTAAAGCTTGTGAAGAACCTCTTTTTATTTTACAAGGAGGAGCGGGCACTGGTAAAACTACAGTGTGCAAACATATTGTCAAAAGTTTGGCCGGCAATGTTTTGTGCGCCGCGCCGACAGGAAAAGCAGCGCAACGTCTAGCACAAGTCGCTGGAGTAGATGCATATACAGTACATCGCATTGCCTATATGAACGAAGACACACCACTGCCGGCCAACCTACTATTGGATGAACAATCTATGCAAGAACCCGAAATTTTAGCCATGCTTTTGAAAAAACGCCCCTTTAACAAAATCATCTTTGTTGGAGACGTTGCACAATTGACGTCCGTAGGGCCAGGGCAATTTTTCAAAGATATTTGTGATTCGAATATACCAAAAATTGAATTACAACGCATTTACAGGTCTAGCGAAACATCCTATATTGCATCAAACGGGAAAAAAATAAGAAATGGCGACACCCGGCTCGATTATTCCGAAAATTCCTTTGTAACTCACAAGTACAAGAACGACGACGATATTGTACAAAATTCTAGGCAAATTTATCAAGAAACAGGCGAAATGCCCATGGTCCTTTGCAATACAAATGCCGAAGTGGCAAAACTCAACGGTAGACTTCGACAAATTTGTAATCCCATCGGTGAAAAATCTTTCTCGGACGCTGTAAACATGGATTACAGCAATAAAACATGGCGATATGCGGATTGGCGGTTTGGCCTTGGCGATTCCGTCATCAATACTGTCAATAAATACACAGCTGACCAGTCCGGGACGACAGAATTGGAAGTGGCCAACGGTGAAATTGGCATTGTGATTAAAGTTGCGGGTTCAAAAGTGATGGTTAGATTTGACAGAGTAGTAGAATATAATATCCGCGAAGAAGATTTCATTCGTCCCGCATATGCATTAACGGTGAATAAAGCACAGGGTTCGGAATACGGCACTGTACTCTTAAAATCCACCAGTTCGTGGGGAGATAAACGAGAACGTTTTTACACGGCGGTAACTCGCGCCAAAAAAAAATGCATTATATACGAACTTGGAAGTGCAAATTCGGACTGTATTCGAGCAAGGCCCGCGAAAAGAAAAACATATCTATTGAAACGCAATTAGAAAATCCTTAAAATACACATATTCTAATTTAATATAAAGTACCGAAATTCTAAAAAAAAATGTCTATCGAATTAAATGAAAGTATACCTATTACAAAAAGTTTTGACGAAATGGAGCTAAAAGAGCTTCTTTTAAGGGGAATTTACGCTTATGGCTTTGAAGCGCCGAGCGCTATTCAACAACGTGGTATTATTCCCATTGTTTCGGGAAGAGATACTATTGCTCAAGCTCAGTCAGGAACTGGCAAAACCGCAACTTTTTCGGTTGCCATATTGCAGCTAATCAATACCGAATTAAACGCCTGCCAGGCCCTTGTTTTAGCACCAACGCGCGAATTAGCACACCAGATACAAAAGGTAGTCGTTGCACTCGGCGACTACCTCGATACAAAAGTACATGCCTGTGTTGGCGGTACCGCAGTACGCGAAGATATTCAAATATTAAAGGATGGTGTACATATGGTCGTTGGTACACCGGGGCGCTGCTTCGACATGATTCAGCGTGGAGCCCTGCGCACGGACGACTTAAAGCTAATTGTTCTGGACGAAGCAGATGAGATGCTGGGGCGTGGATTTAAAGACCAGATGTACGACATATTTAAGTTTTTACCAGAAGAAATTCAAGTTTGTATATTTTCGGCGACCATGCCATTGGAAGTATTGGACGTCACCAAACAATTTATGCGCGAACCACTTCGTATTCTGGTTAAAAAAGACGAGCTTACATTAGAAGGCATTAAACAATTTTTTATCGCCGTTGAGCGCGAAGAGTGGAAATTGGACACCCTTTGTGACCTATACGAAACCCTAACTATCACTCAAGCCATTATTTATTGCAACACGCGCCGAAAAGTGGATTGGTTATCTGAAAAAATGACATCGCGAGATTTTACGATTAGTGCTATGCATGGAGACATGGACCAGCGCGAGCGAGACCTTATCATGAGAGAGTTTCGTTCGGGTTCTTCTCGTGTCCTAATTACCACAGACTTATTGGCGCGTGGAATCGATGTACAACAAGTTTCGCTGGTCATGAATTACGACATTCCTACAAACAGAGAAAATTACATTCATCGCATCGGTCGTTCTGGGCGTTTTGGTCGCAAAGGCGTTGCCATTAATTTCGTAACATTATCCGATACACGATATCTAAGAGACATTGAACAGTTTTATAATACACAAATAGAGGAAATGCCCATGGATGTAGCGGATTTGTTATAATTTATAACAATGAGACTAACACATATGTGAACTAAATTTAAACTTTTAATAAAATAATAATAAATGTTAAAGTGGGTTTCTTTTATCATAGTATTGATTGCTCTTTGGCGCTATCGTCAACCCGCAGACGAATGTTTCAAAGACGACGAAAACAGACAATGTTGCACTATACACGGTGCCAAACATTGCTGGCCCGGTATTATTATTGTTGGCGCTAAAAAGGCAGGCAGTACTTTACTCTCCACATATATGGAACAACACCCGGACATTCACCATGCCGCTCAAAAAGAATTGCATTATTTTGGCCATACTCCTAAAAATAAGACTGATTACCTTTTAAAGTTCAAACCGAGCGTTCCGAGACAAGTCAATGTAGAATGTACGCCTGCCTATATGACTTCGCCTTCGACTGCTGCTGAAATAGCAGAAACACCTGCAAAATTGGTGATTATTTTAAGAAATCCCATTGACAGAGCCTACTCCGAATATTGGATGGCCTATCAAATCAACGAACAGGCCATGCCCTCTTTAAATTGGCTTCAACAAAATCTGTTGGCAATTACAAAGTGTTTAGGTGTAGTAAATAATATTGACGTGCATATTCCCGAGGTTATGAAATCTTTTCCGGCGTTTTTGAAATATTTGTCTCTGGCGAAAAATACGCCGTCCAAATATAAGTCAGACACCTGTTTGATGTTTTTCCCTAAAGAAGAATTGTATTGGCAGCATATTATACATGTACGAGAAAGATTTCGCCACTTTGGACTTGAAACTTACCATTGTCTTGAAGAATACAAGAATGCAACGCGTTGTCAGTTGGGAATGCTAAAAACATTCCCGCCGTTTGAGCCAAACGGTGAAAGATGGATTAAAGACAGCGAATATTATCCACAGATAAAACAAGTTTTGAGGCATCATCCAAATACATTGATTTTGTTTTACGAGGATTTGATATCAAATCCTCGTAAAACAACAAGTCGTATATTCGATTTTGCCGGCCTTTCGCCTTTTAACGTGACTAAAAGAACCAAAAAAGAAACATCCGCTGACATAGATAGATTTTTCCCGGAATTTGTCAGAAATAGTGGTTGGACGACAGTTCCAAGGCCAAAATTAAAAAACCGAATAAAATTCCGAAAACATTTTGTTCCGTTTAACAAACAACTATCTTCCATCATCACATTGCCCAAAAAATGGAAGATTTAATAATTGCCTACGTGGCTGGACAAGAAATATAAAGAGGTGGTCACAGGAACAGTTGCCTTTGTCTAAAATCGCCATTGTGCATGAAATGAGTCAGCGCCTTGCGCCCATATTTCAAAACATATCAAATGCAATTGTCAGTTTGGAAAAACGCGTGCAAATTTTAGAAGACAAAATTAAACAGTAATTGTATTTATTATTTTACTTATTCCCTTTGATTTAGATTCTGTAAAAATGAAATGGTCATCTTCCATGACAAACACGGGCGGGACATCGGGATTGAGAAGAAGTGGTGCGGCAGAGCTGAATTTGTACCTCGGTCATATGGTACTTTTTTTTTGACTGCATCTGTCATTTGAAAAAGATGTATAAATTATGAACATCTTTTTCAAATGACAGATAAACCCCCAGTTTTTCATCAACACGTCGCCGTAGATTTGGTCAATCTAGAAAAAAAACAATGGAAAGCAATCAGTAATTCGCACGGAGGAATGACCACTGAATTTACTCGCCGATGGCATATATGCGGAGAGAATTTTCCCTTTCCTGAAGCAGCACCCATTGTTTTTGTCATACTTCAAAAAATAAATCAACACACGTTACTAAACAATACGTTGGAACTGTCCAAAAAATTCATCCTACAAGAGGCCATGAACATCAACAATACTACAGAATCCATTCGCTCCAGCAGCAAAGATTGTCCAGAACACAAAGTTGTTGAACAACAACTAAAATCAACCACAATCAATAACTACACCATTTGGCCAGAGACTTTCCAACTGGAAATACACACACCCGCAACCCATACCTATCTCACACCATATAGTGGAATGCCATTCCCATACGCTCCAACTATGAGATGGATAGCAAGAGCCATGGATTTCTTAGACCTAGTCTACTTTTCAGAACATGCACATGAATCAAAACCACTACAAGGACTCTATTTTAGGGACAGATTTATGTATTATTACGACTACATGTTAGCAGAGGCGCCAAAAGTGTTCTTATTCCCCACGTGTACTAAAATTAGCGCCACTGCATTACTCAAATTGGGCTGTAGTGCCATACAACCATTGGGTATCGAATGGACACCTGTATTTGTTGACGAATATCGCCAGTCACCGTGTAACTTTTTTTGGCATGACCTCAATCATGCACGGCGCATTCACCAACACAATCAGCAATTGGTTCAGAATTTAAAAAAAGGTGTGAATTTTAAAAAAATATCTAATCCGTATATTATTTGGGATATGATGTACAATGACCAGTACGTGGTCTGTCAGACGTTAATGGAACTGTGCAATAATAACTATGGGAGATTGATAAAAATGATTCTTTTCGAAGTAATGCACGAAGATGCTATTCCATGGGATTGGCAATTGATTTGGGAAGATATTCTACTGCCAGATGGTAATTGCTTTCCGTATGAAAGTACGGTTTCCGGAATCCATCGCAAAACCGTTAAATACTATGCAAAGAGCGCGCCAATGCTGGCTACATTTTACAATAAATTACGGCACGAATTTTTTGAAGAAGAATTCGGAAAAGAGTACATTGTACAAACGGAATATCGAACGCTTGAACATATCACAAATGCGGTAATGGAGTTATTGACAGTTATAAAGGAACATATATCGGCCCAGTTGCCCGACCGGAAAGTCGTGGAAACCCTTATTATTTCGCAGCAGTATTGTGAAGAAAAACACACAGCACATCCACTGAAATTAGTCCCTGACCTTAGTTTCGCAGCGGCTGTACTGGCTCATAAAAAAAAGTAATCTTATTAAATGTCCACTGTGTAGTAAACCGATTGGGAAGATACAACTAATGTATTATTCAGGCGTTGTAGCATAACAGCTTGTAGTTTACGTAACTAAGTATAATACTTTTTTTGAAATTTTAGAAGACAAAATTAAACAGTAATTGTATTTATTATTTTACCAATTCCCTTTGATTTGGATTCTCTAAAAATGAAATGGTCATCTTCCATAACAAACACGGGCGCATCAAATCTCATAGTTACCCTTGCATAATCTCCTGAGCGGATGACATCCTTGTTCATTTTAAC
>Ga0315315_10005632_pt1 | contig 11566 bp, 11 predicted proteins | sample M140m3416metaG_FD_203699 | JGI IMG/M metagenome (GOLD analysis project Ga0315315, IMG submission 203699) | Ammonia-oxidizing marine archaeal communities from Monterey Bay, California, United States - M1 40m 3416 | ecosystem: Environmental > Aquatic > Marine > Intertidal zone | place: USA... | reverse complement strand
AGCAGTGTCGATTTACCTGCACCAGAAGGAGCAACCATCCCTACAACCTCACCAGTACCCAATGTAAAATCCACACCGTTCAGCACCTGAACTTCAGTCGGCACGCCAAGATTATAACCCTTGGTGATCCCATTCAACTTCAAAGCATCACTCATATCGAAGTGCCTCTACTGGACTCATTCGCGCGGCCCGTCGTGCAGGGAAATACGTGATCCCAAATGATAGTCCAAGCGACAAAGCAACCGCACTCATCACGTCGCCAAATTCCAATTTAGCAGGCAAATGTGACAAAAGGCGTGTGGAAGGGTCCCAAACGTCACCCCCCGCAATCGTGTTCACAAAGCCAAAGATCGGATCAATATAAATCGCAAACAGGCAGCCGAGAACAACACCCAGTGCTGTGCCGACTAATCCGATAGATGCGCCACAGATAAAGAACACCCGCAAGATTGACCCTTGTGTAAGGCCGATAGTGCGCAAAATCCCCACATCACGCCCCTTATTTTTTACCAGCATTATCAGACCAGACACGATATTCATGGATGCGATAAGCACCAGAATCGACAGAATAATGAACATGATATTATCCTCCATTTCTAGCGCGCGCAGAAACCCACCAGATGCGTTCTTCCACGTCCAAACCAGTGAATTGGGTCCCGCAGCCAGGGTTAATTTATTCGCAAAATCATCCACCTGATCAGGATTGCCAACCATCACTTCAAATTCATCGACCTGTTCGTCACGATTGAAAAAGACCTGCGCCTCCGCTAGGGGCATGTAGACCCGTGTCTTGTCTATATCCCAGCGCCCAACACCAAAAATATAGACCACGTCATATACTCCCACTCTGGGGCTGGTGCCAAAGGCAGTTTTTACCCCATTGGGAGAAATTAGTGTAATTTTGTCACCAAGGGCAAGGTTCAGTTCCCGCGCCACGCCTACACCAATGGCAACACCCTTGGCATAATTGTTGATATTCCCAATTTTTGTTTCAGGCTTCACCACTAACGGAATACCGATTAAATCTTTGTACCGCTGGCCCAGTACTAGCACACCTGTGTTGCGCCCGTTGGCAGATGCCATGACCTGCCCATTCACAATCGGTGCGGCACGTTCTACGCCTGGAACAGCACGCAAAGCTTGGGCAATTTTGTCAAAATCTGTAAACGTGCTGACCGTCTGTCCCTGATCATTCAGGTGTGGCGAAACGTAGACAGACGCATGTGCATTTGCACCTAGAATTGTATTGGTAAATTCAACTCGAAACCCCGTTCGCACAGCCAACGTTGAGATCAACGCAAACACCGCAAGCGTAATCCCAACCAGCGAAATCCACGTCATAACCGAAACGCCACCCTCGCGGCGTTTGGCACGCAAATAACGCCACGCGATCATCCACTCAAAGTGGGCAAAAGGGGTGGTCGTACTCATAGCTTTACTTTCTTAACAAGGCGTTTTTACGCAAGGATAGGGCAAACAGACTGAACACCAAATTATGCCATGCCAAAAATCGGTCAATAGTGAATATCAACCAGCCAAGTGTAAAAGACACACCATTGCGATACGCCTTGAAAACCCATGCGGCAATACTTTTGTCCAAAAAATACGCGATATGGCTCGACCCTGAGAAGGCGTCGATAAATTCCGACTTGGCCAGTTCAACTTCTAGCCCCTTCAATCTGGCAACACTACGAGTCACCACCACCACGCCTCTTGGGACAAATTACCAATCATAGAGACAATCACCACTTCGAAGGTAAGTCCCAAGGTTTGCGCCATTTTGTAAAAAAACTGCTGCGATAAGGCGCACCATGGCTAGAGTATCGACCACACCCCACAGAAACTATGGAAGCTTCAATGCGGCGATTGTATGATTTGCCAACGTCAAAGTTGATAAATTGCGTCATAGGCTCCCTGCCTATTTCAGCAGTTTAAAGGCTCAAGTAAATTTCTTTAATACGCAATACTGCCTCTGCTGGCGTCATCTCTTGACTGTTCCCAGTTCTACGCGACGTAAGCTCAACCAAACCATTATTTAAGCCTCTTGGGCCCACTGTAATACGCCAAGGCAATCCGATCAAATCCATTGTTGCAAACTTGCCACCAGCCCGTTCTTTACGATCATCATAGAGCGCTTCAAGCCCTGACACTGTGAACTCTTTATAAAGTGCATCACAGGCCGCATCGACCACATCGTCGCCCTGCTTCAGGTTGACAATACCCACATGATACGGCGTCACACCTTCGGGCCAAATGATACCCTTATCATCATGACTTGCTTCAATAATAGCACCCAACAAACGTGACACCCCAATCCCATGAGAGCCCATGTGAACTGCTACTGGCTTACCGTCAGGCCCCTGTACTGTTGCATTCATCACATCTGAATACTTAGTCCCAAAATAAAAAATTTGTCCAACCTCGATCCCCCGGGCAGATTTACGCCGCTCTTCTGGAAGCTCGTTGAAAAGCTTCTCGTCGTGGGTCTCATCCGTGCGGGCGTACCTCGTTGTAAACTCTTCCATTATCTTCTGACACTGCGCCTTATCATCGAAATCGATCTCTCTATCACCAAATGTAAGATCTGTCACCGCGCTGTCATAAAACACTTCAGATTCACCCGTTTCCGCAAGCACCAAAAACTCATGCGTATCATCCCCACCGATCGGGCCTGAGTCCGCACGCATCGGAATGGCCTGAAGCCCCATCCGCTCAAACGTACGTAAGTAGCTCAACAAATGACGATTGTATGCATGCAATGCATCCTCTTTAGTCAAGTCAAAATTATACCCATCCTTCATGTAAAACTCGCGTCCACGCATCACCCCAAATCGCGGGCGGCGCTCATCACGGAACTTCCACTGTATCTGATACATGGTAAGTGGCATATCCTTGTAAGATGTCACATTGCTGCGGAATATGTCTGTTATCAATTCCTCAGCTGTCGGTGTGAATAACATATCACGATCATGCCGGTCTCTAATCCGCAACATTTCCTCGCCATAATCATCATAGCGACCAGATTCTCGCCACAAGTCTGCAGATTGAATGGTTGGCATCAGCATCGGCATATGCCCTGCCTTGGCCTGTTCTTCATGCACGATACCCTCAATCTTGCGGAGCACCTTGAATCCCATTGGCAGCCAAGAATAGATCCCAGCAGATGCCTGTTTTATCATACCCGCTCGCAGCATATAACGGTGGCTTACAATCGATGCTTCTGCCGGGTTTTCTTTCAATACAGGGAGGAAATAACGGGACATGCGCATGGGTTCGGCTCCAATTCTTAATCAACAAAATCTCTAGGCCAAAGCCAAAGGTGGTGCAATACGAAGTAATAAGGCAATTAAAATCTCTACAACCAACCCACCACGTATTCATATCAGCCCCATCCAAGAACTTCACCTAAGGCGGCGTCTTGACAGGGGTCACGCCAAAACCAGCGTGAAGCAACCTTCAAGTCACAATCCTTATTCCAATCTAGAAGGGACGAAATAAAAACTAAGTTGTTGATAAAGGCAAACTCAGAGAAGCAATCTAAGACTTAAAGAAACAATGCACCACCTATCGGAATGAAGCCTCTGTCTTCAGTCGTGCTACTCTCGAACATCATGTAAAGCCCAAATGATGCGAGCTGGACGCAGAATTTGGGCTTATTTTCATCAGACCTGTGATTAATAATCCAAAAATCAACCATAGCAATGCAATCAGAAAATCGGGATGCCTTCGCGCAAAAAGGACCGCAGGAGAAAACCGTGAATTATTGTACCTTCACAATCCCCTGACACCCCATGCAGGCTGCAAGTTCATGCAACCGCGTTTCAACAATCTCTCCACTGTAAATAGTCACGGATGGATCCAACCGCAGCTCCAAATGCGTCGTACTTTGATGCAGCTTTGCCTTGCGCAGCACATTTGCATCACCCGCTGCCAACGAAGCCCCAAGCCGCATAGCCTGTCCTATCACTTGCGCCACAATTTGCTCTTCTTCTGTCAGCAAATGCTTCAATTTCTTATACTTTTCCAGCTTTCCATTCTTGCGATAACGATGCAACAAAGCCATGGCCAAAGTCACACGCGCTCTGTGACGCAGTCCACCCAGATTACCCCGCATAGCATTGTCAAAACATTCTTCAGCCCGCGAATTTGGGTCTGATCGCCAACTAACATCGTGCAGCAAACCCGCAGCTAAAACCAACCGCTGTACCTTTGGGTCATCTGGCAACAACGGCGCAACCCAAGCTGCTAAATGCTCCCCAAACCCAGCGAACCGAGCCAAAGAACGTTCCATAAATCGACACGCCTCTATAAGTGGATCCCGCCTACGCAACTCGGGCGGCATCCGCTCATAAAGCATCCCCTCACGCAATCCGTAGCTCGAAACAGAAATCACTTCTGGTGCAAAAAGTGTAACTAGCTGACGCAGAATACGAGCAGCCATAGGAACCAGCGTTAAACGTGCAACAGTTGAACTCGAAAAAGCTGACAAATCCCCATCCTTGGCACTATCAATCCAATCCAAAGTTTCGTTCAGTTGGTCTACGCTAAGTGTATATTCATGCAGTACTTCCAAAGGATAAGACCTTCGAGCCATATCTATCTTGGCAATGGCACGGTACGAACCACCCACTAAGTGCAGCGTTTTATGATCACCACCAATCTGACTAAGCAATCCCCTAATTTCTTTACGAATGGCCTTATCAACATCACCCTTAACATCTGTTAAGCGTAAGGGCGCCAAAGGCGAGGTCAAACACATACCAACTGCACCACTATCAATTGCCGCCAACTCCATCGATGCACCACCGAGGTCACTGACCAAACCAGTGGCCTCTGGCCGTCCCAATAACACACCTTGGGCTGAATATCGTGCCTCGTCTTGCCCTGAAATTACACGAATTTCGATCCCCGTTTTTACCCTCACTTCAGCACAAAACGCAGGCCCATCACCTGCATCACGTACCGCTGCCGTTGCAACAGCCTCTAAAGATTGAACATCAAAACTAGCGGCCAACGCGGCAAACCTTTCCATCGCTTGAATCGCTCGTTTGCGCCCAAGGGGATGCAGCACTCCAGTTTTAGAAATACCTCTTCCAAGGCCACAAAGAAGCTTTTCGTTAAAAAAATATGCTGGCGAGCGAGCCGCGCCGTCAAATACCACCAGACGCACTGAATTAGACCCTATATCGATCACGCCAACGCGCTCTAGCTCCGCAAACTTCGTAGTAATCTGCATTTTAGATTACCCTCCGTCACTGTGGGCCAGTTTTGGCACATCCTTTGCCCCAACCGACCCACGACCCGACAGCGATGGGTTCTCCATAAAAAACTTGTGACAGTTGAACAGAGTTCCCCCGCTGTGATCCAAATCACGAATATAGGACCCATCTGCTTGCAACACCCAAGAATTTGCCTGATCTGCCAAATTCGCCGCCATAATCTGGCTCATGATCTGCGCGCGGACCGTTTCATTTGTGATAGGAACTAGCGATTCCACTCGCCGCTTCAGATTACGCCCCATCCAATCAGCAGAAGACATAAACACCTTTGCACCATTGCTTGGTAGCCCATGCCCATTACCAAAACACAAAATACGCGAGTGCTCCAAAAAACGCCCAACGATGGATTTCACTCGAATAGATTCCGATAGCCCTTTGATCCCAGGCCGCAACCCACAAATCCCCCGAACGACTAAATCAATTTGCACCCCTGCCTGTGACGCCCGATAAAGTGCATCAATCACATCCCCATCGATCAGTGCATTCATCTTTGCCCAGATCACACCAGTGTTGCCAACTGCAACAGCGTCAATTTCGTTTTGGATCATCGCCAACAAATCGCGTTTTAAGAATAACGGTGAAACAGACAGTTTGTTTAATCCCTCGGGACGCACATAACCCGAGATGAAATTGAACACTTTTGTTGCATCAAGCCCAAGATTGGTGTCACAAGTGAAAAAAGATAAATCCGTATAAAACTTGGCCGTTATCGGGTGATAATTTCCCGTCCCAAAATGTGTGTATGTCCGCAACGCGTCACCTTCACGTCGCACAACAGTCGACAATTTAGCATGAGTTTTAAGATCTAGAAAACCATAAACCACATGAGCCCCCGCACGCTCTAACCGTCGCGATTGGCGGATGTTGGCAGCCTCATCAAATCGTGCTTTCAACTCCACTAACGCGGTGACAGATTTTCCATTTTCCGCCGCTTCGCAAAGTGCTTCGACAATCGGGCTTTCGTTGGAAGTCCGATACAATGTCTGTTTAATCGCAACCACGTTCGGGTCCCGCGCCGCTTGGTTTAGGAATTCCACTACAATGTCAAAGGTCTCATATGGGTGGTGCAGCAACATATCTTTCTGGTCAATTGCCGCGAAGATATCACTATCAAACTCCTGGACACGCTCTGGCAAACGGGGCTTAAACGGTTGCCACTGCAAATCACGTCGGCTGTCCAGAATTAAAGCTTGTAGATCAGACACACCGAGCAAACCGTCCACCTCGATTACATCAGACATGCGAAGCCCGAGCGAGGCTAGAATCACATCCGTCAGTCCCTTGGGCGCATCTTTGGATAGAGTCATCCGAATGACTTCCCCACGCCGCCGCCGTTTCAAAGCAGTTTCAAACTCCCTCACCAAATCTTCAGCTTCATCCTCGACTTCTAAATCACTGTCACGCAGCAGACGAAACGAGCAATGTCCTTCAACCGCGTAACCAGGAAACAACTGGTCCAGGAACTCCAGCAACACATCTTCTAGCATGAGTAACCGCTGCGTCTCTAAAGACCCATCTGGCAGTTCTACGAACCGCTGGACCTGCGCAGGAATCGGCAGTAATGATTTTAAGACCCGTTTATCTGACTTGCGCCGCAGCTCTAACGCTAACGTCAAACCTGTGTTTGGAATAAACGGAAACGGATGAGCCGGATCGATTGCCAGCGGGGTCAGGATTGGGAAAATCTGTTCCACAAATACCTGTTTCAGGTGAATGCGATCCTCGTGGGATAACTCATCACGCTGGACAATATCAATGCATTTGCCCCTCATTTGCTCACGCAAGTCACTCCAAACATCCTGTTGCATTTGCATCAAGGCACGCGCATCTACATCAATTGCGCTTAACTGCTCCTGTGGACTTTTACCATCTAGCGCAGGACGTACAATTTTGCTGCGCACCATCTCACGTAGACCTGCCACACGAACTGTGTAAAACTCATCAAGGTTTGTGCCAGAAATTGACAGCATCTTAACCCGCTCCAACAACGGCAACCGTGGGTTTTGCGCCTCTTCCAGAACGCGAGTATTAAATTTTAACCAACTAATTTCGCGATTGAAAAATCGCTTTGGACCGGTGATATCTAAATCAGGTAGAACCACAGGTTTAGCCACGGAATTGTTAAGAAAATCAGACTCTACCAAGGGTGCTTGTTTATTACAGTCCTTCATTCCCCAGTCCCCATTTGTGCGAGCGTTTCGCGTACCAGCCTTTGGCCCACCGGCCGCTTGCGTTGGAGCGACAATCGATCGAGCGCCGCTACTAAATTCCGCATTCCAGCAAATGATCGCTCTGAACGGCGCAGGATATAATCCACAACGCCAGGTTCTAATTGCAACTGACGATCCGCACATTGCTTGAGCAACACCGCCGCTAACAACGTATCGTCTGGCGCACACAATTTTACTAACTGGCTGCCATGCAAACGACTTGCTAGATCAGCCAGATGAATATCCCAAACGCTTGGCACACCGACCCCTGTCATTAACAATGCTGAACCTTTTTGGCTTTGTATATTAAACAAATGAAACAGTTTTTCTTCATTTTTACGGTTCCCCGCAATGGTATGAACATTCTCAACACAGACCGCGCCCTCAATATCCCACGCGTGCCAATCAGCTGCGGCTTCAACCACTAAGGCCTTTGTCATGTCGGCCCAAATCTGCGCCAAATGGGATTTTCCAGCGCCCTCAGGACCTACTAAAACTAGTGTCCGCGACGGCCAGTCAGGCCAGCTTTCAATTGCCCCAACAGCGTGCGAATTTGCGTCAGAAGCAAAAAAATTATCTCGTCCTAACGCAGTATCAATTGGAAGATCAAACGCCAGTTGTTCAGCCATCAGCTATATCTTTCTCGCCCAACTTGCCCGAGTAGAGGCGCCCACCGAGATATTGCCCAACACCAAACCGAAAGAAAACTCCCAGCATCGCAGCCGCGGGAACAGCAATTAACATACCTGTGAAACCAAGTAGGCCACCAAAAGCAGACAGCGCAAGCATCAGCCAAACAGGATGCAAACCAACCGACTGTCCCACCAACTTAGGCGTTAAGAAATTCCCTTCTAATATCTGCCCAATCATAAAGATTACCATAACCACGCCGATCCAAATCGGATCATCCCAAAACTGGAATAATGCCAATCCAATGGACAGTAAGCCTCCAATTATCGAACCCACATAAGGAATGAATGTCAGGAGCCCGGCAATCAGCCCGATTACAACACCAAACTGCAACCCAACCAGCATCAAAGCTAACCCGTAAAAGATACCCAGAATTCCACAGACCGTCATTTGTCCTCGCACAAATCCAGCCAGCACACTGTCAATTTGCCGTGCCAAATTGCGCACCGTAGCAAGATGGTCGCGTGGAATCCAACTGTCTATGATGGCAATCAAACGGTCCCAATCCAGCAACAGGTAAAACGCCACAACCGGAGTCACGACCAAGAAAATCACCATATCCACAATTGTAAAGGCAGATACAAGCAATGCCTTCGCCAAGTCTCCCCCTTTTGAACGGATGAACTCGATAACAGACGTTAAACCCTGCCAAACAGCGGAGCTTTCTTGAAAAGCTTCGGGGAAACGCCAACCAACAAATGTCCGGAATTGAGCAACATATTCAGGCAGAGCCGAAATAAATTCCACCGTTTGGCGCACTAAAAGTGGGATCAAAACGATTAATAAGATCAAGATTACAACCATCACTGCAAGCGTGATTACACTAGTTGCAATTCTGCGAGACAAGCCCAGTGCTTCAAGTCGATCCACCACAGGGTCCAAAAAATATGCAATCGCCATGCCCGCAATGAACGGCAATAATATATTTCCCATCATCCACAAAAAAAATAGAGACATCACTGCAGCTATGCCCCAATACCGCACCTGTTCGTTTGCGCTAAATGCCATAGTAACTCCACAAAAATTGAAACACCTAGCTTACTGCAAGAAGGGCGCAAAAACAATTGACCACCGTACCTTGCAAATCAAAGTTTGCTAAGGTTACCTCGTAGCAACACTGATCAAAGGACAAGTAATGCCCAAAACCCGCGTCGCTCTTGAAATTGGTCACGGCACATCGTTGCGTCGCATGGACTATACGGCCGCAGCTCGCCGCGCGATCCAAAATGCGTTATGGCGTAACTCCCTCACCGTCGCCTCCGCGTTTGGTTTTCCAAAAGAGGCCATGATCGTCGACGTAGAAATAGCTGTCGCAGCCCCAGAGCAAGTGGATACCAATGCACTAAAAAACTGTTTCCCCTACGGACAAATTGCCATCACGGTCTCTCAGGGCGGCCTCAATATCACTAAACCAAACAGTGACGATTACACCGTCATTGCTAACGCCGCCATCATAGTGTCCTTCGATATGGAGCTCGCATAATGGATCACCGGATCATACTTGAAACAGGTATAGGAACTGACCTTTACGGATCCGACTACACTAAAGCCGCTATCCGTGCCGTCAACGACGCCATCCGCCATTCTTCTTTAACATTGCTTACAGAACTCAGCCTCAACCCCGCGGAGATGACAGTCAAAGTCACGATTGGAATTCAAGAACCAAGTTCGCTCGACACCAAACGCGTTGCTGCAGAACTTCCACGCGGCAATGCCAAAGTCACCGCCGCCAAAGGTGGTCAGAACATCCTCTCTGCTGACGGTTCATCAACTACCATCGTCGCAACTGCGGCGATAGAAGCCTACTACCCCATCAATCAATCCGCCTACAAACTCTCCGACTAAACCAAAACCTGACATTTGTAACAGGCCGAGCCTAAACAGCTGACGACGGGCGCATGGCAAGAACAAGCCAACGTTTTTTTCTTTTTCTAAGACCAAGCTTGCACTGCTGGAAGGTTACTGTTTTTTAAGCAAAGGTCAAAGAGGATAAGCTTGTTACCCGTTAAAAAATATGGCTCACATTTTCTTCAAGACTCGTGCAGCCCATTCAAAACCGTTTCATCCGACCAGTGGAGGAGAGCTTATTGTTACATTCCCGTGCAACGATTCACATCAGTCTCAACTTCGCAAGAAGTAAGTCAAAACGGCCAAATATCGTCAAAATCCCTATGATAGTCACTATCTGTGCACATCTAATCTTGATAACCAGTGCTCCACTGGACCCAACCAAACAAGCCAAAAAGTTCATTGGCCCAAACTTTTGCAATGTTTAACTTCCAGAAAAGTCTAAACCTAAAGTTTAGAAGAACTGCTCACGGATCAAACGCTCTTCCAACCCATGTTCAGGGTCAAACAATAACCGATGCGTGACCTCTGGCGCACTCTCAATCTCAACCCACTCCACCGTTTCGGCTTCATTGCCATCAGCCACCGCTTGCACGGGGCGTTTCTCAGCTTCTAAGACTTCAAAACGGACATTGGCAGTAATTGGCAACAATGCTCCACGCCATCGTCGGGGTCGAAACGCCGCCATAGCTGTTAATGCCAGAATTTCTGCGCTAATGGGCAAAATCTGACCATGCGCACTGTAATTATAGGCCGTAGACCCTGCAGGCGTTGCCAATAGCGCACCATCACATACCAACTCAGGCATCCGCTCCCTACCATCCACCAAAATCCGTAACTTCGCCGCCTGTGGGCCCTGACGCAATAAAGATACTTCATTGATCGCCAGTGCTTCAATGACACGTCCATCCACACAATGCGCTTTCATGCGTAGCGGATGGATCATCGCTTCTTCAGCCGCCTCCAAGCGATCCATCAGATCCTTTTCGCCGTATTCGTTCATTAAAAAACCGACCGTCCCACGGTTCATCCCGTACACTGGCGCGGGCAACAATTGCGTGGAGTGCAGCGTGGACAACATAAAACCGTCACCCCCCAACGCCACAATCACATCAGCTTGCGAAGGAGGCACATCCCCATAAGACCTCACCAAGATCGATCGGGCTTCTTGCGCCACCGCAGATTTGCTCGCCAGAAAACTTATCTTTCTAAATCGCATTGCTTCCATGCCTTCGTACTTTTTTGGGTCAGCATCTCTTTGCAAAGCTTCCAGCGCAAGTAAAACCCCAAAATTTACCATCAAATACCCAAAAAAATTATGTAAATGTATACAATAGCACACTAAAATTGTTAACTTTTGCGACAGTTTGTGCCTTTCAAATCGTTCTGATTCCCCATATGACAAACCACGATATTAAAAAATCGCCGGTTTTGACCCATCTTAACCCCATGACAAAGACGATATGCCCCTGCGCAAGCCCTTCAACAACAGGATGCACCCATGACAAATGCACGTGACGCTGGTTTCTTTACAGAAGA
>Ga0315315_10005631_pt1 | contig 11571 bp, 13 predicted proteins | sample M140m3416metaG_FD_203699 | JGI IMG/M metagenome (GOLD analysis project Ga0315315, IMG submission 203699) | Ammonia-oxidizing marine archaeal communities from Monterey Bay, California, United States - M1 40m 3416 | ecosystem: Environmental > Aquatic > Marine > Intertidal zone | place: USA... | reverse complement strand
GAAAGATTCTGCTGTGTAAAAATCCTCAGCACCTGCATCTGTATTTGCAGGACTACCAAATGTGTCTACCAAACCCTTTGAATCTGAAACTGTTATTACTTCATCAACAGGGCCCCATTGAAATGAACCAGCGAATGCACCAGTTGTTGTTGAAACTGCTGGTACAACATTTGTTAAGTCAATCTCGTTGACCTGAACGCCTGGTGATACTTGAAATGCCATACTTTTCTCCTGTTAATGTAAAAAGTTATTGTTTACTGTTTTATTTATAACAATACAGTATCTAACAACACCATATTACATTTGTCTTTTATTTATGTTCCTTTAACATACCACCTATCTCCTTCATTATCTACGAAAGAAGTAGCTTCGGGGGTTTGATTACCACTTCCAAAGATACCTGCTGGTAATAAGTCGTTTTCTATTAATTTTTGTTGTTCTGAATACAAAAGGTCTTTAATTTGGTGATTAGTTAAATGGTGAAAATATTCAGTAGTTACAAACCAACTGAATAACACACAATTCATTACTAAGTCATCATGATACCCTTTTGCGGCTTCAAACGACATACCTTTATTTATGAATGTCATAAGCTCAGTAATGGTGTTTCTATCGCATAAAGTGAGTCTATTTTCCTCTAATAACTCTTTAAGAGTAGAACAACCTATTCTTTTAATCTTTTTGTTCATAGTTACACCAATATCTTCAGTCTTGGTTTGTCCTTGAACAAAGACATTATCATATTCTATGTCGAAGTGTAGTTGTGTTGCAACCATACTTCCCTCTGCATTATTCTCAATAATTACTAATGCTTTATTGTACGCACTTGCATACTTATTGACAATGTCGGGTAATAACATGGGTGATATCATACTGTTTCTATATGTTGCAACCTGTTCAAAAGGTTGTACTGAGGTATCAAACATAGTAAATGTTGAGTAGTCCATACCCCTACCTTTTGCAACATCAACCGTACAAACGTATGTATGTCCTTCTATGGGTTGTTTATACATGGAGAAGTCTTCCTTACCCCATTCTGCATCTAATGCTCTCATACCCAATAAACAGTTAGAACTTATAAGTGTATTACCAGTACCCAAGAATGAGTTACCATACTCTTGTTCAAACTGAGTTTCGGAAGTGTTTGCAATAGTTTCCTTTTTCCACTTCTCGTCTCTGCCTGGTACATCGTCCCAATTAATTGTAAACGATTTATATTCCGATTGGTTATGTACTGCACTTTCATATATCTTATAGAACATATTACCCACACCATTTGCAGTAGAGGTAATAATAACCTTAGTTTCTTTACCCGATGTAACAACGGGATATGTCGCAGTATAGAATTCTTCTGCATTTTCTACGAATGCAAACTCGTCCAAGTATAGTAAGTTAATTGAAAGACCACGAATCGAACTCGAAGACGTGGCAGCTGCGACCAGTTTACTATCATTCGCAAATTCTATCGAACCCTTGTTTAAAATCTTAACCCCTGGCTGTAAAAAGAATGGAACTGACTCCAACATAGTTACAATACGAGATACCATTTCCCTTGCGATTGCACCTTTGTTTGCAAGTATAGCAACAGTGACTTCGGGGTGAAATAGTAAGTACCATATCAAGTACGCACACGAAGTAATTGATTTACCACTTTGACGTGAAGCAAGAACTACGTTAAATCTATTTAAATCGTAGTGTTTAATTAGTTTATCTTGGTATCCACGGAGTTTAAACGGAACCATACCTTCGTCAAGTGATATGATTTGTGTATAATTTTCTATGAAGTGTATAGGGTCTTTTGAACACTTAATGTATTCGTTTAATTCTTCTTCGGTATACTGGATATCAATTCCAGCTCTCTTGATAAGGTTATTACCTAGATACCCTTCATTTTTCGCATCGGTCATTATTCTTTATTTTTCTTCAAGTATTTTTGTAAATCTGAAGTGGAACCCACATATAGATGATTGTGTTGTGTTTTTAGATTTGGATTTTCTGACTCCAATTCTTTGACTTTCTTTTGTAAGTCTAAAAGTTTTTCTGCAGTATCACCAACTGTTTTGATAAGTTGTCCTGCAACTTCATATGCACGAGGGTGTTCTGTTTCCTTACATAAGTCTAATATACCGTCTATTGCATCTTGTCCTCGTTCTACAAGATTGTAAAGAGTCTCACGACCATATTTGTAATCATTATCAACCGACTCTTGACGAGCAGGTAGTTTAACTACTTTGGTTTCTTTTTGTATATTAGTTCCGATATCTAGGATATCATCTAGTTTTGAATCAATATCTTTTGCCATAATTTAACTCTCATCTTCAGTCTTATTGTCTGAGTATGTTTTACCTGTTCCGTCATCATAGAAGTTTACTGTTTCTGCAACTACGAATGTATCTTCAGGGTCAACAGAACCAACAAACTTAAGTGTTGTTTTTCTTGCAAGTGTAATCGCACTTGATAATGTTACAGACTTCTTATCACTACCAATCGCACTAATTGTTGGATTCGTTGAATTACCTGTATCGAACACTTCGTCCCCAGTACTTATAGAACTATTTATTGCAGTATCAAAAGTCACATTTGCAGAGTTATTAACCACGTTTGCAACCTCACCGAATGCAGGTTCATAGTGTTTAACCTCTTTAACAAGACCCGATTCGTCTATTTGAGTAGTTGAGAATCCTTTAGTAACATCAGGATTAATGTATGTTCTTTCAATAACGTTCTTAATAATCTTACCGTTGTAGATTGGGCCGAAGAAGTATACTTTCATATCAAAAGTAAGTGTATGTTCTATAACCCTTCTTTCTGTAAACTCTCCGTCATAAGTGTCGGTCATTTCAACACCTGTAAGTGTAATTGGTACGTCTCTTACTTCACTCATATCATCTATCATTTTCATTGATACTGTATATTCAGGTTGGAAATAAGGAAGTATTTGTTCTACGATTTGAAGTCCGTCTGAAGCTTGTTTCGCAAGAACACTAAGTGTAAAACTTATTGTATATGGTGCAGGTGCGTACTGGAATCCTCGATTTGATTTATCTGCATTAAGTCCACCTTTGGTTGTCTTAATTAATTTGTTTTGTTGTCTATCTGCATCATATTGAAATCCAGTAATTTCAAATGCAAGTCTAGGTAGACTAATTGCACTTCTATTGTTATCACTTAAATTAGGTTCTTCGTTAAGTCTCGCTAACCACTTTTGTCTTGGCCCATATGATATAGGAACTATCTGTTGTGCAAGAACAGTCCCGTCTGCTTTGATTTTTTTAATCGTGACATTATTAAAGAGTGTACCAAAGATAGATACACTTCGTTTAATTGTCTCATGATAAAAGTGTGTACCGAACATTATGCATAATCCTCAACATAATTTTTTAGGTCTTTCACTGTTAGTAGGTTTTCTGCATCATCATCAGGTATTTCCATATCGAATTCTTCTTCGATTTGCATTACCAATTCAACTACGTTTAATGAATCAAAACCCAAATCTTCTACAAAGTTTGAATCTTCTTTAACTAAATCTTGGTCACAACCAACTACTTCTGCAATTATTTTTTCTATCATATTATGTTACCTCTCCAAATGGGTTAGTCTCTGAGAAATCCAAGTAACCGTCTGCTTTAGTTTCAAAGTCTAAGTTGTCTGCAGTTCCGTCATTACCCATAGTCATTACGTCTACAATACTCGAAATAGTATGCGATGCATTACCGTCTGCACCAACCAAGACATCTCCAACTACAAGTGTTTTCGTGTTATCTCTAATTCTTAAATTCCTAGTTACAGGGTTCCATGAGATTACCTCACCAACCACTACACTACTTAGTGTAATATTTTCATTGTTCACATAGTTTCCTGAACCACCAGCAGCCATTGTCAAGTCTATGTAGTATGCTTGTTCGTCTTCTATTAGGTCAATATCTGTAACGTTAGTATCAAAGTCTTCTCCACTATATTCGAACAATTCACATTGTAATTTGAATACAAATAGTTTTCCAACTTGATAGAATGGGTTTTCATGTTCTACAAATTTGATTTCAAACATTGAACCACTCATAGGGAAATAAACTAAATCCCCTTCGTTAGGTCTTAAGGACGTTGCAAGGTTAGAGTCTAGGGATATAAATCTTTCCCAACTTCTTAATGATAATACAAAGGTTGCAGTATCCCTAACTGAGACACCAAACTTAGACATGAGGTCTCCCTCTCCTTCAAATCCTTCCACGTTTTCAATATACATTTCCACTGAATATGCATCACCGAATCTAGATTGAACGTCTTCGTTAAGGATTGTATCCTCTTCTACAACTTCTCTAGGTAAATAGAAACACTCATGTCCATACATTCGTAAGGATTCTACAACTAAATCTTCGTAAAGATGTTGTTCGGTGTTTACTGCGTGGTTAAAAAATACGTTAGTCGCCATGACTCTATCCCATCATGTCCATTACAGGCATTTCGTAGTTTAACCTTGATTCTTCCTCTAGTCTTGTGATTTCTTCTTGTGCTTCAGTTTTCATTCTTTCAGAATCAAGTGTCACTCCGCCTGGTAATTGTATACCTTGGAATTTTGCAAGATTTTCACCCCACTGATATTTAACTTTTGCAGTTGCATATTTCTTTAACCACATATCGTTATAGACATCTGTCATATCATTTGGGTCTATTTTCCTGTAACATTCTATAATTATCCACTCGTCTTTAGAAAGTTTTGATGCATTATAATCAATGTAAAGTCTATTAGAATGCATATTATAACGTATAGGTATCTGACCCACTAACATTTGATTCAATAGTGCAAGGTGTGATTGTACTTGTGAGTAATACAAAACACTTGTCGAAGTTAAATCCCATAAGTCATTCAATCTAAGTTGATATTGTAAATCAAACATATTAGATTGTGTTCCACTTGAGAAAGGGAATAGGTTAATTACTGAAAGAACGTGTTCGGGTAGTGTTATATAATTCTTACCTTCTCCGTAAGTTTGGTTTGCGATTGCTTGTGTTCCAGTTGTCGCAGCTGCGTGTGTTTCATTTGTTTTAAATGAATCTATTTCCGCTTGAGTGATTTGATGTTTTAGATAGGTTTTTATACTTCCATCGTAATGGAACTCACGAAAATACTGCAGTGCTTCATCAACTCTATCGTCCAATTGGTCGTCATCGATGTTAATTTCTACAACAGGAGCTCCTAATGCTCTCTTGATGTATTCTTTAAATGTTGCCTTTGAATTAGGTGCTGCCATAATAGTTTCCAGTAGTAATAATCTTAACTATTACTATTTATAACGTTTGGGAACCTATTCTTGGAAGTAAGTCTTAGATTGGAGTCTATCTATTTTTTCGTCTATTCTTTCGATTGAATCTATTAAACGTTGGAAATCCTTTTCTATTTGGTCTCTAGTAACATAATCTTTAGCTACTTCTTCTCTAGTTCTATTGATTAGTATTGATAATCTTTGTTGTTCTGCTACAATATTTCTTACCAAAAAACCAATAGGTGCTAAGATAAGAGTTAAGATAACATTCCAAATAATATGAGCGTCTATGATAATTTCCATAGTACTATTTAGAACATCTGACTATCTGATTGGATTACCCTTTTCATCTAAATCAAATAAAAATTCATCTCTATCGTAGTTTTCGGTTACACCCATATTTGCGCCTGGGGTGTTGTACTGCATATAAGTGTTAAACGAAATACTATAACGTTCTTTATCGGTTGGATTGGGTTCAACCATATGCATAGCACCACTTGGAAATAGTATACATTCACCCGTTATAGGTTCAAAAGGAAATGAAGTAGGTGTTCTTTCACTTGCAGGGAAGTCTGAAACAACCTTAGGCATTGTATCAATCATAGTTAGGCGACCTTCGTCTCCGTCTGCATGGATATACAGAACCCCACTATACCAACAACCATTGTGTAAGTGTGGTGCATTCCAAGCTCCTTTGTCATTAATATTTGCCCAAGAATTACTAATTTCAACCTTAACTAATTGTGGGTCTAATCCATGAAAAGGTAACACTTCATCACTAAAGAATTGGTGTATTCTATTCATACACTTTTGAAAAGTTGGATTACTTTCACAACCGTCATTAGATTGCCAACCAGTATATTGATTAGAGAGTTGTCTACCAACTGGGTCTCTTCGTCTCATAGCGTCCATTTCATCTCTTAACATTACAGAATATTCTTTAGAGTATCCTCTTTCTCCTAAATTTTCTTGATTAAAATTTCTATGAAAAATAAATGTTGGAAATAATGCTCTAACTGCCATCTCGGAAATCCTCGTATTCAGGTTTCAATTTACCAGTCTTAGGGTCAAAAGGACATTCTGTAACATCTTCTTTAAAATCTTTATGTTTAGGTGTCCATACTTTTGCTCTTTTGTACGGGCCTGCCTTATGTAGTTCGTCTGCAAATCCTGTTCTAGAAAGTTCTGCCATTGTTTTATTTTCATTCTCTGAGGTATACTCGGACAAGTTTTCAATATATGACTTATGAGATTTTAATTGATATGTTGCAACCCACTCTTCTCTTTTATAAGGAATGATTTGTACCATAGGTGTACCTTTTGGAATTACAAAGGAATGGTCTACTTTAGGGTAGAATATAATTTGTGAGTTGTCTTTATTGACATTAAACCTATCTGTATCTATAATACCTTGCCATGTTGCAAAATAATCATTCTGAAACAAAAACGGGTCTAAGTAAAAACAAGAATAGCCTGGTGGTGTTTTAATACACCATGGATTAGTCATCTTAAATGCATCTTTAATGGGTGCATCACTTTTATCCATATAATTAAATGCATCATGAAACTGAACTGTAGGGTGTGTTTGTGATGCATAGTGGTCTATTTCATCTATTTTTAAATCTTGAGTTTGATACTGTTTGTCTCCGTCATCAAATTCAGTTACACCATTTTTAACATATATGTCCCTATTTGCAAGAATTAGATAACCTGATGATAACCAGTCTTGCATTGCAGGACATGAACGAATTGTTTTACAGATAGTTCCATTTACAACTTCAACAACTTTTGCTTTTTTCCACCAATCGGGTTGAACTGATTTCGCAAGAACTGGTTTAAAGTTCTTTATTGTGTCTTCACTGTATGTTTGAAAGTCTATCGTTGGCATAATAGTTTTCTCCTTCTTCTTCCAGTCTAACTTCATCACCACGAATCACTAAAGACCTTCTATCCATATATCTTGCACTTGGGTCGGGTGCATCTGCACCGTGTGGTATTCTACCGTCAAACATAATTAACCTATTTGGTTTAAACTCAATCTCACCTATCTGATGATTTTTAATATGTTCCTCTCTTCCGTCTAAACCTTGTTGTTCTTTATCATATAATCTTAAAGTTCCACCCCAAGAAGGATTCCAATATCTATTAGGATAATACAAAAAGGATAGATTCCAATCATCTTCATCTGCACAATCCTTATGAGTAGTTCCTTGTAGTCCTTGGGTTTGTGAATTCAAACCTGCATATTGAAACCTTACCCATTTAAAACCAAACTCTGTTTGCAATCGTCTATCTAGATAACGTGTAAACCATGTATAGGACGTTTCCATATCTTGTCTTTTTTTGCAATCATGCCCTTCATAAAACCCAGCACCCCAAAAACTATGGTGTGGTAAACCTGTAGAAGAACGACTTCTGACTTGATTGGTTTTACTCCATATATTAGACACAGTAATCTCATTATCATAAAAATAATGAAGAGGTTGTGTTAACCAATTGTCCAATACATATACTTTTTTTAATGGAAAGTCTTGTATTTTAAATGGTTCGTCTATATAAACGATTTCCATTTATGCCCTATTTTGGTGGTCGGGTATACCTGATGGCATAGGTATATGTTGTGAATACTCTTCCACAGGCTTTACTATATCTTCACGAGTTGCAATAATTTCTGCAGTGATTTGGTCTAAGATATTATAAACTGCATCACCGTACTCCATTACACGTCTTGCATTAGACCTATGTGGGTGATTAGAACCCTCTCTACCTGCAAAAGCAACTTCTGCTAAATCATTAAAACCATGTAAATCTAAAGACTCTGATACATACTCATTTACCTTGTCATATAGTTTTTGGATTACTTGACCATTTAAACTTATACCCATAGGTGGTTCTGAATTATCAATATACTGTTCAATCATTTGTTTTTCTGCATCAGAAAGATTGGTTTTTTCCTGCATATCAAAATTAACTTCACTGTTCCATTTCATGATTTTAACTTCGACATCGTCATATACTAATACATCATATTCAAAACCTAATTCAGGTCTATCAACATTTTCAAATTCGTATTCTAACCCATTGGGTTTTCTGACAAAGAGGTTTCCTTGTTCAGTAAATACTAGTGCATTTCTTTGTTCATTCATAATTATTTTCCTATAATCTTTCTATTATACCACATTATTTCGTGGAGTCATAGAGGTTTTTGTACTTATGGTACACTTCAAGGTTATTTATTGACGAAAAATCCATTCCATCTATCCACGGGCCGCCCCTAGTGTAATGAATTCCAGTGTAATCCCATTTATCTTCAGGATTGTCATAACCTTCCACAAATATATATTTCTGAGGTATTTCGGATATTTTATCAGTCCATTCAAACTGATGTAGTTGTTTCCCAGTCCAAGTGTTAACAACTTCGGGTGTCAACTTTTTACAGTCTTCATGACTGTTATTAAAAAACATCATAGACGACCATAGTTTACATGGATAGTCAATATTAACTTCTCCGTCAAACTTGGTTGCATCATGTTCGTAATGTGGATATTTGATACAAGCAACTGCATCATTAGGATTCAGATAATAGAACATGGGTAGTAATGACTTCTTAAATATAAAATCATTATCTATGAATAGACTGAAACCTTCGTAATTTTCTAGATATGGAATTAAGAATCTACTGTATGTAAATTCAGTACTTTGATTTGCGTACTCCCTATTATAGTCGGGAAGTTTAGAAATGTCAAGCATTTTAATTACAGGGTGAATTTTTTGATACTCACCACCACTTCCAGTAAAATGCGAATTTTTAATAGTTTCTCTTATTGACTTTTCACATACTCCTTCCAAGTCATTCATTGTACTATCATATCCAATGTAAATAGACAATGGTTTACCTGCAGTAAGTTCATGAACCTTTCTGTTGAACTTAAATACTTCGTCTCTAAATCCAAGTTCTGCTAAATCTGTTTGCCATTCTATTACACCTCTGCATAATAAGAACGATATGTTTTTATGTTTACCTCTTTGGTCTAGTTTATAACCCCAGTATTCTAAAACATTATCAAATGAAGCACTAGGTAAGTGTTCTAATGCACCCGTTTTATCCCATATCATACACTCCATATCTTCATTTTCCATTTCTTCAAATACACAAGAACGAACAGAGCCTGGGTGAATTACAAACTGTAATAGTCCATTAATTTCTTGGGTGTATCCTTGGATTGGTGCCCAAAGACCTTCTTCTTTAATACTTTGTATTAACCAATGTGCTTTTGCACCATGGTAATAGTTAGAACCAAGAAGTTCTTTGGTTACAGGGTCACCTTTTTGTGAAGGACGAAGATTCATAACAGAACTTGTAATGTCTGCATCTTCACCATTTTTTTGAAATCCAAATCCTGCGTGGTGGTCGGTCATTACCAAACTTGAATACCCATGATTAAGAAATGCATGATAAGGTACAGATTTATTCTGCAACCCATTGAATCCCATAAATTTTTTATCTCTTCTTGTTTGTTCTATTTCACCCCAGTTAAAAATCTTTAAAGGTGGAAGAATCTCTTCAAATGCCCATTTCATAATTTCGTATGACGGGTCATGAGTCTCACCAATATTAAGAGAACCAAGGTGAAAGGTCTCCATGGTTTCTTTGGTGATTAGGGATTTTGCTTCTTCTAGAGTTTTGATTTTATCTAACATAATATATTTCCTTGTCAATATTTAGGAGTGTAAAAAAGGAGTCCTAAGACTCCTCTTTTTAACTAGATACAGGTGTTGCAGGCCATTGTTGAGATAATGTGTTATCCCACCTAATAACTGGTGTTTGACCTTGTCGAGCATAAGTTCCTGGCTGCCTGTTTTGATATGTAAACGGAGTTTGACCTGTTCTTTGATATGTTCCTGGCTGTCTGTTTTGATATGTAAACGGAGTTTGACCTTGACGTGCATATGTGCCAGGTTGTCTGTTTTGATATGTAAACGGAGTTTGTCCTTGTCTCGCATATGTGCCAGGTTGTCTATTCTGATAAGTGAATGGTTGTTGACCGTTCACAGGGTTTCTGTATGTAAATGGTGACCTATTACTATAAGTGTTAGGTTGTCTTGCAGGTGCTTGATAAGTAAACGGTTGTCTCGCATTTGCGATATAAGGTTGTCTAGCATTTGCAGGATATCTTGCATTATAGGTAAAAGGCGTTCTTGCGTTATATGTAAACGGTTGTCTTGCGTTTGCAATATATGGTTGTCTTGCATTCGCAATATAAGGTTGTCTAGCATTCGCAATATAAGGAACACGATAAGTAAACGGAACCCTATAGGTAAACGGTGACCTTGAACTGCCAATAGACGGCTGTTGTGCATTTGCAACCAGCGGAAGCCTCATGTTACCCTGTGGCATTATTTACTCCTCATTATCGTTTCTCATGGAAACCGTTATGTACTAATATACCTTCTACAAAGTATGTCTTAGTATGTTCTACTTCAGATAAATGATACACCGTAGCACTTCCATTATCCACTATTGATTTTACTGTTACTTCTTCGTCATCAACGGAGAATACCTTATCACCTTCTTGGAGTTGACCTTCAAAGTCTATTCCCCAATCAAATTCTTCTTTTTCTGCTTCCCATTCTACCTGATTCGCATATTTCCAACCTGAATCCGTATGTATTGGGTGACCACCTGTTACACCTAGTGTTTTACCATTAGACAATTCAACATTAAATACCCTGATACCTTCTCTAGGAACCATGAGGGACATAACATTTTGTGGCATTAGTTTACCATGATTAAAGTCAAATGTCATTACTGAATCACCTACTACAACATTTTCAATATTGGTATGCGTGTTGTCTGCCATCCAAACTTGAGTTCCAGCGACAAAGCAACCACCGCCACCACCACCAAAACCAAATGGATATTCTGAAGGGAATCTATGTTGATATGTGAACGGTGAACGAACTTGGGTTGAAGACGGTTGTTGAGCATTCGCAGGATACCTTGCATTTGCAGGATATCTTGCGTTATATGTAAACGGTGTTCTTGCGTTATATGTAAATGGAGTCCTTGCGTTATATGTAAAAGGCGTTCTCGCATTTGCGATATAAGGTTGTCTTGCGTTTGCAATATATGGAACACGATATGTGAACGGTGACCTTGCTTGATATGTAAATGGATTTTGAGCATTCGCAGGATATGTGAATGGACTTTGACTATTTGCAATATAAGGTTGTTGACCGTTTACAGGGTTCCTATATGTGAATGGGTTTCTTGCGTTAGCAATATATGGTGTTTGACTATTTGCTATAT
>Ga0315315_10005628_pt1 | contig 11573 bp, 10 predicted proteins | sample M140m3416metaG_FD_203699 | JGI IMG/M metagenome (GOLD analysis project Ga0315315, IMG submission 203699) | Ammonia-oxidizing marine archaeal communities from Monterey Bay, California, United States - M1 40m 3416 | ecosystem: Environmental > Aquatic > Marine > Intertidal zone | place: USA... | reverse complement strand
ATGCAACTACAAGTTTTACTATCAATTGTTATTTCAGTAATTACAATTATTCCAGTTTATTTTTTATGCAGAATTTTTTTTAGTAGTAAATTAAGTATTATAGGTGCATCTTTATTTGTATTAGAACCAAGAATTATTCAAAATTCCATATTAGGAATTACTGATAGTCTTTATATTTTTCTTGGGATTAGTGCAATAGTAATAATTTTAAAATACAATACAAAATTTCTTTACATTAGTTTTATTCTTGCTGGATTAAGTACAATTGTTCGTTCCGAAGGATTATTTGTTTTTGCCATTATTTTAGTAGGTGTTATAATTAAAAATAGAAAAGATAAACGTGTATTATTAAAAATTATAATTGGAATAACAATTTTCTTCTTAGTTATTTCTCCTGTATCAGTATACAAAATGGATACAATAGGATCAGATGGAATAATTTCTAGATTATTAAATTCTGGACAAAACTATATTGAGAAAACTACAATGGAAAATGATCAAAATCAATCACTGATCATCACAGGACTATTTAATTTTCCAATGTATTTGGGCTGGAGTCTGATTCCAATGTTCATATGTTTCGTGCCTATAGGCATATTTTTCCTGTTTAAAAAAATGGATTATAGAAAAATTATGATTTTGATGACTTTGGTTATAATGTCAATTCCTGCTTTTTATGCATATTCCATACCACTAAAAGATACAAGATATCTGTATTTTCTTTATCCAATTTTTTGTGTAATTTCAATTTATCCAATTGAAAAAATCATGAATAAAATTGATAGAAAAAATATTATGATTTTTTTAATAATTGTAAGCATAACAGTTGTATCAATAATATCTTTAGAAGTAAAATTTATGGATGAAAAAAATGAAATTGAGTCATTATCTATAGCTAATTATCTTGTAAAAACAGAGAAAGTAATTAATGATTTTAAACCAGAGAGCAAATATTTAGAGGTTGCAGAAATTCCCAATAAGTGGCCATTAACTGAATCAAAAAATTATGGTAAAACGTATGAAAAAATTCCAATTAGAACAATTAATCCATTAAATGTCACAGTGATTGAAATTCATGAAACAGAGAATATTGAAAAATATATTTTGAATTCAAAAAACAAATTAACACATATTATTATTAATGAAAATAGTCCTGAATTTTTAAAAAAGATTTTTTATGATGAAGAAAAATACCCATATTTAATAAAAAAATTTGATTCAGAGGATCTAAAAAATAATTTAAAAATAAAAATTTTTGAAATAGATTATAAAAAATTTGAATTGAATAATAATTTAAACATAAATAAATAATTATTTTGATTTTAACTGTAATGTTTTTTCAATTATATCAAGTTCTTCATTAATTTCAGATTTAGTTCTCCAACGATGGATATCTAAAAATATACTTTCAGATAGATATTTCTCACCATTTCTACATTTTTGCTTAGGACTAAATTTTTTATATAATGGAATATCATATTGAACTACACGATTTCCAGCACTAATAATTTTACCAGGTTTAAAGTTCATGCCCTTAATATCAGATTTACTTTCTATTCCTAAAAATTTTTTTCTGGATTTAGTTATAGCAGAAATAAATGAATCACGCGTAAATTTTGTTTTCCTACCATCAAATCTACATCCACAAATCAAAAAAGCATGATTAATAAATTTTGGAATAATTGGAGGAGTGATTTCACTAGGAAGATGTTTGAAAATAAAATTAGCATTTTTATTAAATTGAGTTAAAAATTTTGGTAATTTTTTTAATTGAATTCTTCCAAAAGCTGCTTGAGCTTCTGTCATACGAAAATTATAACCGACAACATTATCATTTTGATAATATTCACCATGATTACGAATTTTTCTACATTTTTCTGCAAACTCCTCATTATTTGTAATAATCATCCCACCTTCACCAAGTGTTGTGATATGTTTTGTTTCTTGAAAACTAAATATTGCACAATCACCAATAGAACCAATTTTTTTATTTTTGTATTCAGCACCCATAGCTTGAGCACAATCTTCAATTACAAAGATATTTTCTTCTTTCATTCTTTTAATCATTTCAAATTTGCAAGGATGGCCTAAAAGATGGACAGGAATTGCATGACTGATTGATTTATTAGAAAAATCATAATCCATGCAATAAGAATCAGGATCAATATCAATGAAATTAGGAGTAGCTCCACACGCAAGAATTTGAGAAGTAGTAGAAGTAAATGTAATGCATGGAATAGCAACATTTGTTTTATTAGATATTCCTGAAGCTTTTTCGGCAACCAACAATGCAGATGTACCAGAATTTACTGATATTCCATACTTACAATTATGAAAACGAGCAAATTCTTGTTCAAATTTTTGAATTTCTTCACCTCCCAAATATTGATTTGAAAATCCAGACAGATAGGGTGAATTTTTAATTATATTTTTTACCGCATTGATCTCATCATTAGTAAATCGTTTCACTGACATAATACTAATTAAAAATTATATGATATGTGTGTTTTTTCTAAATTTTAAAAATTTTTGATATTTTTATTATTTTCGACATATTCATATCATGAACCTATTAAATAATGACATAATTGCATTATAGGTTGAAAACTAAATAAAATGACTAATAAAATATTAAAAATAAAAAAGTTATTTAGAAAATTTGAAGATTTATCCTCTATTGGAATCGCCAATTTTGTAGGTACGATAATTTCAACATTATTTTGGTTATTTTTAGCTTCAATAATCACTACTGAAGAATATGGTCAAATTAGTTATTTTATTGCAATTGGAAGTATAGGTTCTGTATTTGGTTTAGTAGGTGGAGGAACAACAATCACAGTATATACAGCTAAAAAAATTCCAATCGCTTCAGCAGTATTATTTATTTCAATGATTGCAACTACAATTTCAGCTATAGCAGTATTCATAATTATTCAAAATCCTGTTGTAAGCATATTTGTTATAGCATATGTTATTTTTGGATTAACAACCGCATATTATTTAGGACAAAAACAATTTAAAAAATATTCTAAAATATTCATTATTCAAAAAATTACTTTTGTAGCATTAGCACTTTTATTAAATCAAATTATAGGAGTTAATGGAATAATATTAGCACTATCATTATCATTTCTTATTCCAACTTACTCATTAATTAAAATTTTTAAAGAAATGAAAATAGATTTTAAATTATTAAAAACAAAAAAAGGATTTATTCAAGATAATTATGGTAAAGATCTTCTAAATGTTGCAGCAAGTCAAATTGATAAAATTATAATTGCGCCATTTTTTGGTTTTGCCCTATTAGGTAATTATTATTTAGGATTACAATTTTTAAGTGCACTTGCAATAGTTCCAGTAATAGTAGTTCAGTATACATTATCACAAGATGCAAGTGGTGTATCAACATACAAACTAAAAAAAATGATTATAGGACTATCTGTAGTAATGGCATTATCAGGATTATTTATTGTTCCAAATATACTTCCCACATTATTTCCAAAATTTGAGCATGCAATAACCATAATTCAAATCTTAAGTTTGGCAATAATTCCAAGAACAATTTCAATGATGTATGCTTCTAAATTACTAGGTACTGAAAAAAGTAGAATTGTATTAATTGGTGCAATTATTGTTTTAACAGTACAATTACCACTAATATTCATTTTAGGAACACAGATAGGAGTAAATGGTGTAGCAGTTGCAGTATTAATTTCAGATATAGCATTAATGGTATTTTATATGATTGTTAGAAAAAATAAAAAATAATTAAAATGTTAGAAAAAATAAAAAATTTAACAGCATTAGGAGTTGCCAATATTGTAACAACTGCAATATCAGGATTATTTTGGATATTTATCGCATCACTTGTAGAAGTTGACAAATATGGAGAGATAGGATACACATTATCAATTGCTACACTTATTGCAGGATTAAGTTTACTTGGTGCAAAAAGTTCACTAACAGTATTTGCAGCTAAAAAAGAAAGCATAATACGACCATTATCATTATTTACAATTTCCATTGGAATTTTAATTTCAGTAATCATATATCTTATTTTAACAGATGTGGGAGTTAGTGTTTATGTTATTGGATTTGTAATTTTTACATTAACTAATGCAGAATTATTAGGAAGAAAATTATATATCACATATTCAAAACATTTGGTAATCCAAAGAACATTAATGGTTGGATGCTCACTTTTGTTATTTTATTTATTTGGTTATCAATTTATTATATTGGGTATTGCCATTTCATTTTTACCATTTTCTATAAAATTGTATAATTTAATAAAATTCAATAATGTTGGATTAACAAAATTAAAAAATAAAAAACAAATAATTTTGAGTAATTACGTATTAGAGATATCAGGACTACTACCAGGAACATTAGATAGAATAATCATAGGTCCTCTTTTTGGTTTTATGATTTTAGGTAATTATTTTTTAGGATTACAAGTTTTTGTAGTGTTAACAGTTATTCCAACTGCAGTATATCAGTACATTTTACCACAAGATGCAAGTAACAAATCAACTGCTAAAATTAAAAAAATCATCATCATCATATCAATAATATTTGCAGTTTTAGGATTTTTCCTATCTCCAATACTTATACCAGAAGTACTTCCCAAATATTCAGAGGCAATTGAAATTATTCAGATAATGAGTATTGTAGTAGTGCCAACAACAATTAATTTAATTTATGCATCAAAATTTATTGCAGAATTAAAGACCAAAATTGTAGTTGTAGGTTCGCTTATTTTCATATCTGTTCAAGTGGCAGGAATATTTTCGTTGGTTGAATATTTTGGAGTAAATGGACTTGCATTATCGCTCTTAGTAGCAGACTCTATTGTTGTAATTTACTATACAATAATTTACAAATTTTCGAAGATTTAAAAATTATTTTTAAAATATTTTTTTAAATGCAGTAAAATATTTCTATACCAACTTGACAACGAACGAGATCTTCTAAATATTCCATCAATAATTGTTAAGTTATTTTTTCGATTAAAAGTATGAATTCCAATAAAATCATCATTGAGTTTAGGTTCAAAAGATTCAATTAATTTTTCTTCATATTCTGTTTCAGTTAATTTTATAATTTCATTAAAACATAAACCACTACCATAAAATTTAGAACAATTTTGTGATGGTCTAATCAATTTATCATGCATAGTAAAAATATTTCCAGCGGGTCTTGCTTTAGATACATCAGAAATTATAGGATTTTGTGGATGAGAAATCCAAGAATTATCAATTAATGAATTATTATAATATAGAACTAGATTTTTAGATAAAGATGTTCCATCATCACTTGCAACACAAGCAAATAACCACCATTTATTTTTATGATAAAACAATGTGGTATCTACAAGAGGAGTATTAGGAATAAGTTGTTTATGAAATTCCCATTTATATGGAAATTCAACACATTTGAAAAGATCTACTGATGAACGATTTTTAGAAATTGAAGCATGAATGAAATAATAATTTTTTTCAAATTCAAATATGAATGGATAAGATAAATGAAATGGTAATTCAAGAATCTTTTTTGGTTTTGAATGATCACCATTTTTTTCAATTTCAATTAATGAAATATGACCAATTTTTTCAGAATAAACAAGTTCCTCAAAAAAAACATAATATTTTTCATTTTTATATACAATAAATGGATCTGCCCAAAAACGATCTTTTGGAGGAGTTAATTTTTTAAAAATTGAAAAATTTGTAGAAAAATCATGAGACATATCAATCATTAATGACCACTGATGAAAATAGAATGAATTAATAAATTTATTTTTAAGAGAATTGAATGATGGCATGATTTTTGAATTCTAATCATGTATGATAAATATTGATATATAATTTTCTAATCATGAGGAATAACAAATGAATGATTTAGAATGGTTACATTTAATGAGAAATGATGAATTTAACATTGCATTAAAAAAATTTCCGAAAAGAAAGGATATCAAAATTTTAGAATTAGGTGGAGGTGATGGGTATATTGCTAAATGTATAAGAGAAGAAAATTATGAAATTATATCAACAGATATCAATCCAAGATTTCCATCTATGTTTCCAGTTAAAAAAATTAAAGAAGGAAAATTAGATTTTCCTCCAGAAACATTTGATTTAATTTTTACATCACAAGTTATAGCACATGTAGAAAATTTAGATTTATTTTTTAATGAAGTAAAAAGAGTTTTAAAAAAAGATGGAGTGATGATAAATCTTGTACCAGCTACAGGATGGTGGATCATTACAAATTTTTGGCATTACATATTAACTCCATATAATTTTCTTAAATTTTTAAAAAAATCAAAAATTAAATATCAAGAAAATGAAAACAGTAGTAAAAAAATGGAAACAAGTTTAAGTAAAAAAATAATTAATTATTTATTTTTACATCCGCTAGGAAATTCTTCAAGTTTTATATATGAATTAAGAAAGTTTTCTAAAAATAATTGGAGTGAATTATTTAAAAAAAATAAATTCAAAATAATTGAAATTGATAAATCTACATACACCTACTCAGGTTATTTTGTTTTAAAAATGAAATTAATGAATTTAAGAAAGTTTTATTCTAAATATTTTTTTCCAACAACATATTGTTTTGTTTTACAAAAAATATAACTAAATAAATCATAACAGATTATAAATTTTGTAAATTATTATAAATAATTGTTAGATATTATTTTAAAAATTTATGATAACTCAGTAAGATACTTTATACTTGTTATATTTCAGTATCAATAACATTGAAAAAAACAGAATTAATGAAAAAACCTGTTGTAGCAACAAATGTTGGAGGAATTCCAGAATTAATGAAAAATAATGAAACAGGTTTTTTAGTAGAAAAAGGAAATTCAGAAAAAAATATCAAAATATTAGAATCAAGGATCATTAGATTATGAGAGTGTTAATAGGAGGTTCACCTTCAAAAATAATTCATTTTAAAGAATTTGAAATAGCCCTGATTAAATTAGGAATAGAATGCAAATTAGTTGTAGATAATGACATTTGTAAGGGTTTTCCCAGTCGTAAAATTTCTGATTGGTTTCAAACTAAAAAAAAATTTGATAAATTAATTTCAGATTTTAAACCAGATATCATACTAGTTGATCGTCAAAGACATTTTGCAAAAGTTGCTTTAAAATATAAAATTCCATTAATAATTCATTTACGAGGAAATATTTGGGAAGAAATTAGATGGGCAAAGGAAACAAAATACAAATCATTTTTAAAAAAAATTGCCTTAAATGTATGGATTTCAATTTCAAAAGAAACATTTGAGAAATCATTTTCAATTTTTCCAATTTGTAAATATTTAGAAAAAATAGTGAATAGAAATTATCCTAACAAGAAAACATCTGTAATGTATTTAGGAAATAATCCAGAAAAATGGTATCCGTCAAAAGGTATGGAACTCAAACATCCTTGTGTTGGATTACTTCAAGGAGCTGTAATTTGGGGGAAAACTCAAGAAATGTTAATACTAGAAAAAGTTTTAAAATCTATGCCTAATGTTATGTTTTATTGGGCTGGAGATGGTCCTTATCGTGATAAAATTTTACCAAATTTAGAAAAATATGATAATTTCAAATGGCTTGGTTCATTACAATATCCAGATAAAATTAGAGAATACCTTACAGAAATTGATGTATACACATTAGTTAGTGGCATTGATATGTCACCATCAACATTGCAAGAAGCACAATTAATGAAAAAACCTGTTGTAGCAACAAATGTTGGAGGAATTCCAGAATTAATGAAAAATAATGAAACAGGTTTTTTAGTAGAAAAAGGAAATTCAGAGGAATTAATTAACAAATTATCGATTTTAATAAACGATAAAGAAAAAAGAGAAGTAATGGGAAACAAAGGTAGAAAATTTGTAGAAGAAAATTTTAGTTGGGATAAAATTGCAAAAGAATTTCTTAAAAGTTTAAAGGAACAAGGAATAAAATAAGAATTACGAAAGTTTAGTTTTTGAATTCATTTCTTTAGTAATAAATAATCTGTACCATAATTCAAGAGAAAGTAATCCAAGAAATTTATTCACATATCTGACATCAAGATCTGATTTTACAATATTAGAAGAAATCCATTCTTTATTTATCCAACCATCCTCTACAATTCTTGCATCATCAAGATATAATTCACAAAGTTCTTTTCCAATTGAATTCCATAAATTAATTGTATTAACTGAAAAACCAAGTTTTTCTTTTGATACTAGTGAGTCACATCCATATTTTACTAATAATTTTCGTAGTGGAATTTTACCCAGATTATTTTGAGAATTATATTTTGATTCAAATGGAATTTGTGAACTAATTGAAATTAATTTTGGTTCAAGAATAGGAGTAACTGGTTTTAGATTAAAAAATTGATTAATTTTATTACTAATTATTGAAAAATTATATGGTAATTTACCATTAAAATCTGCTAAAAATACCTGATTGAGTGAAGATAGGGAATTATTAAAAAAAGGTTCAAAAATAGAATAAATTGATTTCCATGAAAAATTAATTTTGGAATTAAAAATATTTTCTTGATCAGGTACCCAATCACGCTCATGACATGATAAATATGCCTGAATTTTTTCTAAAGGAGACGAATTAGATTTAGTTAATGACAAAAATTTAGAATATCGAAAGGTATAGCCTCCAAACAATTCATCCCCACCATCACCAGATGCAATAAAATTAGATTTAGTTTTTACATTATTTGCAATATGATACCAATGAATATCCCAAAATGGTAATCCAACTATACTAATTGCAGTAGGTAATTCTAAAAGATAATTTTCTATATCAATAATTTTATGTTCTACTTCAAAAAAATCAGCAATTTTTTTTGCAATATTTGTTTCATCGGTACTGTCATTAAATTTAATTGAAATAGCATTAATTTTTAGATCAGGTAAAGTCTTTCTAATAAGTCCCAAAACAAGTGTAGAATCAATACCACCACTTAGAGATATTGTTAAATCTTTTACAGATTCAAGATTAGTTTTAATAGAATCTTGTAGAATTTCTTCAATTGAATTAATATCATAATTTAATGTATTTGAAAAGTTTTGTGGATTTAATTTAGGCAATGTTGTTTTTTGTAATGGATCATAACGTAAAGTTAGAATATTTCTAATTAAATTAGAAATATTTTTTTGATTAAATTTTTCCTCTTCCAAGTCCTCGATAGATGAATCCGATATTTTTTGATGCCTGTTGATCAATAATACATTTAGAATCTATTAAAATTGGAGTTTTCATATTTGATTTTAAGAAAATAGGATCAAGATTATGAAATTCCTTATGAGAAGTCACTAGAATTAATGCATCTGCTTTTTTTAATGCATCAATTAGAGTTGATTCAGTGTTTAAACCAAAAATTTTTGTTGATTTGTAGTATGGATCATAAATTAAGATATTTGTTTGTAAATCTTTTAATTTTTCTATAATTATTTCTGCAGGCGTAATTTGTATATCTTTAACATCTGGTTTATATGAAATTCCCAAAACTAAGATATTTGAATTAATGATAGATTTTTTTGCTTCATCAAATGCATCTTTAAGCAAATTTATTACATGATTAGGCATACTTTCATTAATTTTCCTACCTGTTTCCACAGTTTTTAAAGTATCAAATCCCATTCTTTTTGCCAAATTAATCATTTGATAAGAATTAACAGGTAAACATGGTCCACCTACACCGGGACCAGCATAATGAATTTGAAAATTGTATTTTGTTTTTGCAGCTTCTAAAACTTCCATTATATCTATTCCAACCTTTTCAAATAATATTCCCAATTCATTAACAAATGCAATATTTAAATCTCGAAAAACATTTGTAGTTAATTTTACTGCATTTGCTGTTTTACAATTTTTCATAGAAATTAAATCAACAGTAAAAACATGTTTGTAAATTTTCATAATTACATCATTTGTTTTTTTATCAATAGCACCAACTAATCTAGGAAGTTTTTCAAAGTCATTCATTATTTGGCCTGGATTTGCAGTTTCAGGACAAACACCTATTGAAAAATCAGTTCCAGCAACAAGTTTTTTCTTACCATTTTCAATTGTAGTAATTAGACTGTCTTCAATGAATCCAGGTTCAATGGTACTTTCAACAATGATAAGTGAATCTTTACTGATTAGTTCTCCTAATTGACTTCCTACCGTTAAAAGTGCAGAATAATCAGGAACATTATTTTCATCCATTGGAGTAGGCAAAGATAGTATAATTACATCAGAAGAAGGTACAATGTCTTCAATTTTTGCACTAACATGAAATTTTTCATTTAATACTTTATCAAAAATTACATCATATCCAGGTTCATCTTTGAGAGGAAATATTTTAGAATTAATCATTTCAATTAATTGAGAGTTAATATCAACTCCAGTAGTTGATAAACCAGAATTTGCAAAAGATAATGCAGTAGGTAAACCAATTCTACCAATTCCAATAACACATACAGAAATATCACCAGATTGAATCGATTGAATTAATTCATGTTCTGTTAATTGCATAATTTTTGATTTTTTTGCCATTTTAAACTTCTAATAAATTGATGAATTTAATAGGTGTATTTATTCTTGTAATAGACAATCAAAACTTAAACAGACAATAATTTTAGATCATACATGAAATTTGCAGTTACTGGAGGTGCAGGGTTTGTGGGTAGCAATATAGTAAAATTATTAGTTAAAAAAAATCACGATGTCATAGTAATTGACAATATGCATACAGGTAAAAAAGAAAACATTGAGGAAGTAATAGACAATATTGAATTTTGTAAAATTGATATTAGAAATATGGAAGAATTAGAAAATAAAATTAAAGATGTTGATGGAATTTTTCATGAAGCAGCTTTAACAATTGTTCAAGAATCATTTTTGATGGAGGATGAATATTTTGATGTAAATGTTAAAGGAACTGAAAACATATTAAAAATTGCAGAAAAATATGAAATAAAAGTTGTATTTGCTAGCTCATCAAGTGTATATGGAAATACAAACAATATTCCAATAATAGAAGATGTTGATAAAAATCCAATTAATCCATATGGACAAACAAAATTAGAAAGTGAATTTTTAGCAGAAAAATATTCAAAAAAAGGTGTACCGATAATTGGTTTACGCTATTTCAATATTTTTGGAAATGGTCAAACTGGTTCATATGCAGGAGTAATTACAAAATTTTTAAATCAATTAAATGAAAAGAAATCACCTATTATTTTTGGTAATGGATTACAAGTAAGAGATTTTATTTTTGTTGAAGATGTTGCAGAAGCTAATTTTTCTGCAATGATGAGTAAAATTAATTATGGATTTTTTAATATAGGTACTGGAAAAACAACATCAATTTTACAATTAGCCAAAATTTTGATTAAGCTTTATAATTTAGAAATTAGTCCAAAGTTTTCTAATCCATTAGAGGGTGATGTTAAAAATAGCCAAGCAAATATAGTAAAATCTCAAGAATTATTGAATTGGAAATACAATATTGAATTAGAAGAAGGGTTAAAAAAAATGATAAGTAATTCACGATAATAAAGAAATAATA
>Ga0315315_10005625_pt1 | contig 11576 bp, 7 predicted proteins | sample M140m3416metaG_FD_203699 | JGI IMG/M metagenome (GOLD analysis project Ga0315315, IMG submission 203699) | Ammonia-oxidizing marine archaeal communities from Monterey Bay, California, United States - M1 40m 3416 | ecosystem: Environmental > Aquatic > Marine > Intertidal zone | place: USA... | reverse complement strand
CCGCCGCCCTCGCCTCCGCCTCCAAGTCCTCCACCGCCTTCCCCGCCGCCACCGTCGCCTCCTCCGCCCTCCCCACCGCCGCCGTCGCCTCCCCCGCCCTCCCCGCCTCCGCCGTCGCCACCGCCGCCCTCGCCGCCGCCGCCCTCGCCTCCACCTCCAAGTCCGCCGCCGCCAAGTCCGCCTCCGCCGTCGCCTCCACCGCCGTCGCCACCGCCACCCTCGCCGCCGCCGCCGTCGCCGCCGCCGCCAAGCCCTCCACCGCCCTCGCCGCCGCCGCCGTCCCCGCCGCCGCCGAGCCCTCCGCCACCGTCGCCGCCCCCTCCCTCGCCCCCTCCCTCGCCGCCGCCGCCGTCGCCACCGCCGTCGCCGCCGCCGCCTTCCCCGCCGCCGCCGTCGCCGCCGCCGCCGTCGCCTCCACCGCCGTCGCCACCGCCCCCCTCGCCGCCACCCCCGTCGCCGCCCCCGCCCTCGCCGCCGCCGCCCTCGCCCTCGCTCTGGGAGATGCCGCCGTCGCCGCCCATCTACGGCTACGAGATGGCCGTCGAGGGCACGGGCATGCTCATGACGGGCTTCTTCCTCGCCTTCTGCTGCTGCGGCATGGCGCTCTTCGGCGGCATGACCGACCGGCACCGGCACATTTCGCGCATGCTCGGCGTCAAGGACCGGCGCGTCGACCTGCACACGCGCGCCAAGAACGGCAAGGGTCAGACGTGGCACGACAACATCTTCCGCGGTGGCGTCGAGTCCGGGACCGCGGCGCCTGCCGACGAGCAGGGCCGCGGCTTTAGCTTTGCCAATCTGTGGGGCGCGCCCTCGGACGCCGAGAGGGGGTTCGTGCGCGTCGCGCTTTAGACAGTGCTGTAAAGCGTAAGCGCGCGTATTTCTTCAACTTGCATGATTTTTTCTAATGGGAAACACCTCACCCGGCGTCTGAGCCGTCGTCGCCGACCACAATGCAGAGCGGGTGTTGCGGCGCGTCCCCTTCTGGCGTGAGCGTCAGCGTGGCCTCGCCGATGATCGGCACCTTGGTGACGACGGTAATCGTGTTGCCGGAGCGGTCCAGCGCCGCGCGCACGATGCTGATGCGCCGGCGGCGCAGCGCGGCGGCAAACGACTCTTCGAGCTGCACCGGCCCCTCCTCGGCGGTTCGCGACTCAAACCAGCCGCGACCTTCGACGAGCCCGCCGACGGGCATGCCGTTGAGCCGCACATTTGCGACGCGCGTGTTCATATCGATTTCGACGCGCGCGCTCACGCCGTACATGGAGCCCACGAAGGCGCGCGTGTCGGCGCACCCAATCGCGCTGACCACTCCGGCCATCCCCGGGAAGCGGACGGCGAGGCTGCTCACGAGCATTCTCAGCACGACCATCGGTTTGTTCGCAGAACAGGTGCACACGGCGCGCGTGGGCATCGGTCCACTGTTAGAAGGGGCCGGCTTCCGGCCTTACTAGCGTCCGCCCCGCGGGTGCGCAGTCCGTGGTCCGTGGTGCATCCCGTGTGAGCGGTTATTAGAAAACAGCACTAACACATGCGCCCTAACACACGCGCGCCTAGGCCTCGATGGCGCCGAGGGCGATCTCGCGCTCGTTGTCGAAGTCCTGCTCTTCGAGGTCGTCGAGCGAGCCGATCGGCTCGAGGGGTTCGTCGTCCCCCGGCTGGACGACGGGCGGATCGTTCGGGGTGTCCCAGGTTCCGGAGGCGACGGCGCTGTTGGCGTGCGCGTCGGTCTGCATTGGGACGACGACCTCCTCCTCTTCCGCGTTGTCGTCGGGCGCCTGCTCGTCGACGCCGCGCGCGCGCGCGGAAAAGGCGCGCGCCTCTTTGCCCGCCTCGATGTGCAGCTTCGAGGCGAGGTCGGCGCCGATGACTCCGCGCACGATGCGGTGCAGCGTCGCGATGGTTATGATCTTGCGCGGAGTGGTGTTCCAGCTCGTGTCGACCTCGGACGGGTGCAGGAAGTGGCGGAGCAGCTTGACGAGGACCGTCTTCTTTTCGTGGTCGACTTCGGTCGACACGCGCAGGATGTAGTCGATGAAGACGTATCCGGACTGCTGGTTGTGGTGGCGCGGCGTCCCGCCGCCGCGAGGGCACGGGTCGATCGTGTACTCGTTCCCGTCGGGCGCCTTGACCGTCACCGACGTGGTCTCGACGGCGGTGCTCGAGCTGGCCGAAGGCGACTGGTTCTGCTTCGCCATGGCGAGGCGCACGCTCACGCCGTCGATGGCGCGCTTGCGCTTGACGCCGGCCGAGTGGCCGGCGAGCCGGATGTACACGGCGGCGGACTTGGCCGAGCGGGGCGACGTGCTGAGCGGGGCGACGGCGCTGCTGAACTGCGCGAGAATCTCGGCGGCCTCGTCCTCGTTGGACGTCGGGCAGAGGTCGATGACCGGCGGCGCGGGCGCGGGCGCGGGCGGCGGGGCGGGCGGCGGGGCGGGCGGCGGGGCGGGCGGCGGGGCGGGCGGCGGGGCGGGCGGCGGGGCGGGCGCGGGCGGCGGGGCGGGCGCGGCGGCGGGCGCGTCGTCATGCGTGAGGTCGACGACCTTGGCGAGCGTCTCCGGGTCGGTGTTCCAGTTCGACTTGTCCTTTTCGCCGACGACTTCGACCTCGCCGTCGTTCTTCGGTCCGCCCAGCGAGGCGTTCTTTCTGCGCTGGACCGTATAGTCCGTGAAGATAGTGAACACCCACTTGGCTTCGGTGAGAGTTATCGTCGTCGGATGGACCTCCTTGAGCGCAATCCTGCGAATGGTGGCCTGCGTGATTCCCTTGAACTTTAGGTTTTCGTGCTCGCAGAAGAGCGCGACCGCCGCCTCAAAGAGCTGGAGAGGCCTCAAAGAGCTGGAGGAGCCTGTGGAAACGCTCGATGCCGTCACGAGCGTCTCCAGCGCGCGTTCCGCCATCGTCTCGGTGAGCATGTGCCGCTCGGCCAGGCGCCGAATGGCCTTCGGGGCGCGCGCGGCCAGCATTGGCAGCAGGAGAAGGCGCCCTTCCGCACACTCGGCGCTCGTGGTGATGCACGGTTCGTCGTGCTGAGCACGTTTCTTCAAGCGATCGGCGTAGAGCGCCAAGAGCTTCGGACCCAGCGCGCGCCCGAGAGGGATCTCGCCATTGGGCGCGACGCCCAGCGTCGAGTGGAATGCATTGTCCGGGAGCTGTTCCAAGAGCGCAGAGAGCGTTTGCTCGAATGGGTACGCCTTGTTGCACGAGCTGAGCTTGAGAAAGGGCGCCTCCCCCCACGCGAGAGCGCGGGCTGCGTTGTTCTTGCTGCCGGGGTTGGTCGTGCCTGTGTTGTAGACGTTTCCGATGTAGAGTCCGCAGAGGCCGCCCTGCTCCGGGGTGGCGTCCGCGTGGCGGTTGACTCCTGGTCGGAGGAGGCGGCTCGCGGGCGCGGCCGCGTCCGTCGTCCAGACCAAGTGCTCCGAATCGTAGCCCGCGACCTTTGCGAGCTCGTCGCGCGTGAACCCGAGCGCGAGGCACGCCAGCGCCTCGCAAGTTGCGACGCTCGCGAGATGGGCGCCGTTGATCAGAAGGCGGGTTCCGGCCCTCAACTTCGCTTCTAAGAAGCGGTACGCTTGCTCCGGAGCGAGCGCGCAGACCCACGCGTCGAAGAACCGGAAGACTTCGATAAAGCCGCGCTGGAAGACGTCGGGCGCAAAGATGTTCCGCTGGTAGCGCTGGAAATTGCCATTCGCGTCGCGCACGCCGTCGTTGAATCCGGACGTGCACAGGCCCACTGCGCAATCTCGGATCGAACCGAAGACGTGGCGGGAATGCGGATCGCGCGCCATCTCGACGATGTCCAGGGATGGCAAAAACGCGCTCATCATGAGCGGTCGAATGGATTCGCCGGTCTCGGGCCGGAAGCGGCACTCGAGGATTAGCACCGAGGCAAACGCCGCCTGGACAATCGGTCGGAGCTTCATGCTTTCGATCACGCCGACCAGCTGGCCGACGCAATCGCAGTTCACGCATCGCACGAACGCCAGGATGTCCCAGCCGAGCGTCGGCATATCGGCAAACTCGCGCATATTCGTCATCGTACCCGGCAGTACGACCGCGGGAATGGCCTGGTGCACGTACTCCTTGACCGCCAGAGACGGCCCGGAAAGCGGGGGCTTGTTGTTCTTGCAGGGCGAAAGGTAATCGGGACAGACGACCTTGGCGCTCTTGAGGTGCTGAAACAGCACCGAGCAGGCCGCGGAGATGTATTGCGTCGGCAGGCAGGAAGAGTTCGACGCCTCGGACATGCTGTACTCCGTCTTGCGGCGGTGGTAGCCCTGCACGTTGAACAGGGTGCGCCAGGTGAGCACCGGGTCGGCGTGCGCGTGGACCATCGGGCAGCCGCCCACTGCGAGGAAGCGGGTCAGCACATCGCGCATGCCCGGCGCCGTCGGCGCGACTGTTAGCACGAATGGCAGGACGGTCGCAATGTAGACGAGGATTGGCACGGAGTCGGCGTAGTCGCCGGTGTGGACGGCCTGCAGCTCGGGCGGGAGTCCCGTCGCCGCCACCATTGTGCGCCTGATCCATCTGTCGGCCGAGGCCCTCGCCACTCCCGCCGGAAGCACCCGCGAATTCGTAAACAGTCCGTCGCTCATCGTGCGTCCGGCGGTGGCGAGGCCTTGGTACCACGAGCAGCGTTGCGGAGATGGAAGCTGGCCGGGGGGCAGCACGGGCAGCGCGTCGACGTACGGCGGGAAGAGCGCGTAGTCGAGCGTGCCGAAGTACCACTTGAGCACCTCGCACATCGAATCCGGTTCGATCTGGCGGTGCAGGGGCGCGGGATCGCGCTGGGGAATCGTGCCCGACTGCACCGCCATGACCGGAAGCAGCCGCATGAACGCGTGGTGCGCGGATACCGGAAAGGACGCGAGGAGCGCCTTCATGAAGGCCACCTTCATTGAGTGCCAGCCGAGCGTCCAGCGGCAACCTGCCGGCGCCGCCAAGGACAGCGCGCCGGCCACGGCCAGCGCGCCAAACAGCGAGCTCGCCGCGTCGTGCGGCAGCCAGCTTTTGGCTCCGACGGAGTCGAGCTTCTGGAATGAGGAGGCAATGCGATCCCGGATAATGGACGCTTCGAGCGTCGTTTCGACCGCGTGCTTCGAGAGCGCAACCACGTGGGGGTCGATGCCGCTCTCGCGCGCGCGCGTCCAGCCCGTGTGCACCAGAATGTCGAGCGCACGGACCAGCGCGCCCACGGTCCACGGCATGTGCTTGACCGCTACGATGAAGAACATTGGCTGGAGCTCCGCCACGGCGGCGAGCAGCGGTTGGGTCGTCCGCGCGGGCGCGTGCGGCAGGAGCTCCGCCTCCCACGGAGCGCCGACCTGCACGGGCTTGCCCCGAACGCCCGCCACCGACCCGGACTTGCCGGCGACCAGCGTGTACGAGACGGAGGCGAGCAGATCCTTCGCCTCTTCGACCTTTTCCTTGTCTAGGCTCCGAAGGTCGTGACTAAGGCGACGGCCCACGGCGGGGATCATGAGGTTGACGCCGCACCGATAGCCGTGGGTGAGGCACGACACCAGAAACTCCACGAGCGCGCGCGTGGGCATGAGGTGGTTGGTCGATGGGTTGGAGCAGGTCAGGAGCATCGACGCGAGCACCGGGTGCGCGTCGACCTCGACGCCTGCGCCGGCGATGGCGGGGTCCTTTGCGCTGCGGGGGTGCAGCGTGCAGTGTCGCGAGTACTTGCTTGCCGAGGCGAACGTGCCCTCGAGCGCCTTGTGCGGCGAGTGGTACTCGAGCGTGCACTCGCTGTACGTCTCCCCGTCCGGCAACCGCGACGCGAGTCCGGCATCGTGCATTCGCTTCCGCACCTTGTCGGCATCGCCGAAGACCTCGGGAACGTGTGCCAACACTGACGGCGCAAAGCAGCCCGTGCTCCTGATGTAGGCGGGCGCGCAATGGGGAAGCCCGTTTTTCGCAGTTTCGGCCCTATGGCGCGCCCCCTCCAGCTTGAAGCCGTGGCTGTACTCCACGAGGACTAGGCACTTCTTGAGCATTGCGTCGACCCGAGGCCGCGGGAGCGGCGACGCGAGCATCCCCAAGCTCTTGCAAGCAAAGGACGGCGCATCCGGCTTGGACTGCGCGGGGCAAACCACGCCGGAAACGAGCGTCCACTTGCATCCGTAGCGGCCGTCCTTGATCCAGACGCAGTTCAAAACGATGGTCGGCGCCACGGCGGTGCCGTTGCCGAGGCCGCTCCTCGGGCACAGACCGTAGACGCGGTAGCAGCGCGCGGCGTCGTTTCGCATGTCGGCGGCCTTTGCGCGCTCCTCAGAGAGGACGATCAAGGCGGTGGCCAAGGCCGGGGCGTGGCGATCTTCGGAGAAGCCGACGACTTGGATGCACTCGGCGTCGTCGGTGCTGCCGTCGTTGTACTCGCCCAAGACGAATGGGTCGACGTAGCGCTGCTTGGTGTCCGAGGCGGTCGCGGCGTCGAGTGCGGCGACCGAGACCACGTCCCCAAACAGCGCCTTGCGGCGGAGGTGCACGTGTTCGTGCACCGCTTCCTCGAGGGCGCGGAACTTGGACCTGGCGTCGCGAGACTGGGCGGCGTCGCGGTGGAGGGCAATGGTCAGCCACTCCTCGCGAGGAAGCGCCGCGCTGCAGTTGATGCCTCCGTGGTCGAGGTCCATGCAGTGGGTGTGGCCGCCGAGCTCTGTCAGCCGCACCAAGGGCTTCTGGGGGCTCGACGGTTGCGACGGGTTTTTGAGACGAACGTCGAGGACGTGGTAGCCGCCTTCGGCGGGCACCGGGCCGAAGAACTCGACAGACTTTGGCGCGCGCGTCGACAGATCGTCGAGCGAGACGACATTGCATGCGTTGAGAAGAAACTGCGCGGTCGAAGACGCGGCGTCCATTGCTTCGAGAGGCTGCGTGGGCGGTAGGGAATCGACTGCCGCGGCGGGGGAGGCCATTGCCGCGGGTTGCACTACTCGCCGAGCGCTGCTATTCACGAGATTCGCTGGCGCGAGCGCCAGCCGGGGCCGCTCGGCACGCCGTCGTGGCGACGGGCGCGCGGCGCGCGCGCGCGCAACCCCCCGCGCGCAACGGGCGCGCGCGGACGACGACCACGATAATGCCGTTGGCGCTATCGCACAAATAAAGAGCGGCACGTCGTCGCTGAGCGGCAATGTCGGACGCCGGCTCGTCGGTGACGCTCATCTTCTACCGCATGCGGCCCGACTGGTGGAAGGAGCCCGTGCTCAACCTGCTGGCGGCCGCGTGCCAGATGTCGGCGCTGACCCACGTGGAGATTGCGATTGGAGGTCCGTGGAGCGCGCGCCTGCGCGCGTGCGCGCACCTCTCAGTGGCGCCGTGTGCTCGCGCAGAATCCCCCGGGACGAACAACACGATGACCAACGTGTGCCGGATCTTCAACGACCGAGTGGGAGCGGCGCGTTGCGCGCGGATCAAACAGCCGGACCTTGCGGCCGTTTGAGCGTTCCGCGTCTGCGCAGGAGCTCGTCGAGCGCACCGGCAAAAACCCGCAGTACGAGTACATTCAGCTCGGCTGCAGCCAGCGCGCCGTGCAGCGGATGCTGCACTACGCGCGGACCAAGTGCGTCGGCCGCCCGTTTTCGCAAATGGGCATGGCGCGCTCCATCCTGTGGCCGCGCCAGACGGACTCGTCCTCCTTTTTTTGCGCCGGTGCGCTCGCAACACGCCCGGTCTTCTGGCGGCACCTCAGAGCCCGTTTGCGCGCCGCGCGCAGAACTCGTCGCGGCCGTCCTCAAGGAGGGCGGCCTCATGGAGCAGAGCAGCAACCCGGGCGGCGCCACGCCCGAGATTCTCTACCGCCTCTACAAGGGCCGCGCCGCCCTCGTCGGCAACCCGTGCGTGCTGCGCGACATGCAGCAGCAGGGCACCGGCATGCAGTTTGCGAGCATAGGGTCGTCGGCCGGCACGGGCGACATGCTCGCCGCGCAGGAGCGGCGCGACGAGCGCGAGGCGCTGCTGCAGCGCCAGGCGGTCATGGCGCCGATGCACAGCGTCGGCAGTCCGACCGCGACGCCGACGCACGCCGTGCCGCGCACGGCGTGCGCGCCGTGCGCGTCGTACGCCACCTGCGCGCCGCGGAGCGGCGCGGGCTCGGCGACCGGGGCCTTTCGGCAGATTGGCGGGGCGCCGCTGCCGCCGCCGCAGGGCGGCGGCTGCGGCGCGGCGGCGGCGCGCGGGGGGGGGCTCGCGCTCACCTTCAACGGGCTCACAATGTCGGGCCAGAGCGGACACCGACGACACTAGTTATTTCTCACCATTTTCACCGCCCGTGTGTGCATGCGGGGCCTATCTATTTCTCTAAGGATTGCATTGCGCTTACCAACGCGCGTTCGCTCACGCACGCAATGTTGGACCACCGTCGAGTGGAAATGTCGCGGCAGTGTGCAGACACGGGGGCAACACGGCCACCATTTCCCAGCCACCAACACCGGTAGTCGTAGGCCGCGAGGAAGGCGATGGTCGGTTGGAGCGGAACGCACCCGCCGTCGCCGCCCGGCTTGCACCACTGAGCGCCATATTCGAATGCAATGACGCGAAGGCGTTTCTGCTTGATCGATGCTTCCGCTCCGCGTAGTATGGCGTGGTCGTGGCCTTCGGCATCAATGAGACACCAGTCCACAAAGCGAAGCTTGTATTGACGCACCAGCTCGTCGATCGTGGTCGTCTTCACCTCCACAGTCGCAGAGGCACCTTTACCGCCGTAAACGACGCCTCCTCGTTCGTCGCCAATCTCCTTTGACACCGCTACGTTTGCCACCGCGGGGCCCATTCCGTCTCCTGCCGCCGCGTGCACAACTTTCGCGCCCCGCTCCGCCAGTCCAAACGCCCTGAAGAGCCGTCTGAGCACCTTTGCGTTTTGGGGCTCGGCTTCGACTGCGATCGCCTTCTCCACTTGCACCCGTCCCAAATGGCGTCTGACGCGGTTGTGGCAGGCTCCGCACGCCCCGCACGGCTGTGCCGTGACGTTGTTCTTGAGCAGCGCGCGGAGCCACTTGTCGCCGCTCGGAGCCGCCGGCGGGTCGTACCGCTCAAAAAAGTCCCGCACGTCGTACCCTTTGTTTGCGCCTACATTGATCATGGTTGCGCCACGGGCGCTTGGCGCGAGCACGGGCAACAGAGCATCCACCCAGCGCACCGACGGGCAATTCGAAAATATCGCCACTTCGTAGTCCACGCACGTCGAGTTGCAGTCTGGGCTCGACCAGCAGACGCGATACGGAACGTCGACGCAACACTTTTGGTCTCCTCCGCGGGCAAGAAGATCGTTTCGGACCCAGTTGGAGCGCGGCAGGTACGGAAGGCCCATCTGGAACGTCGCCATGGCTGCGAGTGCGAGTGCAGCCGACTGCCAGTCGGTCTAAACGTTTAGCGTGAGAAGCGCTACACGCGACGATAACCCGCGCGCCCTCTTTTTCGCTCACTACGCAGCGCGCGCCCGCCGCGCTTCGACCGGCGCGCCGACAAAGTGCGTCCTAATCCACTCGCGCACGCACTCGTGCTGCGGGGCGCGCGAGACGAGAAGAACGTCGTTCCAGCACCAACTTCCCCAGTTGCCGTAGAAGAGCGAGCGGTTGGCGCAGATTTCCATGTCCGGGTGCCAGAATCTTCCCATGACGGGGACCAGCGCCACAACCTTGCCGCTGCCTTTGCCGTAGAGCAGGAAGACATCGTATCCGAGCGCGTCGAGCCGCAGCTGCGTCGTGTTGAGCGAGTGCGCGAGGTCGCCGCGCGCCTCGAGAGGCACCGCCGCGCGCTTGTAAAACTCCGGCGACCACTGGTACGCGTATTCCACACTCACCAGCGGCGTGGCGTGTGCTTTTAGGCGCTTGGACATGCCCGCCAGCGCGTCGGGTGTGCCCGCCTCGACGTCAATCTTCGCGTAGAGGATGAACGGCCCCCCCTTGTCCTCGGGCGGAAAGTCGTCGTCGAGCGTCGTCTGCCAGATGCGATCGGTGCGCTTGCACAGCGACGCCGGCGGCGCCCAGTCGGCCGCTACTTGATAGTTTGATGGGTAGCCGCAGCGCTCAAAGGCCACTTCGCGCTGGTCCTTGCCGACGGCCTGGGTGCGAACGTGCAGGTGTGATGAATACGCAGACGTCGTGTGCCGCGCCGCCGCGGCGAGCGTGAGCTCCTTGGACTTGTCAGCATTGGCTTCGTACGCAAACACGGTCGCATTGTGGTGGAAGGTCCACAGAAAGAGTAGCGCATCTGAGTCATCAGAAAGGATGCGGTTCGTCGTCATGGCCTCCTTTTGCATGCCATGGATTGCGGCTCCGACATCGACGAGTGTCAGGGTTGGTGGCACTGGGTTGTAGCATGCGGGGAGAACCAAATGGAGATGCCACGTCCAGAACTTTAACGCGCGCGAAATGCCCACCCAAAAGCCGCTTCCGTGGGTTACTGACCAGTCGCGCACGTGCTGCGCATCCCGAAACGGCACGCGGTGCGCGTCCATGTGCCCTCTCCCCTGCGTTGCGGCGCGCGGCGCACCGTTGCCAGCATACATTTGCCGTCAGTGAGCTAGCGCTTGAGTGAGACAGAGTGGACGTCGAAACGCGGCGGCATGTCGCTCCCCAACCTCGGTGGGCTGCGCCTCGCCGAGCCGGCGGCGGAGACGGGCGAGTGGTACCTGTTCAAAAAGGAACCCCTCGACGACCTCCTGGCCGACGGCCAAATCACAGAGCACGACGTCAAAGAGCAGAGCGAGGACCCAATCTCCCTCGAGCCGTTGTTGGATGAAGACGAAGAGGGCGAAACGGAACGCTGGGTGTGGAAGGCGACGCCCGCGGACGGCGGCCAGGGGCGCCGCGAGAACTTGCCCGAGGAGGAGGGCGTAAGGCGCCCCCCCAACGCCGCAGAGCGGGGGCTCAACTACGACCCGGTCAACTACCTTCGGTGGCTGCTGGAGAAGAATGGCATCGACCCGACCACGCGACTCGACGTGCCGCCGGAGGCCATCCGCAATCTGGCAAGGGGGCCGCCGAATTCTCGCGCGGGCGGCGTCGACGACGACGACGATCGCGACCGGCGCGCGATGGCGGAGCCCAGCGTGGTCGATGCCCTGATCGACGCGCAGCGCGTGCAGAGGGCGCGCCTGGTGCGGCAGGAGGCGGAGGCGGCGGAGGCGGCGAGGGCGGCGGCGGAGGCGGCGAGGGCGGCGACGACGGAGGAGAGGCTCGCCGAGCGGTTGGACGCGCTGCTCGAAGAGTTTGACCCCGGGCTAGTGCGGGAGATGCTCCCGGCGGCCATCGGCCGTAGGCAAGCCGCGCAGGAAGCCGCGGCAGCCGCGAGCGATGAAGAGGGGATGCGCGCGTACAGGGTGATGAGCGCGGCGGTGGTGGCGACGGGAGTGGCGAGGGACGAGTACCCCAGGATCATGGACATCGCGCGGCTCCTCGGTCGGAACGGCTGGCTTCCGGACTATGTGCGGGAGTTTATGCGCAATGTGCACGAGGAAGCCGAACGCGCCAGCAGAGACCTCGGCCCCCGGGAGACGATGGAGCGATCGGTGAAATGGACGTACCCGCTGAAAGCCAAGGACCTCATCGGCGAAGACGCGCTCTCGATCC
>Ga0315315_10005624_pt1 | contig 11576 bp, 16 predicted proteins | sample M140m3416metaG_FD_203699 | JGI IMG/M metagenome (GOLD analysis project Ga0315315, IMG submission 203699) | Ammonia-oxidizing marine archaeal communities from Monterey Bay, California, United States - M1 40m 3416 | ecosystem: Environmental > Aquatic > Marine > Intertidal zone | place: USA... | reverse complement strand
CGTGCGAGTGTGGGTTTCCGTACAGGAAGCTTCTCGGCGTTGGCGAGACGTGCATGGCATGCAGACGACCGGCGGTAGGACACGGAAGAAAACTATTTTGCAGGGTGCATTACAACGAAGCCATCAACCAAATGAGAATTTACAGCAAGAGGGGCGTCGAGTGCAAAGATAAGAACAAAGGGATGTGCACTCCATATTCTGTTCTCAAAGCAAACGGTCTTTTGTTGCAAAAGCTTGACGGGGAAATTTGGAAGACATATCTACTGGAATTTGCAAGGCAGCTCCCTGTCCTTTTTCCAAACGTGTTTGTCATCCACTCAAGTGTGCTTCTCACTCTGGCATCAAGACTCAAAGCAGAAATAGACGCCAAGCGGTCGTCGGTGGAAATTGATGTGTTTGAAGTGGCAAGAGGAATTTTTGAGCCGGATGGCATGGCTTTAGAGGCGGTACAAATGCTGAAAGACGCATACCCCAAGCTTCCGATAACGCACAAAGGAAAGATACCGCCCAAGGGATCGGCCAAGGGAATCAACAGCATTGTACGTTGAGCTTGTGCGTTGGGTGGGGCGTGTGTCTTAATCAATTTGGCAGGTGAACAACGGCACCATGATTGAGTTTCTGCAACAGTACAGCGAAACTGCACACCGGATTGGTCCGTTGGTAGCAAAGTACCCCCGGGCCGCAGAATTTCTGTGTGAATTGATTGACAAAGATGACGCAATTCTTGTTCAGAATACAAGCATAATTTTTGTAAAAAATGCCGTTGCCAAAGTAGACGGGTTTTTGGGTGCGTGGAAAAAATAAAGTATTCTCCCAATATTCAGTTTTGGAAATGCAACATCTTAATTCTCGCATGGAGCCCCAGAATGTTTGTTGCCCTGGGATAAATTTAGTGTCATGCGGGAGGGACGCGTACATGTGCGCCAATTGTCGCGTGCAACACGCGTGTGGGGATGCGTGCAACGCAAAAATAAAAACAACCGAGGGTATTGTGTGCTCTTTGACCGGTCAATTTCTGGAGACTGTCACCGTGCACGCACAGCCATTCACGATCAATGGAAGAAGCCAAAGTCACTTTGTTGTCAGACCGGTTCATCGAAAACGCAGGCCCGGCTCAATAATTGATCCGACAGACGCAAAGGCGCAAAAGTTGGTTCATGCTGCGATAGAAGAAATTATGAAAAGCACAAAAAGAAAAAACATACAACGAAGCACAAGAACCCGATTTATCAAAGAAGCAATCCGAGTAGCAAAAAAATCGAATCGAAACTTTTTCAAAATATCAAGGGGGATTAGATCGGTGACTGATCAATACATCATGTCGTTATTGCCAACAGTTGATTCTGATCAAGTTATTGGAAACCTAAGTAAATGTTCCCTTCCACTTCACCTCCAAAATACACGGCCGTCTCATCCCCCAAAGGCAAACAGATTCACGCTTTTTTGGTGCGCACAAAAGTGGAATTCACCAATACCAAATTAGTAAAGACTTATGCGGCAGTGTGTTTTGACATGCTGTCTTCGCCCACCGACTTTATCGTCTGTGGAAGAACATATGTCAAGGCGTCCAAGTGGTGCCGCATGCACGGGATTACGGTGATGACGTACCCAGAGCTGGGGTTTGGAAGCAGGTGAACACCCACTCTGCATCAAAACAACTGCGTTTCTTATTCTGACAGATTGACAGGCAAATGACGGCGTGCACAAGAATGCTGCGCAAGGCAATGACGGCGGAGGGACACCCCATCGCCATTGAGCCGTTGGTGTTTACACCATAGGAGATTTTTAAAAACAGAACCATGGGAGTAAATAGCAAAGGCATATTTCAAGTGTTTAAAGTGGAATACTCCCGTGCCGTAAATGGCCTCACTATCGGCGGTACATCTCCCAATTCCCCAGTGTCCTCGTCCACAATTGCAAAGGTGCTCCAAAAGTTTTCTCGTCTAAGATCGTGGGCGGGACATGTGTTGATATGACTGTGCATGTCCATCTCGTGTACCACCGCCCCACATACACATTTAGCTTTGAGGCCGCTGTGCATCCTGCGAATGTGTTTCTTGAGACTGTCACTGGATGCAAAGCCCTGGTTGCACTTGGGGCACTGATGCCGCTCCCTGCTGTGGATCCGTTCGTGCTGCTCCCACTTTGGCGCAAACACCATGACGTTGCACTCGGCGCACTGTCGCATGTTCAAGTGCCGCGCCCAATGCTCCGAGTACATTTCCGATGGCACCTGCTCCGTGCAAATGGTGCACACGTTAGTCTGCCCCCAAACTTTCATGTGCGAGAATCTCGAATGCCCAGTAGACGACCAAGAGGCAAGCCATTGCGAGGTCATCGTCGTCGGCCCGGTCCTCGCCCTTGCCGCTGATGGAACCTACCAAGGCAGTGAGACCCAAGGCAGTGAGACCCAAGGCAGTGAGACCCAAGTTGGCTGATGGGCACACAGGGAGAAAGCACCATCCGAGTGGTCCCTGAACCGCCCGAGCTGGTTCTGTGGAAAGGTAAGCCACCTTTGACGGAAGAGGGTAGCACACTAGCATTACCTGGAGCTCTTCGACATGTTCTTCAACATCAGTGACCCTCGCATGGGGCAAATACGCGCTGTTGTCAACGTGCGCAAGTTGTTTGGAAAACTTGAATCTCCCTTGGATCATAACGTCCAAGAGAGTTTTGACGCTTGAGAACTTTGTTTCCCGCGTTGTCCACACTCCAACGCCCACGGACACTTTGGTACGATACACGGCTCGAGCAAATGGGTTGCGGTACGGTGGGCACTCGGCAAACGAATTCACAAGACTCTGCGCATATGGCTCCTAGGACTGTTGTTAGTCCCATTGCAAGGCGAAAAATTCCGTGACCCACTCACGTTCCCGTTGACTTCCACAATCGGAAGAAAGTAGCACCTTTTTCCAATAGCAGGATGCTCTCTGAGTCTTTCGAGGAAGAGGGTGATGCTCTGGCTGATCTCTCTCACGTCGGCTCGCTCAATCTTGACACTGGCAAGGCCAAGCATGTAGATGGTGCCCTCCTTCACGCCGATGGCACTGAGACCCATCGATGAACTGTTGTGGCTGGCAGGGTCAATGCCAACATAGACCTCTTTGAAGACTGGCACCGGCACAGGCTCGGTGGAGAAGATTGGATCCAAAACACCCGGGGGAAAGTACGTCGACCGATCACTGGCCATTGTACCAAGAACCTAGCGCCAAAGGGTGAGAACGGAACACGCGCCGGCATCCCGAAAGCATGTACCTCCATCTTGAAGCTTTCCTGCTCGCGCTTGCTGACCAGCCGCACCATGGAATGCCGCAACTGAATCAGCGATTTCCATGAAGGCAGACATCCAAACATGTGGCAGCAGCGATCAGGGATTCGGTTGGCAAGACACTCTTCGCACACAAGACTGTCGTTCTGAAGATGGAAGTAGTGGTCTCCTCGGGCGTTTGCATCTTTGATCAACCGGATTACGCCCTCAAAGAATCCGCCGCTGGGAGGAGGCGTTGTGATCAAGGTGGCAATGCGGTCCTTGACCTGGAAGAGCTGCACGAGAAGTGAGCACCAACGTAAATGAGTGATTGGCAGGGGACGTACAGGATATGCAAATTCAAACCAGAATGCCCTCTGCAAAAAGGCGGCCTGGAATGACGTTAGCCTCCATCTCAAAAACAGAGCGCCGGCGGAAATTGGGAAAGGCGTCACCTCGTCAAACACTGCCGCGGGAGGAGCATCTCCACGGCAAGTGTCCTTGTTCCTCGGTCGGGCAATAGCTCCGTTGACAACGCCGTTGCCACCGATGACGTAATGCGTTTCTATTTCTCGGATCACAGTGGGCCGCTCAATTCCAATTGGAAGTACTGCATCAGTGCGGGCCCAGTTGATAAGCCTCTTTATGTGGGAGAGCATCTCGATGGACCTTTGGACGTTTGTCAGACTATTTCACATTGGGGGCACACAGCGTGCTTACCGATCAAGGCTCGTCGAGTAGAGGAAGATTGTCTTTTCGGCGTTGCACACCGCCAGCATCAAAAGCGCGGCGCAGAATTGCCCGAGGGTTGTTGTCTTGCCCTACTGTAGTGGTGAGACACGGCCATTCGCCGGCACGCCTGGTTGGGCGCACCTGCTGCCGATTGCAAATCCACACTTGGTTTCCCGGACTGAGATCGGCATCAGACGAGATGAGGTTCCGAAGCGTCTCGTGGCCGCTCTGCATGTGCTCTCTCCCCACAATAAGTGGAAGGTGCGAGTACGTAAGGCGTTGAAGCATGAGATGGTTGGGTTTGTGGTACGAGGAACACCTGCAGCGGTGTTAGGACTTTGCCTCGTTGGGATGGGGGTATTGCACCAACCAAGGCGCAGAACAAAACGTGTCGAGCAATTCAAGGAATCGGGACAGGCGCGAGACTGCCACACTCTCGGTAGATTTGTTGCGACTGAATGGCAAAAAATCAATGCGCCTCAACGCGGCCGATTTTTTGAGTTGTTTATCTCGGCCTTGTTCCAGTTGTAAAAGACGTTTGGATTCTGGCATTGGAAATGGAACGGGTAATTCTTGTACACAATTAAGGTCTCTAATAAACTGATGGTATTTGCATCGACAATCATCCCCGCTTAAACTATCTACAATACAATTAGAGGAATCGAGGCTTTGGAGCACCGGAGGCGGAAGTGCTTCCTCCGGGCTTGGTTGCCGTCCCCTTTTCTGGCTCATTTTGTTTTTGTTCCTTGGCCCATGCCGCGTTTGCTGCCAGAGCCACCGCCGCGTTGACAAAGCTTGGGGCGCGTTCGGTAGTAGATCTGCGCAGCATGTCTCAACTCCTGCAGCGGGCGTTAGAAGTAAGCGCAACGCCGTGGACCACGCGGAACCCCACCTTTTCACTGATTGCCAGCGGTACACTATTATAGTAAACCTACAAATACAACGGTTATTTTTTTGGCGCCACAATTTTAACCGTTGGGACAACTGGCCCACAGGGTTGCTCCTTTGTACGGAATCTGAGTCAGGAGCGCGGTGGCACATTTCCCGAGCTCAACTTCCATCAATGGAACTCTCCCCAGACCAGATGAGCGCTGTCAGGGCGGCAACGTCCGGTCAAAGCGTTGGAATCTTTGGCCCAGGTAAGATTCTGCGATGGGAGGGTGGGATGAGCGGTTCTCACCACGCACAGGCGGGGTCGGAAAGACCACGGTACAACAGCGGATCTTGGAGAAGGCATCCCGCAGATTTATATGCACGCTCACCGGACTCCTCGCTGTCAGCGAAGGCGGCCACAGTGAGTCCGATTCAACGTATGCGCACGACTCGGTGCGGGACTGACCGCCACTCAGCCCTCCACAGCATTCTGTGGCTGAAGCAACACGACGAGGTGTCTGCTCGCACGATTTCTCACTTTGTGAAGGAGGGAATCAAGGCACTCAAGAGCCCGCGCCACTCCCACCACTCGCTCTTTACCGGGCACGAGCGCATCACCATTGTGCTGGTGGAGATTAGCCAGTGGAGTCGGTGGCAGTTTGAGCTGCTGGAGAAGGTGATCCGAGCCGTGTCGCCCAAGCCGACCAAGATGTGAGTCTGGACGCCGTGGCCTAGCGCGGACACGTTCTTACCATCTGCAGGTGGGGAGGCCACCAGCTCATTGTGACTGGCGACTTTATGCAGGCGCCACCGGTGAGGAGGTGCACAGGGCACACGTCTTGCGCAGGGCTCACGTCCCTTCTATGCAGGTGATGCCCGGACTTGCAAACCCGTACTCCGCAAGCTGCATCTACTCGGACGCGTTCGCAAAGTCGATTGATGCAGCCTTCAGCTTGACCACTCAGCACAGGCAGAGGGGAGGAGGGACGGACATTGCCGAGATTACGATTGGCGTCAACCACGAAGTCCGGAATGCCCAGCTTACGAGCTACACTGGAATGGACGGAATGCACGAAACGTTTTCGCACGTCGTGTACAGGGGCAGTCGCAACACTGAAGAGGCGTGCGAGGACGGCTTCATCTTTCTGACCAAGACTCGGAAGAGGCGGGACGAGGTCAACGCGCGGATGCTCGCCCACTTTGACAATACGGTGGTCGTCCAACCCTTTCGGAAGAACTCAGTCTCTGAGCCAGTGACCTTTGCGGTTGGCGCCCCCATCATGTTTCACGTACGCTCGATGGGGAAGAAGGCGGGGACGAAACAAGAGCCGTTCAAGGCAGTCAACGGAACTCAGGGCAAGTGTGCAACTGAGGAATACTCCCGTTGGGTGACTGACATGACCCGCAGGAATCTTCCGAGGCTGGGAGGGGCCACTGGCCATTTCCAAAGAGTCGCCATCGTTTGCCAGAGTGGAGATTGAAGGAGAAACGTACACGTTTCCAATGCACCTTCACTTTGGGAGCAAGGATACGCCGCCGTCCAAGCAGACGGTCGAACGGGCGGTTGCGATTCGGCCTCCCTTTGACCTGGCGTTTGCCATGACCATTGCCAAGAGCCAGGCAAGTCTTAATTCCCAGCCGCATGATGCCGGTGTCTTACCCGAGTGTACTACAGGGACTTACTCTTGATCGTGTTGTGTGCGACTACACTGGGCTGAGCATGAGCGACATGTACATTGTGGTGAGTATGCAGTGTTGGGCGACCGGACTGCCCAGTACTCATGCAACGCGCAGGTGAGCAGGATGCGCAACATTCGGAACTTGTACCCGGCGATTGAATCTGGACCGCCTCACCCTGAGCTGATTTACCCAGTCGAGGGACTTGTCCCCGTGGTTGAACTCTTCAACAGACTGCTCGAGGAAAAATCGTAGAACAACACTTTATAAGTCGTTTTTTTTGAAATGTAATTAAAAGCAACGTAGCGCAATGGATAACGCGTCTGGCTTCTACACCCCAGTTAATAACTTCAATACGACCACTTGCACATTCTTTTTATTTTTCAGACACCAGGAGATTGCGGGTTCGAGCCCCGCCGTTGCTTTATATTTTTACTTGCAAAGTCTTTTTTTTTGTCTTGGCACCATTTAGGGATAGTTATTATTAGTTTAATAGCTACAAATATTTAATGAGTAATTAAGATCCGGACTTAGAAACATTAGTACTAACCCACGTGCAGACAAGATTTTTTTGCACACCGAATAGGGACAATTCAGTTTTTGGTAAAAATACCAAAAGTGCAAGTGTGAATGAATTAGCGTTGTTGTTTTTAACTTTAAAGAGCAAAAACTTCTCTGCGGGGAATCGAACCCCGGCCGCATGGGTGAAAACCATGTATCCTAGCCACTGGACCACAGAGAATAAAAACCCGAACGGGACTTGAACCCGCGACATTTCGATTGCCTATTCTTAAAAGTCGAACGCTCTAACCAACTGAGCTACCGAGTCAGAATAACTCCGTAGATAATACATTTATAAACACTAAAAGAATACAGGCCCTCCTACACCATTTGGAGGTTGTTTCTTGAATGTTGGTATTTTTTTGTACTGATTAGATTGCGTTATTATAGTAAATGTCCAAAAGAATAATACGAGCACATATGCACCTAGTATAGTTGGTCAGAACAAGTCTTGCATACTCTTGGAATAAACTTACCAAAAATTCCTTGGTGTAAATGTAAAATTACGTTGTACGTGTTGCTTCCACATGCATCTTGTTTTGCACTTGTGTATAGACCGTTGAGCTTGTTGCATTGCAAAAGAGCTGTTAAATCGGTGTTTACAGAAGCAATCACGCTGTCAACATCATCTATAATTCCACTAAGATTGTCGGGGCATGCGGCATCAGCTGTCACAAGAAGCCCAGATGCGGCAGTGGCACCAGTAACAGCATCGGTCAAAAAAGTTTGAAACTCTGTGAATACAGTGGTTGGATTTGTGCAATCAACGTAAAAATTAAACGAGTCTTCGTTGATTGTTCTTTTTAAAAAAGTATCAAGATCATTGCACCCATCACTATACGCAATAAGCAAAGGCAAAATACTTGTACTCAACAATCCCATAAAAGCAGTGGAAATTGATGCAAAAACAATGTAAACCGCCGGTGGCAACCATTCAAGTCGTTTGAGCTGTTGAAGTGGCCAAGCAACTCCCAGGAAGATCATCGGCAATAACATCAAAATTCCAATAATCAAAGATGCATAAAGGTTTAGCACATCATCGTATTCCAGGTACGAGTCTAAGTTAATGTCTTTTATCTCATTGTCAAGTTTTACAATGTCAGTGTTTAGAGAATCAATTTCAGATAGCGCATCAGTAATTTTATTTTCTGCAGTGGTAAATTCTGCCGTTGCGCAAGCACTTGCACCAAGATCGACTATGATATTGTCAATTGCAGTATCAATAGCTGTCACTTTAGCAATAACGTCTGTTGTCCATTGCTAAAAGGCGTTAGTTGTGCACAAAGGTTATGAAGGAAACAGAATTACCTTTACTGGGTTAATTGAGTCGTTGATTTTTGCCACTGGAGAAGCGGTAGCGGCAACAACCAGTGCCCAAAGCAAGAGACCTACAGTAGGAACCAACAGCAACGAAAGCATCCATCTTTTTTGAAAATAAATTTTGCGGGTAAAGTGCACGACCAAGGCAACAATTCCTATGCTCAAGGGAAGAAGCAATGGAATCAATCCATACAGCCCAACGTTTACTGCATAGTCTTGTCCATTCTGGTCGGGCGTAAAACTGCCCTGCGAATAGAATTCAACCCAACCCATTTTTAAAGTTTACTCTCATCCTTTATACAACTATACACTTCCAATAATTTGAGGCTCGGTGGAAGAGGCAGAAGTTGCAATGAGGGCATCCACACTCGAGGCGTCTTCAGAAGATTCGCAAATCCAAGCGGGGAGTCCAATTCCAAGGTCAACGGGCGGGCCCCATACAGCGGCGCTTCGTCCACAGCCACACCAATACGCCACCTGCACAACGGTCAGAATCAAACGGAAAAGGAAAGATGAATGCCAACCCACCGTCCAAAGGATCCGGTGCAGCTCGAGACAGAAAAAGTCAACCGTAGTGCCCTTCCGGGTCTTGCGAGTCTTGACCGATCCAATCCACGTAAGCAGCTCGCCCATGTTCACAAGAATCGTGTTTTCGTGCTTCCAAAGCCACGGAGCCAACCCCGGGGGCGCAATGGCCTGTTCCATCACGGAATCCTTCAACAGGCCACAGCACAGCAATCCCTTGCTGTAGTCACATCCGCCTAAAACAGAGTCAGCACGCGGACCTCGCCGCATTGCATTGGAAGCCTTGCCTGCGATAAGAACCATGGCCACTCGCATCAGAGTGTCGGGCCGATCCGTTCCCATCAAGGGAATGTCAATCACTTCTACCAAAGCAGCGCCGGCCTTGGCCCGTTTTGCCGGTGCTGCGGAGGGTGAGCTGCAATATTAAATTTGGGGATCAAAGAACTCACCACTCGAGAAGTACTGTTTTCCGGCAGAGTCGCGCCAGATGCGGGCTAGCTCGACCGAGACGGGAGCGTTGTTGCACATGGCAATTGCAATCGCATCACTGTCAATTGTAATCAACAGTGCGGGACGCTCCGGACGTGCAAACTTTTCGCACCTGCGCCGCCGTCAGCATCCCATTCAGCGGGACGGGCATTGGCGCAGAAACAACGCACCACGCCTGCAACTTGAGATCTGCTTCGCCGTAAAAACACAGATTCTTCTTTGACTTCCACATTCCAGACTTGAACACCTGACAGTGGGTGCTCGACACACCTGTCCAAAATAAGACCAAAATGCTAGAAAAAATGCACGCAGTTCTTACCATCGATGACCACCATGATATCTTCAACGGGAGTGACCTTGTCGACCAGCGTTCCCGCCAACGACGTTACGTACGTCTTGAGCGCTTCCTCCATCAAAAGCCATGCTTTAGTCTTGCCGGCTGCAGAGTTGAATAGCCCGTTCCAACGAACCTTTGGCACACATGAGAAATTGGCAGATTGGATAGGAAGAATAAATTCTTACTTCGGAGTGGATTGTAAGAGACCGAACAGATTCATCCGAGTAGGGAGAGTCGGCCGGGCGGTACAGTCTTCCCCCGATGAGCCGAAGCGCACCGGAATCAATCTGAGGCCGAGCCTGCTCCAGACGCTGGGCAGTAGGACGAGCGTACCGGCGCTGAGAACAGACCTGCACACACATTGGTAAGATTCAACGCGCATGGCAAAAAAGCAACACTTGCCTCGCGCATAGGCGTGTGCAGATTGGACGCATCGAAACAGAAAACCAAAAGGCTTCGTTTCGGGTCGCCTTGGAGTTTGGCCAAAGCATTGCATGCAATTTGACGCGCAATGAGAGCCGCGCTGCATTCTCGCCCCGAGCTCTGTTTCCGTCCAGCTGCACAGCAATCCACAATGACCTGAGAAATGTATTTAGGACACATATCTATGACTGTAAAAGCACGCAAAATTACCGTTGAAAAAAGTGGAACATCTTTGAGCTTGTACAACTCTTGAGCAGGCCGAGTAAACTGACGCAGATTGTCCGCACCCAAACCAAGTCCCATGGTAAAAGAAAGTGATTTTGTGGCATACTGGGACGAGTAAGTACAAAGAATTGTTTTCCTTTATTAGTTCTAATTTCCCTCAGCTGTGCACGCGGAATCGATACTACAACTACCAGGTGTGTAAGCACTGACTTGACGCGGTATCTTTTGTTTAAAAACGGCACTGTAAGTTGGTTGCGCAAAATCCCATGTAAAGAGTCTCATGCAGTGTAGGCCTGGATAGGATACCCCCGCCCAAGACAGGAAGAAGTGGGGTGCTCAGCCTGCCCAACCCGACACAGAAGCAGCGCACTGGACTGCATCCCCTCTACAAAGTAAGATCATTTCCCGCGTTTGTGTCGGCCATGACTTATTTGCGTAGGTGGGTACCCACAAAAAAGGCACGAGCGGGATACATCGAAGGAAGACATCCAGTCAGTGCTTCCTTCAGCTGCTTCCTAGCCAGCGTGCCTGACACCCAATAGGTGTTTCGTTCCCACGTCTTAAACTTTCAGCTTGCTGACGAAACTGGCACTGGCATAATTAGACAATCAACATGGCGAAAGTGAGAATGGTACACCAGCCAATTGCGCCGAGCCATCCCATCGGTAATATTTTTCCCCACAGAAGCGCTTGTATCAAAACTGACTGTCTGCAGTTATTTCGTGCATCAACGGAGGGTTTGAACCAGATGCAACTGACGACGAAGAAAGGATGGCAAACTACTTTATTCCGCCGTTTGCACCGGTACTAATTCACACCCCTACACTGCGTTACATTGGGTCTAATATTTCCTCAGCTTTTTACCCCTCGGGACTCTTCCAGAAACCTAGACGCACCCATTGTTGTATCCAATACAAAATTTATTGACGATGACAAATGGAAGTTTATTGGCATTGCATTTACGGGATGCACTCTGGACGAGGCAAGTCCAGCCTCTTTTCCCATTCAAATAGAGGCAGAAAGTGCAATTAATTTATTAGACTTTCACAGGCTCGAAAACTATCAATGGAGTCGTCTAAAACATTCAGAATTGCAGTCATCATGGGAGGAAGTTGCACAGTTCCAAAAAGAACTGATCCTACAGACGAATTTGGTGTTACCGATCTA